>JADHED010000583.1_pt1 | contig 40992 bp, 35 predicted proteins | sample 8952041 | NCBI WGS metagenome assembly JADHED01 (sample SAMN16124423, study PRJNA663239) | bioreactor sludge metagenome | isolation source: sludge (control) | place: India:Bengaluru | collected 2018-09-08 | reverse complement strand
CCGCAGTGCCTGCTCCCGCTCGCAAATCGCCGAAACCCGGGGTGAAGCTCCCGCTGCGGCTACCACCTCGGTATCTCGCCATGTGGAAAGCTGTCGAGTGGCCGGTGGGCATTGCCCTGGTGGTCGTTCTCCTTGTTCTCATCGCGTTCGGTGTCCTGTCGGCGCGGCGCGCTCACGGGCAAGAGGAGCCACCAGCGACATCGGCGCGAACTGCGGATTCGGGTCCCGCCGGAGATCCGCGAGCCAGCTGGCGAAATCGGCCCACAACTATGAGTGCCAGCAGGCAGAGAGTAGAGGCCGAGTCTCCTGAAAACGAACCTTCACCGCGGTCCTGGCCAGGGTTTCGCGCAATCGAGGCCGCTCTGGGATTTGCCTGCCTCTGTGTGCTCGGGTGCGTGACGTGGAATCAGCGGAGGCTCGCCTCGCGACTCCAGCGCATTGAGGAAGCTCTCGCCGCTCCGCCTCCGCCAATCCAGGAAGAACCTATGGTGATGAAGCGTCCGACATTGCTCTCTGAACCTCCTCCACCGTTGAATTCGAGCGGTGACGGGCCCGAGGCCGCACTGCGCGACCTCATCTCCGAGGCGAAACGCCGCGGTCTGCCATCGATTCCGAAGATTCCTGACAGCACATGGGGGGCTGGGGTCGCGTCCATTGCCGGGAAGGTACGACGAGAGAACCAGGATGCTGCGATCGCCTTCAACGTTGGCCCAACCTCTGTCCTCATCGTGGCAGACGGGCTGGGCGGGCTTCCGCGCGGTCGAGAAGCCTCCCGGCTCGCCGTCGCAGCCGCAGCCATCTCAGCAACGGCGAGTCTCGGCGCAGCGTCCACTCCGCCCTCGCAGCCCGAGTTCATCGCCGAAATCGCTCTGCTCGACGCAGCCGCTGCGACCTGCCGGCGGGCGCTGGACGCCGGGCTCGAAGCCCGCGACGGTCTCCGCACGACGCTCATCGTGGTGGTCGCAACGCCGACGGTCTACGGCTACGCGTACATCGGCGACGGCGGCGGGATCATCGTCCGGAACAACGGCGACGTCGACGCATTCCTCATCCCACAGAAAGCGAACGGCGTGGCGAACATCGTCGCCGGGAGCCTGGGGCCGATTCTGCAGGGCAGCCCCGCCATCGGCAGACACCAACGCCGAAGCGGCGACAGCCTCCTCATGGGCACGGACGGCGTGTTCGACCGGGCAGAAAGAGACTTCGGCCCGAGCGTGGTCAAGCTCCTCGCCTCGCATGACGGTGACGCTCAAGCCGTCGCGTCACTCATCGTCTCTGACTTCGCCGCTGCGAAGGAAGGCGCGGAGTACGTCTGCGATGACAACTTGAGCCTCGCGATTCTCTGCACGCCATTTCCACCAGTGAGTGTCTCGGCCCTCACGCTCCGCCGTCAGAGCGCAACTCGGAGGTGAAGCATGCTCCCCGTCGGAACCATCATCCCCTGCACCTCAAGAGAAGAAGTGATCATCGAGCAGGCCTTCACGCCGGGAGGCCAGGGGTGCGCCTACAAAGTGCGCCGCGGCAGGGACAAGAGCCTCGGCGTCCTGAAGTTCTTCCATGACAAGTTCGACCGCGCTGAGACGCAACGCCGGCTTGAACTTCTCGTGGCCAAGGACCTCGGCCAACTCTGTCCCGTGCTCGTTGGTCCACGGGACATCGTGGCGGGGAGATTCGGCGTGGGCTACGTCACCGACTTCTTCCCCGGCCAGCCCCTGGAGGAGGTTCTCTCGCGATCAGACCTCACGATCTTCCAGACCCTGACGCTCGCGGTGGCCCTGGCGCACGCCGTCCGCGTCCTCCACGAGTCCGGGATCGCTCACGGCGATCTGCACGGATCGAATGTCCTGATCCAACCGAAGGGCGAAACGTTGCGGGCCGGGATCATCGACTTCGACAACTTCGCTGGCCCCGGAGTGCCGCTCCCGCCGATGGTCGGCCAGATCCTCTACATCGCGCCCGAACTGCGCGCCGCCCTGCACGACGGGCGGCCCGCCGTCCCCGACCTTCGCTCGGACCTCTTCGCCTTCGGCGTTCTGATGCACGAGGTGGTGCTCCTTCTCCACCCGGCGGTCGGAGCCAATGCCACACCGGAGGACTTCGAAAAGGCCATGACGAACGGCTGGGTCCACGACCCCGCGCGCACGAACCGGCCGAAGGGTGCCGGGGGTGTGCCGTGTGAGGCGATCAATGCCGATCTCCACCGCCTCTTCCGGCTGTCGCTCAGCCCGCGTCCAGACGAGCGGCCACTCGCGATCGAGTGGGAGACGGCGCTCCTCGCCGCGCTCAAGTCGGTCCACCTCTGCGACGGGTGCTCGATGCCGTTCCTGGTGGATCCGTCCAAAACGGCCTGCCCGGCGTGCGGCGCGAAGTTCCCCGACTGGCAGCTGACGCTCAACGACGGCAGAGTGGTCCGGATCGCGCAAGCGGCCGTGCTCGTCGGACGCGACACATTCGGCGGTAGCTTGAAGGTGAGCCAGCGTCACGCCGTCTTCCGCAAGATCGGGCCGGAACTCCACCTCGAGTCACAGGGACGGAATGGGACCTGGCGCCGGAACGGGCACGGTTGGGTCCGGCTCCCCGATCGGGCTCCTATTCTCCTCTCCCCGAATGACCGCCTGCGCCTCGGCGACGTGGAGGTGACGGTCCATCCGACGGCGTAAAGACAGAGCCAACACACGATTTCATTCTCGAGAGAAATGAAGATGCACCCGATACCACAACGACCTCGACGTTCCACACCTGTTCGGCGGTCCCCTATTAAGTTCCCTCGCAAAACCATGCAGCTCATCAAGACCCTCATTCCCCTCTTCCAGCCCGGTGGCACGCTCCAAGTTCCAACCGATGACTGGGAAGCCCTCAACCAACTCGTCTCCTCGCGCCACGGCGGCCACATCCACGTGCACGAGCGACTCGAGAACGGCTTCGTGGTCGTCGGTACCAACTCGCGAGGTTTGCCGTGCTACGAGCTGGCGATCGAGGTCCCAGACGAGGTTGATATCAATGACGTTGTCCACGGTGAGTTCGACGCGAAACTGAAAGAAACCGTCACGCGAAACATCCGCGCGGTGCGCGCACTCCAGGACGCCTGAGGCCGGTCGTGGCCACGGTGCCATCTTCTGTTCTCGAGTTTCTCTGTCGCCCTGCCGGCGGCTCTTCCCGTACGAAAGCTCCTCCCGATACGCTTGGCGCAATGCAGCCAGCACTCGGGTGGACCAGCTGGACCACGGCGAGAGCCCCGGCAGGGTGGGCGGGAAGACATCTTTTCCCGGCCTCTTTCTGCAGCGAGTTCCAGCTCGATTGAGAGCGCAGTATCTCGTTCTTGTTTTCTGTTGACACCACAGCCGCTCTGAACAAACCAGCAACTGACCTGTACACTTACTTCTGTGAACCTCCCGGCACCGTCTGCACTTCTTCGGTCTCCCGAACAGGGCCAGCTCGTGACCGTCCGGCAACGGCGATATGTCGTCACGGATGTCTCAGAAAGCGCTCTTCCTGAAGGGGTTGTTGATGTCTCTGCAAACGGCCGCGAGCACCTCCTCACACTCTCGTGCCTCGAAGATGACGCGCTCGGGGAAGAACTCCAGGTCATCTGGGAATTGGAGCCTGGCGCCCGTGTTTTGGAGAAGGTCGCGCTGCCGGAACCGACGGGACTTGATGATCCCGTTCGTCTCGACGCCTTCCTCGACGCCGTTCGCTGGGGAGCCGCGTCATCGGCTGATGTGAAGTCCCTCCAGGCACCATTTAGGAGCGGCATCGACATTGAGGACTACCAGCTCGATCCCGTCGTTCGGGCTATCCGAATGCCGCGCGTCAATCTTCTCGTTGCCGATGATGTCGGTCTCGGAAAAACCATCGAAGCCGGGATGGTTATCCTTGAACTGATCCTGCGCCACCGAGCGCGGCGCATCCTGATCGTCTGCCCGTCAGGCCTCCAGTTCCAGTGGCGCGATCAGATGCGCGACAAGTTCGGGCTCGATTTCCGCATCGTCGACACCGAGCTGATGAAGACCCTTCGGCGGGATCGGGGCATTCACGCCAACCCCTGGAAGCATTTCCCGCGGCTCATCACCTCGATCGATTTCCTGAAGCGCGAGCGACCACTCCGACTCTTCAAGGAAACGCTTCCTGCAGAGGGAGAGGCGATCTACCCGAGACGGTTCGACATCCTCGTCGTTGATGAGGCCCACAACTGCGCGCCATCGGGCCGAGGGAAATACGCGACGGATTCTCTCCGAACGCAGGCGCTCCGGCTCCTCGCCCCACACTTCGAGCACAAGCTGTTCCTTACCGCCACACCGCACAACGGCTATGTCGAGAGTTTCTCTGCCCTGCTGGAGCTTCTCGACAACCAGCGGTTTGCAAGAGGAACCACCCCTGATCGCAAGCAGCTCGACGCCGTGATGGTGCGCCGCCTGAAGTCAGAGTTGCCGCCAAAATTCGATGGCACTCCACGGTTCCCGAAGCGAGTTCTCGACGCACTTGAAGTCGAGTACACGATCCAGGAAAAGGAAATCCACAAAGCGCTCAAACGCTATACCGAACTCCGGCACGCCGGATGCCGCGACACCACAGAGCAGTTCGCAACCGAGTTCGTCTTGAAGACGCTGAAGAAGCGGCTCTTCTCGTCCCCGGCGGCCTTCGCCACGACGCTGGAGCAGCACGAACGGTCTCTTCACTTCTCAGTTCGGAAGAAGCAGCTTGCGCGGCCAACTCTCTCGGTCCTGCAACGGCAGTTTGATGAAGTTGACGAAGGGTCTGCCGACGATCAGGAACTCGAAGAAGCCTCTGGTAACGCTGTCGATGCGGCCTCGAGAGTTTTCCGGGATTTGACGACAGACGAATCGACGCTGCTTCGGCAGATGCGAGATTGGGCCGCTGCGGCATCCATTCGTCCTGACGCCAAGGCGAGTGAGCTGATTCGCTGGCTGAACACCACATTGCGTCCAGGCGGGAAGTGGAATGAGAACCGCGTCATCCTCTTCACCGAGTACCGGACAACCCAAAAGTGGCTGCAGGAACGGCTCGTCTATGAAGGCTTCGGAGGCGATCGCCTCATGTTGCTCTTCGGCGGGATGAACCCTGACGAACGAGAGAAGATCAAGGCCGCGTTCCAATTTGATCCGAAAGGGAGCCCGGTCCGCATTCTCCTCGCAACCGATGCCGCATCTGAAGGGATCGACCTTCAGAATCACTGCTCGCGACTCATCCATTACGAGATCCCGTGGAACCCGAACCGCATGGAGCAGCGAAACGGCCGCGTTGACCGGCATGGCCAGCGTGCGTCCAAGGTCGAAGTCTTCCACTTCGCCGGGAAGGGATTCAAGGAACGGGAACGGTCATCCATTGAGATGGCCCCCGGGGAACTCGAAGGCGATCTGGAATTCCTGATGCGGGCGGCAAAGAAGGTCGAGGCGATTCGGGAAGATCTCGGCAAGGTCGGTCCCGTCATCGCCCAGCAAGTGGAAGAGGCCATGCTCGGAAAACGAGGACGCCTCGATACCGCCCGTGCCGAACGTGACGCCGAACCTGCCAGGAAGATGCTGAAGTTCGAGCGGGATCTGAAGGAGCAGATCCAGCGCCTCCGTGACCAGCTGGACGAGACCCGGCGTGAACTCCGGCTTTCTTCCGAGAACATCCAGAGTGTCGTCGAGGTTGCCCTGAATCTCGCGGATCAGCCCCGCCTTATTCCGACAAAGATCGAGGGCATCTGGCCAGACCCATCTCGTTCGGCGTGTCCCGTGTTCAACCTGCCCCCGCTCAAGGGGAGCTGGCACTTCTGCGCTGAGGGGCTCCAGCAGCTTCACACCGGTGAAATCCGCCCGATCGTCTTTGATCACAGGTTGGCGAACGGCCGTGATGACATCGTTCTGGCCCACCTGAACCACCGGCTCGTGCAAATGTCTCTTCGACTGCTGCGTGCAGAGGTCTGGTCCACCGAGGGGAAGAAGAAACTCCACCGGATGACCGCTCGCCTGGTTCCCGATTCGGCCCTCCGTGATCCCGCCATCGTGGCCCACGCCCGGATCGTCGTCATCGGGGGCGACCGCCACCGGCTCCACGAAGAGATCATCCAGACAGGCGGAGTTCTCCGCGAGGGACGCTTCGCCGCCATGAACGTCGGGGAAACGCAGCGGGCTATCGATGCCGGGCTCGAGACTTCGCCTTCAGTAGCGATGAAGAAGACCCTCCTTGATCTCTACACGAGGCACCAGGAGTCCATCGCCCGCGCCCTGGAAGCCAGGATGCGCGATCGGACGAAGGGCCTCGAGAAACTCCTGACCGAACGGCGAGACAAAGAAGTGAACGATATCCGGCAGATCCTCGAGGAGCTGAAGCGGACGATCGAGACGAACCTCAACGACCCGGAACTCAGGCAGCCGTCACTCTTCGCGGACTGGACGGAACCCGAGCGCATCCAGCTCGAACGGAACATGGATGCCCTGCGCGCCCGTGTCCGCGAGATCCCAGACGAAATACGGCGGGAAACCGCCTCCATTGCCGCCCGTTTCGAAAACCCCCAGCCGCGCATGTTCCCCGTCGCGGTGACGTTCCTCGTCCCCCAGCGCCTCGCGAGAGGGTAATTCCGATTATGAAAGAGTTCTGGCAATCTGTTTCAGGCGTATCCCTTAATGCAATCTGGAATAACCACGAAGACGAGATCTATGGAGAGATCACAATCATGACACCCCAGCACATCCAGTACGTGTCAGATGAGAATGGGAACACTGTCAGTGTCATCGTTCCCATCGAACTCTGGCATGAAATCGAATCTGAAAGAGAGACGGCTTACCTCCTGCAGTCTGAAGAAATGAAAGAGCGCCTTCTTCGTGCCAAGAACCGCTCCGATGGCCTGACGCTCGAGGAAGTCAGTGAGAAGCTTGATCTTCGACCCTGATGCTTTTGATGACCTGGAATGGTGGATTAGACAGGACCGTACCAGGGCTCTCAGAATCATGAGGCTCATCCAAGAGGTCCAACGCGACCCCTTCTCCGGCACCGGGAAACCGGAGCCACTAAGACACGAGTTGGCCGGTTGCTGGTCTCGCCGAATCGATCAAGAACACCGGCTGGTGTACCAGGTGTCTGAAGATTCCATCCGAATTCTGGCTTGCCGCTATCACTACTGACCCCCATGTCCATCGCCCGACACCACGCCGAATGGCTCAAGCTCGTCGATGTCTCAGGACCGTTCCTGAGTCTGCCGGTTCTGATGAAGCGGCTCCCGCAGGGACTCGACGCCCACGACCCCGACCTCTCTCGGACGCTGAAGCTCGGACACGACGAGTGGGAAGACGAACAGCACCGCCCCTCGGTCCATCACAGCTGGATTCGTTTCGTCCTGGGAACTGTGCTGAATCTCCCCGAAGAGGTCATCGCAGAAGGCCAAGCGATCCCGGAAACGCTCCGCGCCACGATCGCGGAACACCGCGAAACCCTGCGGCCAGACATCGTGATCAGGAACCCCGCCTCTCGTGGAGACGGCCAGAAAGCACGGCTCCTGGTGCAGGTGTATCCGTCCAGTCAGCGCCTTGAAAAACGCATCCCCGGGAAGGCCTGGAGCGCTTCGCCAGCGTCCCGGATGGTGGATCTCCTGCACGCAACAGGCGTCCGTCTCGGACTCGTCACGAATGGGGAAACCTGGATGCTCGTCGATGCCCCGCGGGATGACACCTCTGGATTCGCCTCCTGGTACGCCACGCTCTGGGGAGAAGAGCCCCTGACGCTTCGGGCATTCCGAACGTTGCTCGGCGTCGAGAGGTTCTTCGGCGTTTCGGATGACGAGACGCTCGAATCCATGCTGGCCGAGAGCGCTCAGAATCAGCAGGACGTCACTGATCAGCTCGGCTACCAGGTCAGGAAAGCCGTTGAGGTGCTCGTCCAGGCGCTTGATCGCGCGGATCAGGATCACAGCCGATCGCTTCTCGCCGGAGTGGAAGAGTCCGTCCTCTACGAAGCAGCCCTGACCGTCATGATGCGGCTCGTCTTCCTGTTCTGCGCGGAAGAGCGGGGGCTTCTGCTTTTAGGTGATCCGCTCTTCGATCAGCATTACGCCGTCTCGACTCTTCGGGAACAGCTCCGCGAGACGGCGGACCAGCATGGCGAGGAAATCCTGGAGCGGCGTCACGATGCCTGGTGCCGTCTTCTTTCCACATTCCGGGCTGTTCACGGGGGCGTGAAGCACGAGCGGATGACGATCCCGCCCTACGGTGGAAACCTCTTCGATCCTGATCGATTCCCGTTTCTTGAAGGGCGTAAACGCGGGACCGCCTGGCAGGCCGTGACGGCCGATCCCTTGCCCGTGAACAACCGGACCGTCCTGCACCTCCTCGAAGCGCTTCAAGTCCTTCAAGTGAGGTTGCCTGGTGGAGGTCCTGCCGAAGCGCGCAAGCTGAGCTTCCAGGCGCTCGACATCGAGCAGATCGGCCACGTCTACGAAGGACTCCTCGACCACACAGCGAAGCGGGCAACGGAGCCAACCCTCGGACTCGCCGGTACACGAGACAAGACGAGAGATTTCGAGGCCGAGGTTCCGATCTCGAAGCTCGAAGAACTCCTTGCCAAGGGAAAGGCCGAACTCGTGAAGTTCTTGAAGGAGGAGTCCGGCAGATCTGCCCAGACGCTGGAGAAACTCCTGGATCGTCCCCTCACGCCCGAGGAAGAGCGGCGGTACCAGACCGCGTGCGGTGTTGGGAGAGACGCCGAGAAGTTCTGGCAGCGGGTGAAGCCCTTCGCAGCGCTGATTCGTGACGACAGCTTCGGATACCCCGTGATCATTCCCGCCGGGAGCGTCTACGTCACCGAAGGGACGGATCGCCGCTCCACGGGAACGCAGTACACGCCGCGGAGCCTCACGGAGCCCGTCGTCCAGTACGCCCTGGAGCCGCTGGTGTACGAAGGTCCCGCCGAGGGAAAACCGCGCGAGGAATGGAAACTGAGGTCTCCTGCTGATCTTCTGAACCTGAAGATTTGCGACTTCGCTTGTGGCTCTGGAGCGTTTCTCGTCCAGACGTGCCGGTACCTCTCAGGGCTGCTCGTGGAGGCGTGGGAAGAAGTGGAGTCGCGGAATCCTGGTCCGCCCCGAATCACGCCTGAGGGCGAAGTCTCGGACGGGCTGCCCGAAGAGCGGCTCATCCCGAAAGATCCTGACGAACGTCTCGCCTAAGCCAAGCGAATCGTCGCCCAGCGCTGCCTCTACGGTGTGGACATCAACCCGCTCGCAGTCGAGATGGCGAAGCTCTCGATGTGGCTCCTGACGCTGGCGAAGGACAAGCCGTTTACGTTCCTCGATCACTCGATTCGCTGCGGGGATTCCCTCGTCGGGATTCACGACCTGAAGCAGCTGAAACGCTTCAGCCTCGTCGAAGGTCCCGTGCAGACCGATCTCTTCGCGAGTGTGCCGCTCGATTCCCTCGTTCAGGATGCCGTCACTGACCGACTAAGACTCGAAGGAATGGAAGGCGGGACAGTTGAGGATGTCGCCGCGCAGAAACAACTCCTGTCCAAAGCAGAAGACAACCTCGCCCGTCTGAAGGCCGCTGCCGACACTCTGATTGCCGTCGAGTTTGGACTCGACAAAACGACGGCCACGGAACGCGCGGCGAAACTCCTAGCCACGGACAAACCACTGCGCGTGCGGGCTGATCTCAAGGGGCTCCCGTTCCACTGGCCGCTGGAGTTTCCCGAGGTGATGGTGAAGCACGGTGGCTTCAATGCGTTCGTCGGGAACCCGCCGTTCATGGGAGGCCAGAAGATCACTGGGAACCTCGGCACCGAGTACCGCGATTACCTGGTCGCCAACATTGCGAACGGGAAACGCGGTAGCGCTGATCTGTGCTCCTACTTCTTCCTGCGGATGGCTTCTCTTCTTCACGAAGGTGGAATGTCCGGCCTTCTGGCCACGAACACGATCGCCCAGGGCGACACCCGCGAAGTGGGGCTCGACCAGCTGCTCGAGAACGGCTTCTCAATTCCACGAGCGGTCCCAAGCAGAAAGTGGCCAGGCCAAGCGAACCTGGAGGTTGCACATGTATGGGCTCGGAAAGGCCCCTGGGGCGAGAGCGTACTCGACGAAAAGCTGGTTCCAAAGATTACGGCGTTTCTGACGCCGCCTGGTAAGGCCGAAGGGAAGCCCCACCGGCTCGCGGCGAATGCCGACAAGTCGTTCCAGGGCTCGAATGTTCTCGGAATGGGCTTCGTTTTGGAACCCGAGGAAGCTCGGTCTTTGATTGAGAAAGACCCGCGTAACAAAGACGTTGTCTTCCCTTATCTAGGCGGGGAAGACCTGAACACCCGCCCCGACCAATCCGCGAGACGTTCGGTTATCAACTTCCACGACTGGCCGCTGGAGCGGGCAGAGACCTATCCGGAGGTCATGAATATCGTCCGGAGCAAGGTAAAGCCGGAGCGTGACCCATTGGCCATGGGTGATGCCACGGCTCGCGACCGCGCAAAGCGCTGGTGGCAGTTCGCACGGCCAACGATGAATCTCTACGGGGCGATCACGGGAATGGATATGGTGCTCGTACGAGCGCAAACGAGCCGAACACAGAGCCCCGCTCTTGTCGAAACGGGCACTGTGTTTGATCAGAAGCTCGTTGTGTTCGCGACGATGAGTCACGCAATTTTCGCGCTGACGGCGAACTCCTGTCACTACCATTGGGTTATTCAGCAAGGGTCGACAATGAGGACCGACGCCGTCTACACCCCCTCCGACTGCTTCGAAACCTTCCCTTTCCCTCGTGACCTCTCCTCTCTCGATGACATAGGCGCCCGCTACGACGCCCACCGCCGATCGATCATGCTGGCCCGCCAGGAAGGCCTGACGAAAACCTACAACCGGTTCCACAAACCCGACGAAACCTCGGAGGACATCCAGACGCTTCGAAACCTTCACGTCGAGATGGACCAAGCGGTGGCACGGGCCTACGGCTGGAATGACCTCGATCTCGGGCACGGCTTTCACGAGACGAAGCAGGGCATTCGCTTCACGGTGAGCGAGCCCGCCCGCCGCGAGATTCTCGACCGGCTTCTGCAGCTCAACCACGAGCGGTACGCGGAAGAGGTGAAGCAGGGGCTGCACGAGAAGAAAGGGAAGAAGGGGAAGAAAGCTAGCGTGACGGATGATGAAAACGGGAGGCTGTTCTGAGATTGGCGGATGATTGATTGGTAGAGCGAATCGATCGCCGGCCAGTTTCTTGAGGATTTCTCCGTCCTGAAGTACAGGACGCCTTCGATCTACCCACACGATGGGATCTGCAGCAGATACGCGTTTCTCCATCGGATAGGTGATCTATCTCTCGTTGCAAAGCTTCAACACCCATGACGTAAGCCGACAGGTCGTCACTCCCCTCCATTCGGAGGATGCCCCGAAAAGGTGTGTGGGGGCCTTTCGACCCCCACGTGTTAAAGAATTGATCTGTTAGGTCTTAACCCAGATCGCGAATGCTTTGAGACCATGGTCGGATGCGCGGATGATCTTGCCCGTCCGCTTGTGTCGGAAGGACTTAACGAAGATCAGCCGGTACCCAGGTCTCTCTTTTGAGGTGTTCATTCAAACCTCCCTTGAGAGCTGGTGGCCGACCTTTTTGGTTGAGGTACCGTCCGATGCGCCGTATGATCACGGAGTCCAAATCGCACCGCGGTGACGGTTGAGCTTATGGTCGGCCGTTGTCGCCCAGAGAGACCGTGGGTGGCACTACGGTCTCTCTACCTTTTTGCTTCAACGTACTTTCTCACCTCCCTCCTGAGCTTTCTTGGTCGTTGAGGGCTAGAAGTGGTGTCTGGGGATCTGGTTTTGTGCTGGGTGCTGCGACGCGATACTGACCTTTTCCAACGCGCAAGACCAGCCCTTGCGTGAACATTCTCGCGAGCGTCGATCGCACCGTATCAATCTTCGAGTCGGGAACCATTCGAACTAGGTCCTCCGCCACAAAGACTCTGTCGGGTGCTTGCTTCATCACGTCGAGGATAGCATCGGCAAGCGTGCGTCTCGTTGAGCCAGGAGTTGATGATTGGGGAGTATCTAACTCGGCCTCGTCGAAAGCCTCTTCTCCGTTTGGAACCAGCTGCGAGAACCTCCCCATACGATCTCGAAGCTTCTCGTTGACACTCTTAATCTCGGCATCAAGAACTCGTTTCTTTTCCTGGAGTTCCGTGATCTCCCTGGCGAGATTAAGGATGACCTCAGCTCTCTTCATTCGAACCTCCGGAGAGCTATTCCTCTCATGGCGGTGGAGTCTATCAAGCAACACCTATCACATTCAAGCGCTCTGGTCTGATCTTTACGGACAACGGGATTCTTGTTTCCGGCGTCCGGACCGATTGGTCGGAGAACTTCTCGCTCTTTCAACCCGTTGGCTATCGAAGATGCTCGACTCGCATTGAGCAAACCCATCTCTCCGTCGGACGTCGCTACTGGAGTAGATGATCAATCGCGAGAACCGAGACGGTATTGGACAAATCAAGGAGGTGCCCTTGATCGATCATTACGTTGATGGCGAGAGATGATCGGCCTCTGCGGAGCATTCGATGTCGGATCTAAAATCAGTCCTGAATTTGGCATCGGATCCAGGTTCATCTTGCCCTAGAATCCCAGGCACGGAAACCAAATGAAAGACCTCCAAATCGCTGAAGATATCGTCCCGATCGGTGAGTTCAAGGCGCACGTATCGCAGCTCATCGGGAAGGTTCAAAGGTCTCACCGGCCGGTGGTGATCACCCAGAACGGACGACCGGCCGCGGTGCTGATTTCCCCGGCAGACTTTGATCGGCTTTCGGAGCAAGCAAGATTCGTGGCGAAGGTTCAGGCGGGACTCGGTGACGCCGCACAGGACCGCACCGTTACGGATGAGGAACTCACCGCTGAACTCAAGAAGGAGTTTGGCTGAGCTTGCGTCTCCTCTGGACCGAGCGAGCAAGGCAGGATCTCATCGAGATCGGCCGTTTCATCGCGCAGGACGATCCCGCCGCCGCCAAGAGATGGGTTCAACGGCTGCAGAAACGGGCGCGCCTGGCCTCATCCATGCCGGGAGCTGGACGCAAGGTCCCGGAGTTCGATCGGGATGACATCCGCGAGTTCGTTGAGAAGGGTTATCGAATCGTCTATCTCGTGGGAAGCCAGGACGTCCGGATCTTGGCCGTATTCGAGAGTCACCGGCTGATCCCGCTGGAAGATGAAGAGCTTGGTTGAGAACAAAATGTCCAGATGATCGCAGGGTCGTTGGAAGTGCGTTCTTCAGGGACGAACCCGAGACACGATGGAGACGATATGAACGTCACAGGGTCGTTTTCAGCAGTTATTCAGCCAGACGGCGCATTCTGGATCGGATGGATCGAAGAGATTCCCGGAGTGAACTCGGAGGGCGAAACCAAAGAGGAACTCCTCGAGAACCTGCACTCAGCACTCGAAGAAATCCTGGAGATGAACAGGAAGGAAGCTCTGGCTGCAGCACGAGACGAATTCGAAGAGGTTCGGATTCAGCTTTGAAGCGCCGTGCTCTTGTGGCCCATCGTCAACGATGCGGGTGTGTGCTCGTTCGGGAAGGAGCGCGACGCTCATGGTTGAGGAATCCAGCAAACGGGAACCTATCCGCCGTGCCCGGGCACACAGAAACCAGCGATGTTCTCGCAAGGAAGATCTGCGGAGATCTGGGGATAGCGGAGCCGTAGGATCGGACTTGCTGCACGGGCGGTGCATTCCAGTCTGCCGGCTTCGGCTTCTACTTCAAGATGAAACTCCGTCTCGCACACAAGCTCCCTCCGGTCCCTCAGACCGAGATCGTCACATGGACCTCATGGGAGGAATTGACGGGTGAGCCCGTCGAGCCCGACGTGGTGTTTGCTGAGCTTCGCCAGATGCCCCGTGAAGCGGTCACCCGAGGACTCGTTCAGCTTCTGGCGCTCGTCTCATCCTCCGCCACTGCCGAATGGTTGGGCATGGAAAACGAGACCATCCGGAGGGAATACCTCACACCGCGACTGAGGAACACCGTCGAGAGAATTGAGGCAAGTGAGGGCCGCCGGACGGTTCTCTTCCATCGCCCGCAACTCCTGACCGCGTTCCTCTTGGCGCAGCGCTTATGCTCCGAGGGCGACGGAGATATTCCCCGAATTCAGGAGGGGCGACTCCTCCTCAAGGTCAGCAATCTCCTCAGGTCAGATACGAATCTCAAGGAGCACCGTCTTGGGCTCGCGGCGTTCCTCTTGCCGCATTTCTATGAGACGAATCCTGCTGATCGGCATTTGGGCCTGATCCGAGGGGCCGAACTCATGCGCCTCGAGGCGTGGAATCGGAAAGACGGCCTGGCCCATGCCCGACGCGTCTTCGAGGAGACGACGAACCTGTCGCTGATGGACTTCTGGGCTGTTCTCTTTCCGCTGACACACCGACTCGGAACGATTACAGATCTGGGAAAAGTACCAACGATTCGCCCAGGCGAACTCATTGCCATGGCTCCGCAGGGTGCTGCGATCGGCCGCACGCTAGAACTTCTGAGTCTGCCGTTTCAGGAATACCCAAGCAGGGTACCCGAGCCAGCGGCCATTCTCTCAAGCCGCAGCTTTGAGCCTGTTCGATCTCACCCACTCATCCGCCTTCCCGATGGTGCCTACGCATGTGTGGACCCGGCCGCCCTCGAGGAGCGAAGCGCCGCCTGTCTCAATTGGACTCTCCGGAAACTGCTACATGACGGCGAGCGGCAGCATGCGTTCATTCGAGACTGGAGCAGCCTCATCGAGGAATATGTCAACTCGCGAATGAAGGAGCTTCTTGGACGAACATTCCACAGCTTGCCGAAAGACGATCAAGGGAATGAGATAACCGATGGCCTTTTCGAGGCCAACGACGATGTCGTCCTCTTCGAGATCAAGACGGCCACGATCAACGACGAGACTCGATTTGGAAACGATCCTGACGCCTTGGCCCTGGCGCTTGAGAAGAAATTCCTCAGAAGATCGCAGATCGGCAGGGCTCTGGAACGGCTTTTCGGACCCGAGAAGCTCGGCAAGAAATTCTTCCCGCGTCTCCACGTTCCGAAACCATTTGCTCGAGCTTGGCCCGTCCTGATCGTCACAGACCGAGGACTCTGCCTTTCGCAAATCGAGACCTTTCTTGCAGAAGAGCTTGCTAGAAGCATGCCTCCAACACTTCCGCGCAGCCTTCGCGTGCAACCGCTCCAGGTGCTCTTCTTGGACGACGTGCAACGACTTTTCCCTCTGCTTCGCCGCAAGCACAACCTCGTGAACATTCTTCGTGCTCGCCAGGAAATGCCGACTTTCCACCGGACGACGTTCCACAACTTCCTGATATCAGTGTATGAGCGTTCGGGTATCGACCAGTCATTCGAGGAGAACGAATTGGATCGGATCTCCGATGAGGGGCTGGCGTTTTGGAAGAATCAGGGGAACCAAACGTGGTGAATCCTACCGCTTGACTTGACAGAGACGTTCGGAGGCCAACCTTGAATGAGAAGTTCCCCACGACCGCCACCATCCCTGAAGCAGCGTTTCCTGGGCTCCAAACGGACGTGCTGGTACAGAACATCCTGGCAAGTCCAGATGGACAGCTCATCGAACGGCCACCGAGCGGAGGCCACGGCCTCTATCGCGTCGTGTTCACCTTCAGCCGGCCTGGTATAGCGCTCACGCCAGAATCGAGAATCTGTTTCGAGGGTGGCCTGCGTGGAGATTCCCATCTCGCGATCGCCGAGCCTGCGATCGTGCCAGTTCCGGGAGCGGAAGGAATTGCCGTCAACGCCACGGTGAACGGCGAGGAGATTCCATTTCGTGGCGTGCCGAACGAAAAAGGAATGCTGGCGAAAATGGTCCTCGAACAGGTCCGGGCGAATAGCTTCAAGGAGGCGGCGGATTTCGGGTTTGAAGCAATTGCGCCTTGGCTCAGTCAGGTTTCGACGGCACTCGATCTCCCCCTGCACATCTACCAGATCGACGTAGTCGAACTCGAGACGTTGAGTGCTTCGATCTCCTGCACCAGCTCATTCCAGGAAATCGCGCTCGCCGTTCCACCAAACACGAGCCTGCCCTTGGAAACGAGGTTCTTCCTGAGTCTTTACCGGGAGGCGCTCGATTCCAACAGCGCTAACTATCAATTCCTCTGTTTCTTCAAGATTCTTGAAGGGCTCGGGAAACGGGCGAAGCTGATGGGCAAGGGAGGTGCCGACATCGGAACCTCAATGATCCCCAAGGCGAGAGAGGAATGGGTGCCGTGGCTCGATTCGATCTACCCGTTTAAGCGCGACTGGGATGAACTCAGTCTCGAAGCGATCTTCACGGAAGAGGTGCGGGGTCGGAAGGTGAACTATATCGTCAACGAACTTCTGAGGCCGGTCCGGAAAGAGATCGCCCACGCATTTCTCGACTCAGGTGCCTTGGGCATTTCGCCCGACATCACCAGGAGACATCGAGATGTAACGAAATGGCTACCGATCGCCAGGTGCCTGGCTCGCGCACGAATCAAGGCTCACTTCCCTGGATTGGGGTTCTAATCCAGGCCTCAGCTTAGACTGGGCTGGGCAGACATTCCGTATACGTAGGTTGAAGGAGGATCGCTTCAGACGTTGATCGAGGCCACAGCCCCCGGGACACCGAAAGACCGCAGGCGGTTCGAGAAGTTTTTTTGGACGTGGCGATCTGTCGGAACTCGCCATTACGTTCATGAGACGGTCGCCCTGTGGACGGTCTTCACGCCGCTCATGGAGTCTGACGGAGAGTTCGCCATCGTTCGTGAGATCGAAAGGCCGCATTTCTACATGCAGTTTCGGAGTCTGAATGCCTTGACCTCTCCTTCGGTCACGGTTGAATCTGGCCTTTGTCTGGAGTTCCGAGAAGGCGAAATCCCGCTCGTCTTGCTTCAAGAGCGCATGAAAGAGATTTCCAGGCTCCCCGTGACCTTGTCCGCAACGGTTCCAACATTCGAGAACCGGATGTTTCTCGATCCCACCTCGGGGCGGCAGTTCCTAGAAGGATTTGGCTTCGAGACGAGGCAAGGCCCGATGCTTTTCAGTCTTATCTGGTCGCACGAGAGCGGTGGCCCCAATGAGGAAGTTCAGAAATGGGTCAGGAACTTGCAAGACTTCCTCTCCCAGTCTTGCAGATGCGGCGAGCCCACCGAGGGTGACACGGACACCGGAGACGAAGAGTGAAAGAAGACTTCAGGCTCTATGACCGAAAGCGGGTTCTCCGTACCTGGAGGGTTCCAAGGAAGAACGCTGGCTCTTGCGCCTGGACGGTTTATCGCTGGGCGTGCCCGGGCGAGCCCGTGACGTACTCGATCAGGGAATTTCGGGGATGCGCTCCGCTTTTCATGGAAGACGAAGTTGCGATTCTGGATGATCCGCGTTTCGTGAACGTCCAGTGTGGTGACCCGTATTTCCGAATTTCCGAGAGCCCGTTGCCTGCTGAGCCCTTCGAGCGCCTTGTGCAAGAGGGGAATTCTTACGCAATCTCGCCTCTCGGATTCACCGCTGCTCCGGCGGAAAGAGAATTCCTGGATATGGAGATCAGGGAGAACCTGACTCTGAAGGAATACCGAAGCTGGGAAGACTTCCGTAACTTCGGCTTCCGATTTGGCATCGAGATCGAAGTCAGTAACGCATCGGTTCGGCTGACGTGGTGGCAGGACACGCCGGTCGAGTGGGAGGCATTCCGAAAATGGGTGCTTCGCCTCCAGGATTTCCTGGAGCGATGCATGAAATTCTCCGGGAAGATCGATGACCTTCCGCAGGCGTGAACCGCTGCTTACATCGCTAGAGAACGAAGTTACCTCCTATGAGAAGTCGGAACACGGGCGACCACCAGAAAAGGCTGAGGCTTTGATGGCCATGCGACACCGCCGTATCGGTCGGAGATAGACTTCAGTTGATTTCCATGACGCTAAGCCTCGAAATTCCCCCTGACCTTGAAGAACGCCTCAGAAAGGAGGCGGCAATTCTCGGACTTTCTCCAGGAGAATTTGCGGTGAGAGTTCTCTCGACGACCCTCCGGCCACGGGCACCGCGAACGCCAAACGAGGTCGTCGATTACTGGGAAGCGGAAGGCCTCCTCGGAACTCGGCCAGACATTCTGGACAGCTCTGAACATACCCGTCAGATCCGGCATGATGCCGAACGCCGGACGAGGGGGTAGGACGAAGTGCTCCTCCTCGACACGGACATCCTCATCGATTTTCAGAGGGGATTCGCGCCTGCGGTGGCTTGGTTCAGGGGGCTCGAAGAGATGCCTTCAATTCCTGGGCTGGTGGCGATGGAATTGGTTCAGGACGCACGCGATGCCCGAGAGGTGGAACGGAGCCGAAAGCTTGCAGCGCCCTTCCCCGTCGTCTGGCCAACCGAGGTTGATTGCAATCTCGCACTCGAGGCCTTCCGCGCTCATCACCTGTCCCACAATCTCGGTCTCCTCGATGCCCTGATCGGAGCTACGGCGATTGGTCTCGATGCCACCCTCTGCACGTTTAACGATAAGCACTACCGCGTGCTTTCGGGCCTGAACCTCTCTCGCCCCTATTCACGCTGACGATCGATGACGGAGGGCAGAGATGGCAGGCCTGAAACCAACGGATGATGTGGTTCGGGAATTTCGTTCCCACAAGATGGCGCTCGACTTGTGGCTGAACGATTTTCGACGTTGCCTTGAGTTCGTCGAACCGGTTGACGCACATGACGCTGTGTACTCCCACCGGATGTACGAGCTTCTCCTCCGAGGGGCGACGGAGTTCGAGAGCGTGGCGAAGAGCATCATCGTTCTGGGTGGGAACTCGCTCACAACCAATGCGAACATCTACGAGTATCGCGACAAGCTGAAGCATCTCAAACCCGATGACGTCGAAGTTGGAGCCCTATTCTGGCAACCGACGGTGCGATACTTCGCTCCGTTTCGTGGCTGGATGACGAGCACCCCTCCACTCGCTTGGTATGGCGATTACAACTCCGTGAAACACAGCCGCCGGAGCGCTTTTTCGAAGGCGTCCCTGAGTAATGCTGTCCAGGCCGGATGCGGCGTGTTTGCCCTCCTGGCTCTTGGTTTCGGGATGGGACTGCTCGGGCAGACAGGAATGTCCTCAGATGGGTTTTCGAAGCTGGCAGAGCATTGCTTTGGGGATCTACCCCTCACGCTTCGCGTTCCCGCCTAATCTCCGCAGACCCCAGCGTGCGACCCAATTACCATCTCCCTCTTGGGATGTCCTCGCCAGTAGTGACTCGGCCCAACATACTTGCTACCGTGAAGATAGCTCCGCCCGTTTGTAAGAGAGAAACCCATGAAAGCGTCTGAAGCCAAGCTTCTCGAGTTCCTCAAGAAATCACCGCAGTTCATGATTCCCATCTACCAGCGGACGTACAGCTGGACGGAACGGGAGTGTCGCCAGCTCTGGGACGACATCCTGCGTACGGGAAGGAATGGCAAAGTCTCGGCTCATTTCGTCGGCTCGATCGTCTACGTCGAAAAGGGGCTCTACTCAGTCACGAGTCCGTCGTCACTTCTGGTCATCGACGGTCAGCAGCGACTCACGACGGTCACGCTCATCCTGGAAGCGCTCGCCCGAGCTGTTGGTGACGACGAACCCGTTGACGGATTCTCGGCGAAGAAGATTCGGGCGTACTACCTGCTGAACCCCTTGGAGAGAGCTGAGAGGAAGTACAAGCTGATCCTCTCTCAGACCGACAAGACATCGTTGATTGCCCTCCTTGATCAGGCGGACATGCCGAAGGACGCCTCTCTGCGAATCACTTCGAATTTCGAGCTGTTCCAGAAGTGGATCACCGAAGGGAAGTCAGAAATCGAGGCTATCAGCAACGGGCTCGCGAAGCTGGTCCTCGTCGACATTTCGCTAAACCGCGACCAAGACAACCCCCAGCTCATCTTCGAAAGCCTGAACTCGACGGGGCGCGAATTGAGCCAGGCAGACTTGATTCGGAACTTCATCTTGATGGGGCTGGAGCCAGGTCTCCAGACGGATCTCTACGAGAAGTGCTGGCGCCCCATGGAAGTGGATTTCCAGCAGGAAGGGTACTCGACCCAGTTCGACAGCTTCATGCGCCACTACCTGACGGTTCGGACGGGTGACATCCCGAACGTCGGCGCAGTGTACGAGGCTTTCAAGGAACATGCCCGGTCTGGGAAAGCAGGAGCCGTGCAGTCTCTCGTTGCAGATATCCGGAAACTCGCGGGCTACTTCTGCGCGATGGCACGGGGAGCGGAGAAAGACACCGATCTCGGGTACGCTTTCCAGGATATTCGTGAGCTGAAGGTCGATGTCGCAATGCCGTTCATGCTGGAGCTGTACGACGACTACAAGAGCGGCATTCTCCCGAAGCTGGATTTCCTGCGGGCTCTCCGACTCATCGAAAGCTACGTGTTCAGGAGAGTGGTCTGCGCCATTCCGACGAACTCCATGAACAAGACTTTCGCGACCTTCTCACGTGCTCTGAAGAAGGATCGGTACCTGGAGAGCATCGAGGCAGCGTTCCTGATGCTGCCGTCGTACCGACGCTTCCCGAATGACCAGGAATTCGAACGGGAGCTGCAGACGCGAGATCTCTACAACTTCCGCAGCCGCAGCTACTGGCTCCGGCGGTTCGAGAACTTCGGCAGGAAAGAACGTGTCAAAGTCGAGGAATATACGATCGAGCACATCCTGCCCCAGAACGAGAACCTCTCGACGCAGTGGAAAACCGATCTTGGCCCCGAGTGGGAACGGGTCCAGAAAACGTACCTGCACACCCTCGGAAACCTGACGCTCTCCGGCTACAACTCCGAGTACAGCGACAAAACGTTCCACGAGAAGAGGACCATGCCGGGCGGATTTGCCGAGAGCCCCCTCCACCTGAACCAGGGTCTCGGAGGTCTCTCGATATGGAACGAAGAAGCAATTCGTCAGCGGGCAGAGAGGCTCGCGAAGCAAGCGGTGGCTGTGTGGACTTCCCCAAGGTTGAAGCCGGAGATCCTGGAGACCTACAGACCGAAGCCTTCTGTGGCGGGCTACTCGATCGACGACCATCCGCACTTGGCCGCAGGAGCGATGCGCCCGGTTTTCGAGGCGTTCCGAAAGGAAGTCACGGCGCTTGATCCCTGCGTGACGGAGGAGTTCCTGAAGCTCTACGTTGCGTACAAAGCGGAGACGAATTTCGTTGATGTCATTCCCCAGGCGAAGCGGCTCTTGCTCTCACTGAACATCTCGTTTCCCGAGATCGACGACCCCCAGAAAGTTTGCAAGGACGTTGCCGGACGTGGGCGCTGGGGAAACGGAGATGTCGAAGTTGCCCTCTCTTCCCCGCAGGAGTTGACTTACGTCATGGGTTTGGTTCGACAAGCCCTCGAGAAGCAGCTGGGGTCTGGTAACGGAGGGTGACTCATGGGTGCCTCGGCCATCGCGAGATGTCTCTGTGGGTACGAGTCGCCGCTCCTCATGATCGGTGGCGGCATGCTGAACTTCAACGAGTTCTGTGCGTTTCCAGCATATTGCGCGGAAGGCAGTCACCTCGTCACAGTCAACATGTTCGATCGACCGCTTGCGTGCCCAGACGGGCACAAGAGCGTACCGGTTCCGTATAACGCTCCGTCGCTGCAGATTGAGCGTGGTGATGCTGTTGTAGTGAGCTGGAATCTCTGGCCGAAGCGCACGATACAGCTCACAAACGGCCGCTATCTTTGTCCTACCTGCCACGAAGCAAGGCTGTCGTTCTCCGACGGCGGCGTTTTGTGGGACTGAGTTCACGTCCAATACCGAACACGGCGACCAGACGACGCGAGGAGTACGGGAGTTGATGCCTGATTCCGCGGAATTGCTCGATCGAATACTCGAGTTATCCGATGCTCAGCGCCAAGGACAGGCACGACGACGGTGACTGCGGCTGATATCGACCTCCACGGCAAGAGACACTTCTTGATCTGCCATCGAATCGTCACGAACGCGCTATTGCTCTCCCGTCTCAACCCGGTAGAGTGAGAACGTATGAGCGACGTTCTCCCACCGCCAACCTCGGATATGCAGCTTCGGTCCCGGCTCCTGGAATTGGTGACCAACGATCTGCTCGGCCCAGCGGGCGGAGAGAACGAAGAGGTCGCGGAACGGAATGTTCGAGACCGCTACCTCGTCGGGGTCCTGGCACCGCAGAAACGCAAGAAGGCCGACCCGAACGAGCAGAAACGTGGAACCCCCAATGACGATGATGAGTCTGATGAGGAGGTTCCTGCGATCCCCGATGAACTCGCGGAAGGCGGCGATGACAGTCCCGATGATGGAACGACGGATAAAGACGTTTCGCTGACCCAGACGTTCCTGCCTTCATCGATAGGCCTGACCTTCTGCGTGGGCAAAGCGGCCACGAAGATCAACGTCGAGGCGAACTGGGGCCAGTACCTCCGTGAGGTCAAGGAGGACCAGATCAACCCGAAGACGGGAAAGCCTGTTCGTGTTTGGCGCCGTTTCCCCCGCGGCGGGAAGGTGGAGCTGAATCTACGAGAAGGAAACATCCCGCCAAAACCGCTCGATTCCGAATCACCAGATGTCGAGATCAGGGGGCGGATTCGAAAGCGCGATCACGGCTTCGTCGTCACGCTGTTCCTCGTGAACGGCCAAGAGGAAGGCACACCGAAAGACGCGAGCTACGTCTTCCAGCCCCTTCTCAAGGTTACCGCTCCGGGTGGCGGGGCGATCTTCGAGAAGAAGCAGCTCGAGAAGGTCTGGAGCGGCGTCTCAGACCCGGCGATTCGTGATGAAGAAGAGCGGATGGACATGCTGTACCGCAGACAAGTCGAGTTTGCGGTAGGTCACGGCGTCAGTGTCCACGCCACACCGAGTCCAGACACACCTGATCGTGCCATCTCCGTCGAGACGCGGATTGTCCCGGTCTCGGAGGTCTGGAAGAGCACTCCGCCGAGGGAATCGGATGAGAGCCTGCATCCGGTGTTCGGAAAGCTCAAAGGCTTGACGCTGGACATGAAGGATCTCTCAAGGCTCGAGGCAGCGGGATTCAAGAAGAAACTCGCTCCGCTCGTCACGGTGTACAGAGCCTGGATTGAAGCAGAAACGGCCAAGATCGCTGAAAGCACAGAGGGGCTCAGCAAGTTCAAGAACACGGCGGAAGCCTCTCTCGCTGATGCGAAGTCCACGCTCCGTCGAATCGAAGAAGGGCTCGCCCTGATCGAGAAGGATGAGAAAGCCGCGGAGGCCTTCCGTTTCATGAACGAGGCGATGTGGCTCCAGCGGACCCACTCGCTCTACTCTGAAGAACGACGCCGCGGAAAGGACCCGAACTTCGACCGTGATGTCGATGTTCCACAAAATCGAACGTGGTACCCGTTCCAGCTCGCCTTCATCCTCCTGAACCTCCCGGGAATCACAAAGCTCGACCACCGTGACCGCTCAGAGGCACAGGATGCAGTGGCAGATCTCCTATTCTTCCCGACCGGCGGAGGAAAGACTGAGGCGTACCTGGGACTTGCGGCCTACACGATGGGCATCCGGCGTCTCCACGGGACGATCGCCGGACGCGATGGTGAACACGGCGTTGCCGTCCTGATGCGGTACACACTGAGGCTGTTGACGATCCAGCAGTTCCAACGCGCTACGGCGCTCATCTGCGCCTGTGAGTCGATTCGTCGCTCGGCTCTCGAGAAAGGCGATGTGAAGTGGGGCAAGAACCCGTTCCGCATCGGGCTCTGGGTTGGCCAGAAGACGACGCCCAACTACACCGACGATGCCGAGGAAGCCGTGAAACAGCTCAAGGGGTCCGAAGCAGGATGGGCGGGCTCCGGCGCTGGGTCGCCGTACCAGCTGACAGCTTGTCCATGGTGTGGGAGCCGCATCGATCCAGGGAAGCACCTCGAGGTGAAACCGTTCGCTGGTTCGTCGGGCCGGACGCTGACGTACTGCGGCGACGTCATGGGTCAGTGCCGCTTCAGCCGGCGTGGGGCGCCCGGCGAGGGACTCCCGATCCTGGTGGTGGATGAAGAGATCTACCGGCTCCTGCCATCGATGCTGATCGCCACCGTGGACAAGTTCGCGCAGATGCCCTGGAAGGGACCCGTGCAAATGCTCTTCGGGCAGGTCGACGGAAAGTGTGAACGTCACGGATTCCGGTCGCCTGAGGTTGAAGACGCTGGATCGCACCCGAAGACGAAGGATGGGCTGCCGTCTGCGAAGACCGTCCCGCAGAACCCTCTGCGTCCACCGGACCTGATTATCCAAGACGAACTGCACCTCATCAGCGGACCGCTTGGGACGCTCGTTGGACTCTACGAGACGGCAATCGATCGTCTTTGTACATGGGAAGTAAACGGGAAGCGAGTACGCCCGAAGGTCGTGGCCTCGACCGCGACGATCCAGCGAGCTGGTGATCAGGTCGGGAAGCTCTTCCTCCGGCGCGTCGCTGTCTTCCCGCCGCAAGGCCTCGACATCCGGAACAACTTCTTCTCTCTGCAACGAGAGCCATCAGAGGAGTTTCCCGGCCGTCTCTACATCGGCATCTGCGCTCCTGGGCGGCGGCTCAAGGCCGCACTCATCCGCGTGTATGTCGCCTTCCTCTGCGCCGCCCAGACCTTGTACGAGAAGCATGAGGAACGCGTCGATCCATGGATGACCCTCGTCGGGTACTTCAACTCCATGCGGGAACTCGGCGGCATGCGCCGTCTGGTCGATGACGACGTTGCCGCACGGGCGAAGAAGATGGATCGCCGGGGGCTTGCGAAGCGCCAGATCACGCCGCAAGACCTGGCGGAGCTGACCTCCCGCATGCGGTCGGATGACATCCCGAGAATCCTGGATCAGCTCGAAGCCGTGTTCGACCCGAAGATTGAGGCGAAGCGCAAAGAGCTGATCGCCAAGGGGGATTTCAAGTCCGCCCCGAAGAAGCCGCTCGACGTCCTGCTCGCCACGAACATGATTTCCGTGGGGGTCGACGTTCCGCGGCTCGGTCTCATGGTGGTCTGCGGGCAGCCCAAGGCGACCGCGGAGTACATCCAGGCGACGAGTCGTGTTGGCCGTAAGAAACCTGGCATCGTCTGCACGGTCTACAACTGGGGGCGGCCACGGGATCTCTCCCACTACGAGACCTTCGAGCACTACCACTCGACTTTCTACAAGCACGTCGAGGCACTCTCCGTCACGCCATTCTCGACGGGAGCCATCCGACGTGGTCTCGCCGGAGTCCTCGTTTCGCTCGTGCGGCTCAAGGGCACGGAGTTCAACCCGAACAACGCCGCAGGCAAACTCCAGAGCACGGATGGGGCGATCGAGGACGCCATCGAGACCATCGCAAAACGAGCAGAACTCGTTTACCGAAAGGAAGCTGGTGACGCTTGCCGTGCCGAGCTGCACCACAAGATGGATCTCTGGCGGGCGCAGGCGCAGAACAAGTCAGGAGGCAGAATCCTGACGTACGACACCGGACGGGGAAGCGACAAGGGGGTGTCGGTTCCGCTCCTCTCACGACCGAGCCTGGAGCGGTGGGAGGAGTTCACCTGTCTGAATTCCCTGCGTGAAGTCGAACCGACCGTGAAGCTGATCCTGCAGGACGGAGGATTGGATGAGGATGCATGTGGTGGCACGTCTCAGCCGAAGTCGAGCGACTCTACCGGAGAGCCAACATGAGTAGCCACCTCATTCGAAAGTCCGAAGCTGGAGAACTCCGCCCGAGTCAGGTCCTTACGACCTTTGGCGTCGGATCCCTCGTGGACCTGCCCAATCTCTCTGTCGTCGTGATGGGACTCGATGACTGGCCCGTAGCGCAGTGCACGGAAATCAGTGAAGAGCGACTCCTCGGAAACGTCCAGAGCATCCTGGGACCGCAGGTCATAAAACTCCTATGCCCGCCACGCGGAGAGGAATCGCAAAACTCCAAGACAAACTGGTTCGATGAGTCCAGGCTCGTCGGCGTTCCGGTCGCTCCGTTCCCCCGGTGGATGGTCTGCTCCTGGTGCCGGCTGCTTGCGCCTATCGGCTCTGGGCTCTTCGAACCGAAGACCGTCCCGTACCGTCCCGACAAGACCCGGTATGTGCACAACTGCGCCGGGAAGAAAGGCGCTGCCGCGATGGTCCTTCCTGCGCGTTTCATCGTGGCGTGCGAGAAGGGGCACATGAACGATTTCCCCTGGATCGAGTTCGTGCACCGGGGAACGACAGAGTGCCAGGGGCCGCTCACCCTCTACGAGCCGGGACCGTCTGGCGAGGCGGCGGACATCCAGATTGAGTGCAAAGCCTGCAAGGCCAAAAGGCGTATGGCGGAGGCATTCGGCAGAGAGAACCAGCGAAACCTCCCGCCGTGTGATGGGCGCCGCCCCCATCTCCGCGACAAAGAGCCCGGCGGCTGCGATGTCGCCAACGTTCGGGCCATGCTGCAGGGGGCGTCCAACACCTGGTACGGCATTCCCGTGACCGTCCTCTCACTCCCTCAGGCGAAGGATGATCTCGGACTGCTCGTCGAGGAGAACTGGACCGTTCTTGCTCAGGCAGAGAGTGTTGCAGAAATCTCGTTCGCGAGGCGCATCGGCAAGCTGAACGATCTCGGCAAGTACAGCGACGTCGAGGTCTGGGACGCCGTCGAGAAGAAGCGGAAGGGGGCAGAGACTCCAGCGCAGAAAGCCGACATCAAGACGCCGGAGTGGAAGGCGTTCTCGAATCCCAGCGCTGCGCCGCAGACACGGAACTTCAAATTGCGAGCAGTCAATCCTCCGGAGGGGTTCACCCGGCCGTTCCAGCAGATCGTCATCGCAGATGCCCTGCGCGAGGTGAAGGCGCTCGTTGGCTTCACGCGCATCGAGTCTCCCCGGGACTTCGACTCGCCGTTCCAGATGCCGGATGGCCGAAGGGCACGACTCTCGAGAAAGGATCCGTCCTGGGTGCCTGCATCCGAGACGCTCGGCGAAGGGATCTTCTTCCAGTTCTCAGAGGACAGGCTACGTGCCTGGCTCTCTACGGAGGCCGCTCAGCGGCGGAACCAGGAGTTTGAGACAACTTACATCCAGTGGAGAAAGGCGAAGGGGCTCCCGCCGACGGGATACCCTGGGCTTCGTTACACGCTGCTGCACACCTTCTCGCACGCGATGATCCGGGAACTCGCGATGGAATGCGGCTATACGGCAGCGTCCCTCTCGGAGCGGATCTACTGCTCGGAGGGAGGCGAGGGCGAACCGATGGCCGGTGTCCTGATCTACACAGCTGCCCCGGACAGCGAGGGGACACTGGGAGGCCTCAGCTCGCTCGGCGAGCCACAAAGTCTCGGTAGGTACATCACCCAAGCGATGGAGAGGATGAGCCTGTGCTCTTCCGACCCCCTCTGTGCTGAACACCAGCCTCAGACAGACGACACCCTGCACGGCGCCGCCTGCCACGCCTGCATGTACCTGCCGGAAACGACCTGTGAACGGGGAAATAACTTCCTCGACCGCTCCGTACTCGTCACCACCGTCGAGCGCGGTGATCTTGGGTTCTTTCGTTCCTGATAGAGATGACGAAGCCGCCAGCCTCCACCATTGCCGAGATGATCAGCCGACTGGCAGCTGACCTCCCGGTCGAGGTGATGGAGATGGTCGTCACAATCCTCAAGGGTGCTGACGACATCGTTGCAGCAAGACATCGGGTCATGAAGATGGTCGCAAACGCGGAGTACCGGAGTCGCACCGTCCAGCTCCTTGACCGATGCAACGCCGAGAGCCTCTCTCCAGCGACTGCGGGGCTGGCGCTCCAGGCATCGGGTATCTCCGAGAAAGAGAACCACAGAAGGCAACAAGTTGAAATCGTCTGGACCGGACCCGACGCGGAGGCAGTTCCCTTCCGCCGCACGGAACAAGTTCTCCTGCAAGTTCTCGACTCCGCGAGAGAGAGGATCACCCTCGTCAGCTACGCGGTGTACGCGATACCGAATATCCGTGAGGCCCTGGTTCGCGCCGCGAAACGAGGAGTCAAGATCAACGTCATCCTGGAAACTCCGGACAAATCGAGCAGCGAGAACGCTTACAGCACGCTGAAAGCGCTGGGTCAGGAAGTCGCGGCCTGCTCGACGGTGTACTTCTGGCCAGAGGAATCTCGCCCGAAGGACGGCCACAAGACCGCCATCCTCCACGTGAAGTGCCTGGCGGCGGATGGGCGATGGCTCTTCGTATCCAGCGCCAACCTGACCGAGTACGCCTTTACGATCAACATGGAGCTGGGGGTATTGATCACTGGCGGAAAGCTCCCGCGCCAGGTCGAATCGCACTTCGACTGGCTGATCGCGGAGAAGGAACTGGTGGAAACCTGATGGCAATTCCCTCCAGGACTGGATGCGGATTCTGTTCTCTTCCGGTTCCTACAAATAGCAGCACGGGCTTCGGCGAGGCTGCCTGGGGCAACCTCGCCGGGGAAGATCTACTCCTCGAACGCCGCCAGCGCGACGATCGCGTGGGCAGCGAGGAAGTACTTGTTCCGCCCGAGGTCGCCAATCGTCTTGATGCCAAAGGCTGCCTGGAGCTTCTCTGCGTCGCCCTTTGAGACGCCCTCAATGGCGTCTACCGGAGCGTCAACGAGTTCCTTGAGGGGTTTCCCTTCGTACGCCTTGTCGAGAGCCTTATTGATGTTCATGCCGCGTCCTTTCGTCTATTCGAGTTGGTTGCGACGGATGCTAACGCGAGATTCAGCGAGGCCAGGTGCGCAGCTCGTCTTTCACCCCAGGAAAGAGCGAAAAGAGCGCTGGTGGAGAATTCCTGCCAGCGCCCGGGGTTGAGAAAGAAATCAGAGCGATTCAAATGCTCGAAGGCGTGAGCAGCAGAACGTAGTCCCGTCCCTTCAGCCGGATCGTGACGAAGGGCTTGTCCGAACTGCTGATGATGACGAGGGAGTCGAGTGCGTCTTCGAACTCGGCAGCCTCAGCGTACTGGAAACCGCGATGCGAGTGGACGGCTATTGCGTCGAGGTTGAACGCAACGCCGTCGATGGAGACAGAAGCGTGGAGCCAGCTCTCGGGAGCTGCGTCGACATCCCTCCCACGCGGCTCCAAGGCATCGAGATCCAAGGTCACCGTCATGACATCCTCCGTCTTGTTCACGTGCTTCGCCTGTAGGCCTGCTCAGGCAGCTGCCTGACGAGACTCCTTCATCTCGCCGGCGCGGAGGATTTGATCGGCAGCTTTGAAAATGCGCTGGGCCGAAGAATCCGGGATCGGCGTTCCACTGCCGTGCCAGGCCTGGATGTACCCGCGGGCATACTCGGCTCCCGGCAGATTCAACGCCTCGAGACACAGGAGTGCCACGGCTTCGGCCTCAGCCTCGGTGAGCGTTTTCGGAAGGTCGACCGTGTTGGATCCCCGTCCTGCAGTGTGCCCGAGGAGCACGTGACCAAGCTCGTGGAACAGGGTCTTCGACGGGAGTTGGGCGAGGGGGCTAATGGCGACCGTGCGGTGCTCGGCGTAGCCTTGCACGTTGCCGTCCGCGCTCTCGAATGGAATCTCCGTGATGCCGAGTGCCTCCAGCGCCGTTGCCTTGTCCCACGCCGGGATCGTCGGAGCGTGGACCTCGCCCTCACCGTCGGTCTGCGCCAGGACGAACCAGCGCGCTTTCCAGACGAAGACGGTCTTCATCGGCGCGTTGCCGTGGCTCGGCGTGGTGGCCTCGTCACGCACGCGGACCGTCACCGGCATGCAGAGAACGATCGCCTTCTCTCCCGGCTTCACGCGACGGCCGAGTTGATTCCAGCGCTGGAGCGTGGCGATCGGCCCCGGGGAGAGCCCTCGAGCGCGGCACTGGAACAGCGCCGCGAACTTGTTCCCGAGACTGTAGCCGTGGAAGAAGCTGTACGCCTCGAGGATCCGGCCGGGACGCGTGACGGCGTCGGCCAGGAGTTCCGCCCAACGAGGCGCGTGTGGTGATGACATGGGACCCTCCTTCTGTCCGCAGCTCTCGAAGGGAGAACAGCGGGGATGGGCGCCGGACCTCCCCGGCGCGGTGGGCTCAATGCTTGAGGTACGTCACGGTGAGCTGCGGCTCGTTCCAGCAGCGACGGCACAGCCCGCACGATGGGGGGACCCGGAGGAACTTCGGACAGGTTGCCCGGGCGTGGTCTACGGTGACAGTCGTCCCGGCGCTGAGGCCTCGAACTTCCGGCGGCGCGCCGTCGATGCGGAGCGCGCTCGGGCGCACGGTCACATTGGGGAGCAAGGCCAGGTCACGAATCGAAGCGAGGAGCGGGTCGTCGTCGCTGCGACAACGGCCCTGGACCGCCCAGCTCCTAGTCGGCGCCCAGAACAAGACAGCCGGGAGCGCGAGCGCGATCTCCCTCCAGGCCCGCACGTACGCGGTGCTGAAGAAGTCGCCAGAGTCGTGGAGGCGGAAGTAGCGTTCGCTCGTGCATCCGATGAGATCCACGAGGATGGGGATGAAGCTGCCGGCAGCGAGTGCCGACAGCGTCCAACGCAGGCGGCGCTCCTGGGCATGGCGGACGCCGCTGAAGCGGTAGCGTTTCCGGCCATCCGCGTAGCAGGCCGCGCAGACAGCGTCCGGCGCAAACCACGCTCCCGGGCACGTGCGCCGTGCCGGGAGGCTGAAGGAGCTGCCGGGCATGGCTGAGGTTCGCGTGAGTAGGCACATGGGACCCCCTCCGTGTTGGGTCTTCTGGGCGCCTCGGCGCCCTCGGGCGACCGGCGTCGAGCGGTCGATGGCCCCAGGCAGAGGGACGGGCCATATCGATTGCAGCCGACGCCAGCCGCACGAGAGCGAGGAGGGCAGAAGGGGCACCCGCCAGCGGAGGAGGTCCCGTCATGACGGGTGACCAGCGGCTGCCGGGCGAGATGGGAAGGAGCTGCGGCCGTGCCGACGCCTGAAGGGGACCACATTCGTGCCGTCAATTGGAGAGCCCGGACGCGGGTAGTGCGTCTCCCGCACGTGTGGCAAGGGAGGGTTCAGAGGGCGAAAGGTGGGTCGAGCTGTGCGCGGCACGCACAGACGATTCCGGGCTGAACCGCCGGGCAGAGCAACGTATGGCGCAGCACGGGATCCTGCAGTTCGGCCGCCGGTCTCGATTTCGGTTCGAAGGGTTCGTCCGCCCGGCACCATACCGTCCCTGCCGGCCACCAGTTCGCCCAACCCGCGAGAGAGAGGGACGCGTCGCGAGCTGCTCCGGCCTCTCGAAGGAGTCGAGCCAACAGCACGAGGCGCTCCATGGGCAGCCGGTGGATGCGGAAGTTTTCGACGGTGACGGCGAGGCGGAACGTCGTGAAGCCGAGGAGCTGCTGGCACAGTTCCGGGCGGACGGCCAGCTCAGCGTAGCGCTCTGCCTTCGCACGGGCGAAGTGTGCTGGGGACTCCATCCCGCGGTCGTGCTCGAGGAAGACGAGTTCGGGCCCCGTCCCACCCGGGAGAACGAGGATGCCATCCGGCTGCGGGAGTGGGATCGGGGCGTTCCCCTGAGGCAGGGGGCGATCCCAGGCGGAGTACCAGATGGCGCCGTTCGCCACGGCTAGCCGGACGAGCAGCGTCACCGTTTCCTGTTGGTGGCGGAGGAACGACGGGACGATCCGTGGTCTGAGGTCGAGCGGACGGGTCTGCGCCGACGGCAGCATGGCAGAGACGAGCCGTTCTATGTGTGTTCCCTTGACGGCGTCGAGGACGATCCCGAGCCCGATTTTCCTCCCGGCCGCCGTCGTGTACAGCCACGTCGGGTGGCCTCCCGTCTCCCTCGATTCCGCCCATGTCCGCAGCCACCCGCGGCGAACCATGCGACCGACGATTCGCCCAGCGATCTGTCGAGAGACGCCGGCAAAGAGCGACTGGTGAACGAGGTTGAGGGGCACCAGGCGAAGCCGGGCGACGAACTCGAGAACGGAGCGCTCCCGAAGAGAACTCGGAGGATCGGACTCGCCCGGTTGATCTTCGGCCGGGGTGTTGCCTGGGGTGTTGCGAACTCTGTTGCGCGTAGGCGCAACAGTCTCGCCTCTGGCGTCCGCTTCTGGAAGCGGTTCGAACGCATGTTCAGCCGCGCGATCACGCTGCGCCGGAGCTTCTCCGGCGTCGGGCGCAGTCACCGCGCTGGTTCCTGGGTCATATGAATGGGGCATAGCCTTGACAGTTAAGCAACTGAAGAGTAAAGGGTTGAGCGCCTATTAAGAGATGTTCTGACGAAACTTGTGCGATTCGCGCACCGGGAAACGGGGCTCCTTCGCATGCCCCAGTCCTTGCCGAGTGCGGGAATCGCACAACGCAACCGATGCCTCTCCCGGAGCCTCCCATTTTCCACGACGATAGGGGCGGCTCACCCCCCATCCCTGTGGTCCTCCCGACTCTCATCCGCGAACTCGAGAAGCGCGGTCGCGCCCAAGGCCTCTCTGTGGCCGAAATCGCCGGGACGCTCGGGATCGACCGGACGCGCTTCATCCACATTCGCAGTGGCGCGGGAAGGCTCAGTATCAATTCTGTCCACGAGATTGCGAGCCGCTTCCTGGAGGACAGCACGATCAGCGGCCTCCTCCTCGGGTACCTGGCGCTGGACATCGAAGGGCGTCATGGCGCCCCGCGCGGACGACCAGACCTCGACGCCGCAGCGAGAGAGGTGGTGGGCACCTTCCTGCGGAACCTCCCGTCGCTCCTCGTATCGGGCGGCGGCATCGTGCTCCTCGATCCGAGTCCGTCACGCCTTGCGAGGGTTTTGGCGGTCATTGAGGAAACAGTGCGTGGGCGCGGAGTCGCTGTGCTCCGGGACCGCGCCTCCGCTGGTCTCAGCCGTGACCGGCGCGGGGCACTCCTCGCGGCACCCGTTGTCATCGTCGATGCCGTGACGTCACTCCGAGCGCCGATCGAAGAGGTCCTTCGACGACGGGCTGAGGCGGCGCGGCTGACGGTCGCTGCATGGCACGGTGATCTGGAGAAAAAGCCTCCGCCGCCAGTCGATTCCTACAGGCAGCTCCGCCTTCCCCCGATCAATCGTGCATCCCTCTGACCGGCTCCAACTCGTCCATCCGGCCCGTGAAGCTACCTTCGGGCTGTCTTTGCTCGGGGTCGACCTCGGGGAGTTCTTCGTCATCGTTCGAAACGTTGGAGCTGACCCAGCGCTGGTGCTCCTTACGGCCAGGGCGCTCGCCCTTCGCAGGGGCGGGGCAATCACGTTCCGCGATCTCGGGTGGATCCTCGGAATGCGTCAGGGTGGCGTCCTGAGCGCGCTGCGCAGGTTGTCTGACGCCGGGGCGGTTGTCTGGCACGACGAGGCTGGACGCGGCGTCGTTGCGGTCGAAGTTGTGAGCGAACTTCCCGGAGAGAGGCCGCTGTTCGGCCCGGACGACACGCCGCCGTTCTCGACCCACGCCCTTCCGACGCACTGGTTCGTGCAGGTGCTTCCCCTCATGACTGGCCCCATGGGTGGGGGCCGAAGAGCGTTTCTCGCCTACCTGTATCTCCGGAGTCGTGAGCGAAGAGATGGGCTGACGTCCCCGGTCCTCGTGTCCGCGATCCGGCGATCATGCCAACTGCGACGGCGGTGGCTGGTGACGTACGTCCTCTGGCGTCTTCGGCGGCGGGGACTCGTCGCACCCGTCGGCAGGTACCAGTACGCCGTGGCCGATCCCCGGCCGCCGTCTGGACGCGAGCGCCGTTTCCTTCGCCTGCTCGAACTGGGCCTCATACCGCCGACGGCCATTGGACGCATCGCCCTCATCCTCGCTGTCCTCGGCCCGATGGTCCTCTTGGCTGTTGCTGTCCACTTCCTATGACCCCAGAGATTCCTCTGACGCTCACGTTCGACACGCGCCAGACGAGGTACTGGCGAGCGATGTCAGACTTCTACCGAGCCCGCGACCGGTTCCTCCACGAGATGCTGCGCCGCGAGGGAGACGGCGAGCGCTTCGGGGTGTATCACGCTGCCGACGGATCTCGTGTTCCCTGTCGGCTCACAGGCGTCGATCTCAGGCAGCACACGCTCGTCCTCGGAGCGACGGGCACCGGCAAGTCGTCACTGCTGGAGGCAATCGCCAAAACGCTGATTTCCCGCGCAAACGCGTTCGCCGTTATTGACCCCCACGGCGATCTCGCAGAACGGATCGAGCGCTGGGCACGTCCGACCGGCCAACTTCGGGTGGTGTCTTTGGACTTCACGCGGCCAGACAGCCTGCCCACGTGGAACCCTCTTCTCCCGATGGAGGGCGTCGATCCCGGCCGCCAGGTCGACCTCCTCGTGTCGGTGCTGAAGCGCCTCTATGCCGCTGAAAGAGCAGCCTCCTGGGCCTGGGGAGTCAAGGTAGAGGAGATTGTCCGGATGGCCCTTCGGGGGTCGATCGAGAGCAGCGTTCCCGTCACACTCGCGGATCTGGAGAGACTCCTGCTCGACCCGCGCTATCGAAAAGAGGTCCTCGCGACAGCCGGGAGCGACGTCAGGAACTACTTCCTCCACCGGTTCGGGGCACAGGAGCAGATGTACACGTCTGCCGTCGTGAACAAGCTCTCGCCCTTCATGGGGTCCGCCGGTGTCCAGCGATTTCTCGGTGGAGGGGGCGAGCCGATTGACCTCCTGGCGCAGCCCGACAGGCCCGTCGCCCTCATCGTGAACCTCGCGCGTGGCGCCCTGGGGTCGGCTGCGGACGTGCTTGGTCGGCTCCTCCTGAACACGCTTCTGCTCGCAGCACTTCGCCGCGCCGGGACGGTGCCGGAGACCCGTCGGCACTTCTCCCTGCTTGTCGATGAGGCCCACTCCTTCGCCGGGACAGAAGGCGGGCTCGAAGATCTCCTGGTCACTGGCCGGAAGTTCCACTTCGCCCTCACCCTCGCGTCACAAGGGCTGTCGCTCTTCCCGGCGCACCTCCGGCCGCTCCTGCTCGGAAACACGGCGCGACAGTTCTTCTTCCGGCTCCCATACTCTGAGGCGAAGTTGCTCGGGCTAGAGATCCTGGAGCCCCTCGGGAACATCGGCCGCGAGGCGATCCGCCCGTACGATGACCTCTCCGACCCACTGCTCGATCCAGCAGAGGAGATGGCCGCTCGGATCCAGGAGATCGCCAATCTTCCCATCGGTGCGTGCTACTGGGCACTCCGCGGGATGAGGTTCAAGGCCCGCCGAATCGAGGTGGACCGGCCGAGGACGCCACCGGTGTCCTTGTCAGAAGAGGCAGAGGCAGGGATGGCGTCAACGGAAATCGAGTTTTCTCGCCCCCAACGAATATGAAACCACTGGAACAGCGTTCCACATTTCCGCCGACTATCTCCGTCGCGGGCCCGGTGCGTCCCGCCACCATGTCGTGGCCAACGAGGTTTTCCCAGTCGAGTCACGTCATACCTGAGGGGCAAATTCCCGTCATCTTCGGTGTCCTTCGGCCGTTCCAGCGGTCTTCGCTCCAGCACCTCGACGAGATCGTCGAGTCGATCATCGCCACGTCAGGCACTACAGAGGGCCTTCGGGTGACAACGCTTCGGTGGTGGCAGGGTGCGTATCGTTCCTTCCGGTCATTCCTCGTGACATCTGGGCGAGAGCGTGCATTCCTGAGTGGAGATACAGAGGCGCAGGGAAGTGTCCTCCGAGCCTGGGTCGCGGCGGCGAGAGCGAGAGGGGTCTCACATACAGGCGTCAGGGCATACTGGCGCGGCCTGTTGAGTCTCTTTGAGCGTGTCTGTGCCACGGACGGGTCTGGGAACCCTCTACGATTGCTGCCAAAACCACGAGCGTCCATCCGGGAGCCGCGATGCCTGCCACGGGCGAGTGCGGAGCGAGTCCTGACGTTCGTGCGGCACTACCCCTGGCTCTCAAGCTTCGCGGCGGCGAGGAATGTCGCGGTCGTGGGGCTGATGCTCCTCGCTGGGCTGCGACGTGGCGAGGTCCTCCGTTTGCGCTGCGAGGATGTGTGGCTCGACGAAGGCGTGATCCGGGTTGTTCGCGGGAAAGGCCGAGATGGAGGGAAGGATCGCTCGGCATACGCTCCGCCGCAGCTCGCTGTAATCTTGCAGGAGTACCTTCGGGCGCGACGGGCCGCCAAGCGCGCGAGCCCCTTCCTGCTCACGCAGACCCGCAGCGATACGCCGCTGACAGCGTCGAGCGTCCACACGCTGTTTCGGGTTATCAGCGTGCGGTCTGGCATTCGGGTGAGCCCACACGCTCTTCGCCACACGTACGCGACGCTCCTGCGGCAGGGGGGAGTGTCTGACCGTGTCGCCATGGACCTCCTCGGCCACAGCAGCCTCACGATGCTCCAGCGCTACTCGCATGTCTTCTCCGGTGAGCATCGCGAGGCTGCGGCTCGCGTGTGGCTTGACGAGGCCTGACCACGCCGGGGCAGCCCCCCGCGACCGTAGCGGCTGACGCTTGCGGCCGGAGATGCGGCATCGAGTCTCAGGCACACATCAGAGTCGCAGCTTCCGGATCTGGTCTCGCTGCTCGTCGTCCCACACGCGGAGGTAGCCCGCTGTCGTCGCGATGTCAGTGTGGCCAGCGAGTTCCTTCGCGACGTGAATCGGGACGCCGCATCGCAAGAGGTTCGTGACGAAGCTGTGACGGAGACTGTGGATTGAAAACGGTACGCCAGACGCTCGGCGCACGGCGCGCACAATCCGGATGAACTGCGAGTCCGAGAGCCCCTGCCGGGTCTGGAGCGAGGCGAAGAACTCAGGGCAGACGATGCTGTGGCGCGCCCGGAGGCGGGCGTAGTCCATGAGCGCCCGGCGGAGTTCGTCGTTCATGTACGCAGTCCGGTCCTTGCCGCCGTTCCTGCCTTTCCCTTTCAGGACACGAAGAGTCCCCGCTTCGAGGTTGACGTCTCCGTGGTGGAGCCGGAGGACCTCGCCACGCCGGAGCCCCGCGTAGATGAGCACGCTGAAGATGGCGATCGCTCGTGCTCGCTGGAACTCCGTCGTCCAGGGGAAGTGAGCTGCCGCGAGGAGGATCCGTCGGCACTCCTCCGGTGTCCGCGCTTTCGGGATCCGCGCTGGGAGTTGCGGCATTCGAAGCCCCCGGAAGGGATTCTGGATGCTGTCGCGGCGCTCAAGGTACTTGAAGAACACCTGGAGGGCTCGCCAGTAGGTGTTCGTGGAGACGGGACCGAGGCCGCGCTTGCGGTTCCACGCCACCCAGCCCTCGATGTCGTATAGGCGGGCGCGCCGCTCGGCTCGACCTGGGGCCTGTACGAGAAATCGCCTGAAGTCCGTGTACGCATAGCGGTACCCGCGACAGGTTGCGGGGCTGTGATTGAGGTAGTGGCGCGCATCGTCGAGGAAGTCCGAGAACTTGCCGTCGAGTTCCATCAGGAAGGCTTCGTCGTCCGTCGTGAGAGGTCGATGGGAGACCTCCTGCACTGCAGCAGGGGGGCACGCAGGCGCGACCGGTGCAGGAGGCTGCTCGGAGAGGTAGTGAAACATGGAAAAAGGGGGTAGTAATGGCATCAGGAAGCCACTTGAGGACGCCGGGACGCCCCGAGCACAAAAACCACAAAGCAGTCCCGGTGCAGGAGGTCACCGCCGCAAATACCGCCGTGCGCGTAAATCGCACGATCGTCGCTTCCAGAAGCCATTTTCTCGGGGTGGCCGGATTCGAACCGGCGACCTCCTGCACCCCATGCTGATCCGGTTGAACGGATCGATCTTTCTTGGCTTCCTGCTGCGGCGACATCGAGTTCGCCTGCCCCGTGAGCGCCACCAGCGAGAGAGCAGGACGTCCTCGAGCAGACGGAGAGGCAAAGAGCGTCCTCACCATAGCGAGGAAAACCGGTACCTGCAAGTGGAGGTACGCGACCAGTCTGTGTGAATTTCAGCCACCTGGAAGAGGCAGCAAGTGGCACACAAGAAGGATGGTGGTCTTCGCACTCCCCGGCGAAGTGCTGCTGCGACAGAGGAGTCGGATGAATTAACACCCTGGCTGGCGGATGCCCGGAGGCAGCGTTGCCGGTCTGGTCATGTTCAACGAAGACAGCCCATCTTGCTAGAGCGTGGGAGCCGAAGTTCTACGACGTTTCTACAGGCTGAGGACTACCTCCTGAAACGGGAGGTCCGTAGCTGCAGATGGGGTTCCAAGATAGACGCGTGCACCCGATACACCGTCGGGAATCTCGGGGAAAACGATCGCTCCGGACGCTTCTACACCAGGGAGGAGTTCACTCGGAATCTCCTCATCGGACTCGAAAACGGACCGTTTGTCGAACTGCTCGGCACCCTTTAGCAGCTTGGCGTCGAACGTGAAGAGATGAACTCTGTCAGATCGATGGTTCGTGAGAGTGAGATAGACCCGTGTCTCTGCCAAGGCAAGTTCGACCCTATCGAGCCGAACGTCAAAGCCGAACTGAGAGGTGGTCTTTCCGTAGGTGAGGATGTTGAGGGCAGGTGCCTCAGCGTCCGCGCGACGCATTTTTGAGACGAGCGCAGCTTTGATTATGGGAGCCGAGACCGCAACTCCCACCCCGGTCGTTCCTCGGAACTCGTCGACGACCTCCCCAATTACGCGTACGTACGAGCCGCTCTTCATCCAGGTCTGGAGCGAGAAGTCCGTAGTGCCAACGACGAAGGGCTGGTCAACTTCGGAGTTGTTCGCCTGGAAGGCGATGAACGTTTCGTACACCTCTGGTTGCCCTACTATCTTGCCCGCCCAATTAACTCTGGTTCCTACGTAGGCCCTGGGGTCCGCCATGATCGCCGCGATCGTCGGTGCTGGCTTCGGAGGAACAGCAGCGGCCGAAGGAGTTCCAGGCGTTGGCGGTAAGGTTGAGAATTGGTCGGAAGAGGGTAAGCCTGGCACGACTGGTGGGCGAGAATTGCTTGGTTCAGTGACCGAGGAGGGAGCCGAAGATTGAACCAAGCCACGATCTATGAGAGAAGGTTGCCGAGGAGCCGAGCTGCTACACGCGGAAATCGCCAAGGCCCAAAGAATGAATGCTTTGCGAAAGAGGATGTTGATTTGGGAGGCGGGGGCACGCATAGGCAAAGTCGTTTGAGGTTGGATCTCCTTCAGGCTAGTCCTTCCAGGCCACCAGCCGCAAGAAAGCAGCGGCAATTCCTCTAGCTGCGGCCGGTACTCAGATTCGAGCTTTGTCGCGAGGGCAAGGGCCAGGAAGAATGCGATCGAGACCGGGAGATTCACCGCGATCGCCTGATCTCACCAGTCAAGAGCGGCACGAGACCAAAGCCGTCTGTGGCATGCATGTTCATGTTTTTCGGCGAGGCTTCGAATGGCGACGGGCCTCCACATTTCACGTGCCCGACCGTGAGTACAGCCACGTAACGGGAGAATCTGGTCTAATGCGTCGATTTCACCACGGAGGTTTCCTGGTCGCTCATGGACGCCGCCGCCCACGTCGGGCCACAGCCGCGCGTTACAGACTTGCTCCACCGCTGGAGCGCCGGAGATTCGCTCGCCTTCGATGAGGCTGTCACTCTCGTGTACGAGGATCTCTACCGAATTGCGCGACGAAAGATGGCGAACGAGCGTCGAGGGCACACTCTCCAACCAACCGCTCTCGTGAATGAGGCAATCGCCGAGATGATGCGGTGGGAAGGATTCACGTTTTCCGACCGAGCCCACTTTCTGCGGGCCGCCTGCCTCGCGATGAGGCGCATCCTCACGGATTACGCGCGCCGGCGGGCGCAGGCAGTTCACGCCGACGCATCGCTCGAAGATCGTGATGTCGAGGTTGTTGGTGAGACGGGGGCTTCGGTTGTCTCGTCGATCGCGTTGAGTCAGTCACTCGAACGGCTCGCGGCAGAAGATGCCGTGACGGCAGAGGTCGCGAGTCTGCGACTCTTCGCAGACCTCACGCTCGAACAGATCGCCGACATCACCACGATCTCCGTCCCCACCGCGCACCGGAAGTGGGTCTACGCGAAGGCATACCTGAGGAAGGAACTCTCGGCATGACGAACGCTCGACTTGAACGAAAGCAAGAACTCCTGGCCGCTTGTGCTGTCGCTCCGACCGATGAACGAAACCAACTCCTCGCGGAACGGTGTCCGGATGACGACGACCTCCGTGCGGAAGTCGCGGCGCTCATCCCCTACCTCGGTGCTCCGACACCGTCGCCAGCGGGTGACCTGGAGGCTGCAATTGGCGCACAGCTCGCCGAGCGATTCATCGGAAAGCGTTTCGGCTCCTACACCATTCAGCGGCTCCTCGGGCGTGGCGGGTTCTCGCAAGTGTTTCTCGCAACCCGGGTTTTCGAGGGACAGGAACGAACCTACGCCGTGAAGGTCCCACTCGGCGGGTCCTTCAGCGAGGAGGCCGCTCGCTACCGGCTCGAGATCGCCGTCTTGAGCCAGCTGCGGCACGCGAACATCGCCGGGCTCGTTGATGTTGTGCCCGGTCCGGACGATCGTCCACTCCTCGTCATGGACTACGTCGAAGGCGCCCGGCCTATTACGTTGGCGCTGAAGGAATCCAACCTGCCCCTCAGACGTCGCATCGAACTCTTCCTCAAGGTTCTTTCCGCACTCAGCGTGGCACACGAGCGAGGGGTGATTCACTGCGATATCTCGGCGGCCAACGTGGTCCTACGCTCTGACGGGGAGCCCGTCATCATCGACTTCGGCATCGCGAAAGTGTCGTGGGATCGAGCCGGTACCGTGACCGTCGGGCCCCGGCCGCTCACGTACGAATACGCGAGTCCCGAGCAGTACCGCGGCGAACCGCTGACGGTCCGGACGGACATCTACTCATCTGGTGTCCTCCTTTTCGAACTCATGGCGGGTGGGCTGCCGTACGACCTCGACCGGAGGCATCCCGAGGCGTGCCGACACACAGTTTGTGAAAAGCCGGTGCCGCGGGCCAGTGAGCGCGCCCTACAGTTGCGCAGCGCTGGTCTGACGGACGCAAAGAGCACGTCCCGGGAACTCCGCGGCGATCTCGACGCGATCCTCGGGAAAGCTCTGGAAAAGGACCCGGCTCAGCGGTATGGGTCTGCTCACGCGTTCGCGGAAGATCTCAGAGCCCACCTGGAGTTTCGCCCTGTCTCTGCAAAGTCGCCGGGCGTCTTCGAACGCGCGTGGCGGTGGGCCCGTCGCCACCCCGCGATCTCGGCGACAGTGGCTCTAGCCCTGGTGCTGTCGACAGGTTTCGGCACCTTC
>JADHED010000580.1_pt1 | contig 41037 bp, 41 predicted proteins | sample 8952041 | NCBI WGS metagenome assembly JADHED01 (sample SAMN16124423, study PRJNA663239) | bioreactor sludge metagenome | isolation source: sludge (control) | place: India:Bengaluru | collected 2018-09-08 | reverse complement strand
ACTGGTGGAGCCGAGGGGAATCGAACCCCTGACCTCGTCATTGCGAACGACGCGCTCTACCAACTGAGCTACGGCCCCGTTCCAGCATCGCGAATATAGGAAGCAGCCGCAGCGCTTGCCAAGGCATTTATTGATTTTGCAGTGCTTGCCAGGCGGCAAAAGACTGCGCCAGACGTTCGGCGGCAATATCGCGCCCGGCACCCCGATCAAGCCCGAGCGATGCCGACAGCGGACCTCCCATTAACGAATCCCCCAGCGCCAGCAGCACCAGCTCCATCGTCAGCTTGTGCAGATTGCCGTCTTCATGGCCGCCCTCGCCCACTTCATCGACCAGCCGGTGGATCGCCTCTACCACTGGATTGAGCGCGTCTTCATTCCCGCTAAGCAGCATCCATGCCGCAAGCGCCCCGGCTCCTGCCTTGTCAAAATGGTCAAATATCATGTCAACCAGATCGCGTGGGCCAATATCGCCGCCGCGGAAGCGGTGAATCTGCTCGCCAATGTCGATGCAGATCGACTCGGCATGATAAGCCGCCAATTCACGCTGCAAACCAGATGCCGAGCCAAAATGGTGAAGCAAATTGGCATGAGTACGACCGATCCGTCCGGCAACCGCCTTCAGGGTAACCGCCTGCGGACCAGCCTCCATCAATATGTCACGCGCAGCCTCCAGCGCCGCAAGGCGGCTGGCCTCAGGTGACAGGCGTTTGCGCGCGACCGCTTCACCCTTGATCGGGAATTTCACTATTGACATTGATGTTAGTTACCCTAAAAGCCCTGCACTGTAAAGTCTTCCCCAACTGCAAAGGGACAACTCGTGAACGCTCCTGTCAAGATCGACACCGAATTAGCTGTGCAAAAAGCGGTTCCGACACCTGCTGACCTGACCATTACCCCCCGCGATCGCCGCTTCGGGCGCAGCGATGGACATGTGCAGGGTCGCTGGTGGAACAATGGCAATCCCTTTGCCACTGCCTTTTTCAACGCCCTCTCCACAACTTTCCCTAAAGGCGAAGCTTTCTTCATCGAAAGCGTAAAGGCCTTCCGCGACGGCGCATCGCCCAAGCTGGCCGAGGAAATCCGCGCCTTTACGATGCAGGAAGTCATGCACACGCGCGAGCATGTCGCGTTCAATCGCCGCGTCGTCGATTCGGGCTATGATGTGACCTTCCTCGACCAACAGGTCGATCATGTGCTGGATCTGATCAAGACACGCCCGGCCATCGTAAATCTGGCGGCAACCATGGCGCTGGAGCATTTCACTGCGATCCTCGCCCGCGAATTGCTTGAAAACCCAAAGCATCTGGTTGGAGCCGATCCGGAGGCCGCGGCCCTTTGGCGCTGGCATGCGGTGGAGGAAATCGAGCATAAGGCGGTCGCCTATGACACCTGGCTGCATGCGACCAAGGGCTGGAGCCGCTATCGCCGCTGGAAACTGAAATCGATGATGATGCTGGTCATCACCACCCGTTTCATCCCCGAGCGCATCAAGGGCATGCTCAACCTGCTGGAGCAGGATGGCATCACCGGCTGGAAGGCGAAGCGTGGCATTTTGTGGTACGCCTTTGGCAACCCGGGCATGTTCCGCAAGATTTTGGGGGCATGGGCGGCCTATTTCCTGCCCGGATTCCACCCGTGGAATAGCGATGAAAAGCACCTTATCGCACGCTACGAGGCCGAAAATCCCGTCGCAGCGTGATTTGGCGTTAACGCCGCAACACGTTGAGCAAACTGTAAAATCGCTAATCCTTCCGCGGGATTAACCTTTCCCGTTAAGCGGGGTTTATCCCGACGCGCCTATTCTGGGTTGCATGGATCAGACCAACAGTTTGAGTGTAATTGCGGCCTCACCGGGAGAGCAAACGGGCACACAGCGTATGCATGTGCGCCAGTTCCGCGCGAAACCGGCACAGCAAGCTGCACGGCACTGGGTGCGCGGTGACATGTTTGCGACCGCCTTCCTCAACGCCCTGTCCGTCGTTTTTCCGCGCGGCGAAGCCTTCATGATTGAAGCTTTACGCCCCTGGAAAGACCGCGCCGATTGCCAACTGGCACAGGACATCGCAACCTTCATTACACAGGAAGCCGCACACAGCCGCGAACATGTCGGCTTCAACAAGGCGATTATCGACGCAGGCTATGACATCGAGGCGCTTGATCGCGCGATCAAGCAGTTTGTGTCCTTCTTCTCAGGTTGCGGTGAAGTCACCAAATTGGGCGCAACAATGTGCATCGAGCATCTGACGGCGATCGTGGCTGCCGAAATCCTCAAGAATCGCGAGCATCTGGAAGGAACCGATCTCGAACTCCGCAAGCTGTGGCTCTGGCATGCGGTCGAAGAGGTCGAACATAAGGCTGTCGCCTTCGACGTCTGGATGTTCGCGACCCGCGAGTGGAGCGGCGCGCGGCGCTGGTTGACCCGCAGCGCTCTGCTGCTCGCGGTGTCGCTGAGCTTTTTCATCAACCGCACGCGCGGGCAGGTCGAACTGTTGCAGCAGGATGGCTTGTCGAAACCCACGGCTTGGTGGAAATGTATCCGCCATGGGTTTGCCAAGGGCGCGATCGGGCGGAATGTCATGGGGCCTTGGGCCGAATTTTTGCGCCCCGGTTTCCATCCGCACCAGATTGATGACAGCGAGCTTTTGATTCGTGGAGAGAATATGCTCGCGGCCATCAAACTGGTGACCGAAGGGTCGGCAGGCGATGCTGTGCGAACCACCCCAACCCTTTCCGAAAAACTTGCAGTCAACGCCTAGGCGGCACGCAATGCTTCACCCATAGTGGGTCGAATTCGCCACATCGACGCGGTATCGGAAATGTCACCGTCACCGCCCGACAGATCCTGCTCGTACAACACCGTAGTTGCGGCATAGCCCCGCCCCGCGCTGAAGCGTTCCTCACGCTTTCCGGTCTGGCGGAACCCCAGCTTGCGCAAAACGGTACCTGATGTGGGATTGTCTATGAAGTGCGAAGCCACCAGCTTTTTGTGGCCGACTGTCTTCGCAATATCGACCACGGCTCGACCTGCCTCGCTGGCAAAGCCGCGGCCCCAATAGCTGCGCGCAATCCAATAACCCATCTCGGTGGCATCATCGCGTTCGCTGAGGCCGCAAGCCCCGACGATGACTGGCGCGCCCTCGGTGCGCAGATACAGGATGAATGTCGGGAACAATTCGGCCTGTTCACCGCCAACAAAGCGCAGCGCATCCTCGAACGAATAGGGCCAAGGTGCTTTCGCAAGATTGCGGACGATGCCTTCATCGGCGATTGCACGATAGAGCGGACCCGCATCTTCGGGCCAACTGGGTCTTAACAACAGTCTTTCGGTTCTCGCGAACATGGGTCTCTCTCCTGACCGGACGGCTGCCCCTTGAAACTCTTTAGTGACAGCCTTGTGAAATTTTCCACGCCTGATGGGGTGGGGTGCAGGGAGAATGGGACAAAAAGAAAGGGAGCCGGATGACCCGTCTCCCTTGCGCGATGGGAGGTGTTGCCACGCTCCCCGGGTCGTCCAGACGGACAACCCGTTTTGGTTGTCCTATGTTATTCGGCTGCCATCGCCATAGTGTCCACCGACACATATTTGCGGCCGAGTTTGCCGGCGTGGAATCGGACGCGACCTTCGACGAGTGCGAAGAGGGTGTGGTCCTTGCCCATGCCAACGCCAGCGCCCGGGTACACTTTGGTCCCGCGCTGACGCACGATAATGTTGCCGCCGATCACTTCCTGACCGCCGAACTTCTTCACGCCAAGGCGACGACCGGCTGAGTCGCGACCGTTACGGCTGGAACCACCTGCTTTTTTATGTGCCATGGTCTAAACTCCTGAATTCTTATTCGGCTGTTTTGGCTGCGGCCTTTTTCGGCGCGGCCCTTTTGGCGGGTGCGGCATCTGCCGCAGCTTCGACTTTTTCAGCCTTGGGGGCAGCAGCCTTTTTCGGCGCGGCGCCACCAACGGCAGTGATGCGAAGCAGCGTCAGCGACTGGCGATGGCCCTGCTTACGGCGATAGTTGTGCCGACGGCGCTTCTTGAAAACGATGACCTTTTCGCCACGCTCCTGCGCAATGATCTCGGCCGAAACGACCAGACCCTTGGCGTCCTTGACTTCGCCACCGTCGCCCGCGAGCAACACATCGTCCAGCGACACGGTGTCACCAGCGTTTCCGGGCAGCTTTTCAACTGCGATCTTGTCTCCGGCGGCGACGCGATACTGCTTGCCGCCTGTGCGCACGATAGCGAACATGGCTCTATCTCAATCTCTTTATATCTGCTTTTCACCCAGTTTAACGGGCATTTCCAACGCGCAACAACAAGACGCGAGTCCCGAAGGCCCGCATTGGAAGGCGCGCAGCTAGTGTATTGAGTCGGCTTTGTCAACGGCCTTTGCCGCAAATATCGGCGGTTTCCGGGCGATGGGTTGCGCAAGCTTGCCTGCGCGCTGCAGGCCGCCTAAACCCTCAGGATGTTCCGCGTCAACAATCCCGCTTATTCGCTGCCCGTCATTGCCGTTTTGCTGCTGGCAGGCTGTTCGCTGCCCGAAGGAGAATTTCCATCGTTGGCGAAGCGGTCCTATGAAACCAGCGAACCGGTCGGCGAACCATCGGCGGAACCGGAACAGTTGACGACCAGTATTCCTGCGGATGTTGACGCATCAGTTAATCTCTTGCTTGCAAGGCATCAAAAAGCGGAATCAGCATTCCGCTCCGCTTTGGGAGGCGTGCGGAAAGCCGCACAGTCGGCAGCTGGATCGGCAATCGGATCAGAAAGCTGGGCATCGGCAGAGGTTGAACTTTCCAGACTGGACGTAGCGCGCGGAGATTCGGTCGCTGCACTGGCCGAAATGGATAAGTTGATCGCCGACCAGCGGGAGCGGGGGGCCGATTCGGGCTTGCTCGGCCTGCTCGCGGAGCCACAATCCCGCCTTGCAGCGGACGTAGCTGCACAAACCGCGGAAATCGAGGCTTTGGCCCGCCTGATAGGCTAAACAGCCTGCATAGCTATGTCGCTTGACGATGACGCTGCACCGCAGCAATTCTGCAGCGATGAACCGCACCGCGCCGCAACCTATCCAGCAAAACCCGGACATCCGCTTTCTCGGCAAGATGCTGGGCGATGTCATTCGCGCTTATGGTGGTGAAAAGCTATTCCGGCAGACCGAATATATCCGTGCAGCAAGCGTGGACCGGCACCGCGGCGTCGAAGGCGCGGTCGATACCGGACTGGAAGCATTGAACCTTGATGACACCATCGCCTTTGTCCGCGGCTTCATGCTTTTTTCGTTGCTCGCCAATCTGGCCGAGGATCGCCAGTCCAACTTGCAGGAGGGCGGGTCAACGCTGGCAGAGGCTGTCGAGCGGCTGCGGGCCGAGGGCATCAGCGCTGAACAGGTCGGAGAACTGTTAGGTCAGAGCCTAATTGTTCCCGTGCTCACCGCGCACCCGACCGAGGTGCGGCGCAAGAGCATGATCGATCACAAGAACCGGATCGCCGCGCTGATGCGCCTGCGCGACAACGGGCAGGATGTGACCGAATCGGGCGACCGGATCGACGAAGCCATTTACCGCCAGATTGCGCTCCTGTGGCAGACGCGCCCGTTGCGCCGCGAAAAACTGGTCGTCGCCGACGAGATTGAAAATGCCCGCGCCTATATGGAAGATGTCTTCCTCGTCGCGCTGCCCAAGCTTTATGCGCGCTGGGAGCGCGATCTGGGAACCCGTCCACCTTCCTTTTTGCGCCTCGGTAGCTGGATCGGGGGAGACCGCGATGGAAACCCGTTCGTCAACGCCCAGACGCTCGACACCGCGTTGTCGCGTGGGGCCGCAACCGTTTTGGGCCATTATCTCGAATGCGTCCACCATCTGGGGGCTGAAATCTCGATCTCATCGGAATTGGCGCATGTCCCGCAAGCCGTACTCGATCTGGCAGAGAAGAGCGGCGATCTGGCCTCCAGTCGCGCGGACGAACCCTATCGCCGCGCCCTGTCTGGCGTCTACGCGCGGCTGGCGGCAACCTACACCCGGATAGTCGGTGAAACGCCGCCACGGCCTTCGCGGCTGGAAGGCGAGCCCTATTCGTCCCCGGACAGCTTCCGCCGTGACCTTGTCGCCATTGCTTCAGCGCTGGCCTCCGAAGGAAAAGGCGCGCTTTCCAGTGGCGGCGCATTGGGACGGCTGATCCGTTCCGTCGAAACATTCGGGTTCCACCTCGCTACGCTGGATCTGCGCCAGAACAGTGATGTGCATGAACGGGTGGTGGCCGAACTGCTGCGCGAAGCAGGGGTTGAGCCAGCCTATCTTCAACTTGACGAAGACGCGCGTGTCGCCCTGCTAACACAGGAGCTGGCACATAATCGCCCGCTTGGCGGAGCCGCGACAGCGCTGGGCGAGGAGGCCAATAGCGAACTCGCCATTCTCCACGCGGCGGCGCATGCGCACGAGATTTTCGGGCAAGCTGCCATCACCACCTATATTATCAGCAAGACAACCAGCCTGTCCGACATGCTTGAAGTCTATGTGTTGCTGAAAGAGGCAGGCCTCTATCGGATCGACGCAAACGACGCGGCCGACGCACCGATCATGGTCGTGCCGCTGTTCGAAACCATCGGCGACCTTGAGGCTGCTCCCGCCATCATGACGGCTTTTTTCGAACTACCCGCAATGAAATCGCTGGCGAATGCGCGCGGGCATCAGGAAGTGATGATCGGCTATTCGGATTCGAACAAGGATGGCGGCTATCTCACATCGACCTGGGGGCTAAATCAGGCCTCACTGGCGCTCGCCCCCGTATTTGAGGCGGCGGGCGTAACCATGCAGCTTTTCCATGGCCGCGGCGGGGCGGTCGGGCGTGGAGGCGGTTCGGCTTTTGGTGCAATCCAGGCGCAGCCGCACGGCACCGTCAACGGCCGTATCCGCATCACCGAGCAGGGCGAAGTCATCGCCGCCAAATATGGCACGGTAGATAATGCGGTAGCCAATCTGGAAACCATCGCGTCGGCCACATTGCTCGCATCGCTAGAGCCCGATCCGGTGCCGCGCGCAGAAGCGGACCGATTCTCAGCGGCAATGGACCAATTGTCGGCCAGCGCCTTCGCCGCCTATCGCGGGCTGGTATATGAGACGGACGGTTTCACCACTTTCTTCCGGCAGATGACACCCATCTCCGAAATCGCGACACTGAAGATCGGATCGCGTCCTTCGAGCCGGACCAAGAGCGACCGGATCGAAGATTTGCGCGCCATTCCCTGGGTGTTCAGTTGGGCGCAGGCCCGCGTGATGCTACCGGGTTGGTATGGCGCCGGACAAGCGCTGGCTGATTTCGAAGATAAAGGGCTGCTACGCGCGATGGCGCAGAGCTGGCCCTTCTTCCAAACCATCCTCGCCAATATGGAAATGGTGCTCGCCAAATCCGACATGGAAATTGCCGCGCACTATGCCACGCTGGTTGAGGACAAAGCGCGTTCCGAACGGCTATTTGGCGAAATACGTTCGGGCTGGAATTCGGCGCATGACAGCCTGCTCGACGCCACCGCGCAATCTGCACTGCTCGAAGCCAGCCCGTCGCTCAACAACTCGATCCGGCTGCGCATGCCCTATATCGAGCCACTCAATCACCTTCAGATCGAACTGATGAAGCGGCACCGTTCCGGCGAAGAAGACCCCCGCATTGCAGAGGGCATTCAGCTGACGATCAACGCAGTGGCGACAGCGCTCCGAAACAGCGGCTAAGGTCCGACTTCGATAAACGCGCATCGCTATTCGACTAGCGGAGAAATTGCGTATTCTTATCCTGCCTGTGGCTGTTAAAGCTCCCACAATCAAATTTCCGGAGCTTTGTCATGCGCGTCACAAGAACAGCCCTTTCCGCTATAGCTATTGCCGTTGCCACCTTGGGTATCAGCACAGCTGTTTATGCCCAAACCACCGCTTCACCCACAGCCGAAGTTGACCAGAATGCAGCCATCATGGCGTTCTTTGACGAAGTCGATGCGGAGCAACTGGCCCGCTCCCCTCTCAGCAAATCCTATCGCGGCATCAAGGACAGCGATTATGGCAAGTGGGACGACGGCTCCGAAGCGGCCGAAGCGCGCGCTATGGAGGCAGAGAGATCTGCGCTGAAAGAAATGCGGGCCCGTTTTGATCCGGCCAAGCTATCACCCGAAAATCAGCTGTCCTATCGTCTGTTCGAAAAGCGCGCCGCCCGCAGCGAAGCAGCGTATAAATATAATGATTACGGCTATATCTTTGACCAGATGAACGGCGCGCAGAGCCAGATTCCTGCATTCCTGATCAACATACACCGCATCGACAGCAAATCGGATGCACGCGCCTATATCAACCGCCTCTATGGCATCGGCCCCGTCGTGAACGAAGCCATCAGCCAGGCAAAGTCGCGCGCAGCCAAGGGCATCATGCCGCCCAAATGGGTCTATCCCTATGTTATCAGCGACGCCCGCAATGTGATCACTGGCGCCCCCTTTGGCGACGGCGCCGACGCGCCGCTATTTGCGGATTTCAAGAGCAAGGTTGCCAAGCTGGCGATCAGCCAGACCGAAAAGGACCTGCTGATCGCCGACGCTGCGCAAGCGCTGACCACGTCAGTGAAGCCCGCTTATGAAGCACTGATCGCCGAAATGACCGCGCAGGAGAAAGTCGCCGGTACCGATGATGGCATCTGGCGGTTCAAGGATGGCGCTGGCTATTACGCGCAGCTACTCGGCAACTACACCACTACCGACATGACGGCGGACCAGATCCACAATCTGGGCCTCGCGCAGGTCGCGCGCATCCATAAGGAGATGCAGGTGGTGCAGAAGAAGATGGGCGTGAAGGGCGACCTCAAGACCTTTTTCAACTATATGCGCACCGAACCCAAATTCTACGCACCCGATGGCGAAGAGGGCCGTGCGCTGTATCTGGCAGAGACGCAAAAGGCTTATGATGCGATCAAGCCACTGTTGCCCAAATGGTTCGGTGTGCTGCCGCAAGCGCCTTTGGTCGTGAAACCAGTCGAGGCGTTCCGCGAGAAATCGGCTGGGAAGGCGTTTTACCAGCGTCCCGCACCCGATGGCTCACGCCCCGGCACCTATTATGCCAATCTCTACAAAATGTCGGACATGCCGCTGACCGAGGTTGAGGCGCTGTTCTACCATGAAGGTGTTCCCGGCCACCATTTGCAACTCGCAATCCAGACCGAGCTCAAAGACGTTCCGGCATTCCGGAAATTTGGCGGCGTGACCGCCTATAGCGAAGGCTGGGGGCTTTATTCGGAGAAACTCGCCAAGGATATGGGGCTCTACACCGATCCGGCGCGCGATTTCGGCAGGCTGCAGCTCGAACTGCATCGGGCAATCCGCCTCGTCGTCGATTCAGGTATCCACCACAAGCGTTGGACGCGCGAACAGGCGATCAAATATGTCGAAGAAAACTCGGCTGACGCCCCGGGCGGGATTGTGAAAGCGATCGAGCGCTACATCATCTATCCGGGGCAGGCGACCGCTTATATGGTCGGCCGCCTGAAGATCAGCGAACTGCGCGACAAGGCGCAAAAGGCGCTGGGCAAGAAGTTCGATGTGCGCGGGTTCCACGATACCGTGCTCAAGTCAGGCCCGGTGCCGCTTGATGTCCTTGAAGAACAGGTCGACGCCTGGATCGCTTCGCAGAAATAGATGTTAACGGGTTAAAACATTACCGCAGCCCTGAGCTTGTCGAAGGGCGTTTCTCAGCCCTTGCGCAAACCTCTAGGCGCCCTTCGACAGGCTCAGGGCTACGGTATTGTATATGTATCGTGCTCTAAAGCGGAACCATCCGCACCCGGAGCCCATCCTTGGGCTTCGGGATCGGCCAGGCCTGCCAAGCCGGATCATAGCCATCGGCCACCTCCACCCGAACCTGCGTCAGCAAATGGTGCATGAACAACTTCATCTGCATATAGGCAAAGTGCAGGCCAAGGCACATATGCGCGCCGCCGCCAAAGGGAACCCAGGCATATTTGTGCCGACCCTTTGAATTTTCGGGCGTGAAGCGCATTGGATCGAAGGCAGCCGGGTTTTCCCAATATTCGGGCATCATATGGGTGACCGTCGGATTGATGCTGACGGTCGTTCCCTTGGGGATGGTGTAGCCCATGAATTCGAAATCCTTGAGCGCACGACGCGGGATCGAGGGCACTGGCGGGATCATCCGCAGCGATTCCTTGAAGGCATATTCGGTCAGTTCAAACGCATCGAGCTGATCGGGCGAAATCGCGCTTCCGGCAGGAGCGATCGACAGGCATTCGGCGCGCACCTTTTCCTGCCACTCGGGATGCTTGGCGAGCAGCCAGATCATCGAGGTGACCGATGAGGTGATCGTGTCATGCGCCGCCATCATCAGGAAGTTCATATGGTCGATGATCTCGCCATCGGTCATATATTGCCCATCGTCGCGGGTGGCGCGACAGAACTGGCTGAACATATCCTGCCGGTTGGGGTTGCGGCGGCGTTCTTCAATCTGCGGACCGAAATAGTTGATGAGATAGTTTCGCCCGGCAACGCCGCGGCCCATTTGCGTGAACGGCAACGGTCGGCGGATCGGCGTGATCGATGCCGCAACCATGTCGACAAAGGCCTTGTTGATCCGGTCTGCCTCTGGCCCCAATGGCACGCCAAGGAAGGCGTCGGCGGCAACATCGAGAGTCAATTGCTTGATCGCCGGATAGAAGAGCATGTCGCCGCGCCACTTCGGCAGTTGCTCTGCAAAGATGCGGTTCATGTCGGCGACATAGCCGCGCATCGGCTCCGGCTTGAACGCGATACCCAAGGCACGGCGATCCATGCGGTGATGGTCAAAATCCATCAGCATCAGACCGCGCGGGAACAGCAGGTTAAGAACCGGCCCCCAGCCTTGCTCCGACGAAAACAGCTTCTCGCGATCGAAAAGCATCAACTCGTTCGCCTCTGCCCCGATCAGCGAAAGGTTGACCGCACCAAAGGCACTCGACCGGTACACCTTGCCATATTTGCCGATCATGTAATTGATGAAGGCCGGCGGATCGCGCAGGATGCGGAAGGTGTTACCAATGAACGGCAAGCCATTCTCTCCCGGAATATGATCCAACGCTTCCGGTTTCGCGCGGGGCGTCCAGTGGGGATTAGCGGCTTCGCTGCTGGCAAGGGCCATGGGAGGTCTCCGGTCTCTTTTAATTATTCGATTAACTTGCTTACTGCCATCAGTGTTAACAAGGTGCAAGCGGGTTGCAGAAGGTGGTTACAAAGCTGAACGGCAGCCAACAGGCACATTCAGATGCAATTCAACTGACGAAGCGCATTCGCCTGCTTACGATGGACCGTGCCTGCGAATCGGCCAGCTGGGAAACAGAGCCGACGGGTACATATTGGGGTAAGTTTTATGACGGGAATGCGTGCAAAATTGGCCGCGCGGATCGCAGCACTGGGTGCGGCGACCATGGGGCTTTCAGCCTGCTATTATGATGCCGGTGTCGGCCTTGGCTATTATGACGATGGCTATAGCTATTATGACGACGGCTATGGCTGCGATCCCTATAGCCCGTTCGACAGCTATTATGACTGCGACTATCGCGGCGGTTTCTACAACATAGGCTATGGCGGCGGCTGGTATCAGGATTACTGGTATCCGGGCTATGGATTTTACATCTTCGACCGTGGCGGCAAACGGTACAAGATGTACGATCATCATCGTCGCTATTGGGGCAGTAAGCGCCATGAATGGTATCGCGAACATCATGGCCGCCGTAACGGACATGAAGGGCGCGGGGGCCATGAGAATCGGCGCGACTACAATAGCAGAGCGAACGGCAACATAGGGCGGCCCGAGCAGCATGGTGGCCGGGTTGAGGGCGACCGGTCGCGCGAACGCTATCGCGATCCCAATGCCGTAGGCAACGGACAACCCGGTATCTGGCACCGCGACCGTCGCCGTGAGGATCGCCGGGGCGATGGCCGGGGTGAACGCCGCCGGGATTGGCAACAAAGCGGGCAAGGAGCCGTCGGACAAACACCGCCGGTTGCGGCGCCCCAGAATCCGCCACCAGCACGCGGGGATAGCGGAAACTGGCGTCGTAGCGGGGATGGTGAACGGCGGAACTGGCAAGCGACCGCAGCACCCCAGACTTCGCAAGGGACCGCCACTCGCGCTGCAGCACCCCAACCGCGCACGGCGCGACCAAGCGGCGAGCGAGCGCGTATGCCCCGTAATAACGAGCGAGTTCCTCGCGAAAACTAAAAAAAGCGGTCGTGCCGGGGGGCTGGCACGACCGCTATGATCCAGGGAACAGATGACGGTGCCTGCGTGGTTGGCTACCGTGGTGGACCAGATCGTCCCCGGATATCCGAATTAACTTTCGCCTTCCCAGCGGCCCAGCTTCTTGCCGGTTTTGCGGGCCTCGATGGCTTCGTCCGCCACACCGGTCAGATAGTTCAGATGCGCAATCCGCGCCTGCTTACGTGCCGAAGGCGTCAGGCTGGCCATTGACGAGACGACCGATTTTGGATCGGCATCGGTCAATCCAATCACCATCGCGAGGAATACCGAGGCAAAACCAAGCGATGTAATTGCGACCATTGCGGTGTCGGGCGACATTATTTCCTCCTGAACAAAAGACCATTTTTTCTAGTGAAGAAACTTATCGCCATTGCTGGTTAACTTCCTGCCGCGATGCGCGGTTAAACAAAAATTAGGCACGAAAAAATGGGGCGCCCCGCAGGACGCCCCATTCCTAATAACATTTTGGCCGGACTTATTCGGCAGCGATCGCCAGCTCCACGCGTTGCGGACCACGAATGAGGCCGCCGGGGTAAACACCCAGGCATTCGCCATTTTTGAAGGTCATCTGCCCCGATTTGATCGTGCAGACATAACCATCGGCCTTTTGCAGCAGGCGCTTGCCACCTGCCGGCAAATCGAAAGCCAGCCAGGGCTTGCCGAGCTTAATCTTTTCGAGATCAATGATGTTGAGGTCGGCCAGATAGCCGGGCGCCAGCACGCCACGATCTTCCAGGCCATAAAGCACGGCCGTATCGCGGCATTGTCGCTTCACGGCATTTTCAAGGCTGATCCGCTTGCCGCGCTTGCGATCGCGCACCCAATGCTGGAGCATGAAGGTCGGCGAAGCCGCATCGCAAATGGTGCCGCAATGCGCGCCGCCATCGGACAGCGAATTCACCGTATCATCCGATTCCTGCAGCGCCTCTAGGAAATCGAGATTGCCGTCGGCATAGTTCAGGATCGGGAAATAGATGAAGCCCTTGCCATCATCCTTCATCAGCAGGTCATAGGCATATTCAACGCCCGATTTGCCCGCCGCTGCCGCACGCGCCATGATGCTGTCTTCGGCTGTCGGTTCATAATCGAAATCCGGGCCCATTTCATATTGCACCATCCAGCCGCCTGCGATGATGCGGTAAAGGTCGGCCACATCGACATCGGGGATTTCCGAAGGCGTATCGATCATCCGCTGGCGGAATTCGGGATCCTTGAGTTTCGCCAGTTGCTGTTCCCACGGCAGGGCGTCAATCTCCGCCCAGACGGGTGAGAAGCGGAACGGATGCACCGTTCCCTGCCAGGCCATGATGATGCCATTGCCGCGCAAGGCAATCTGCGCAACGATATTGGCGCCATTGTCGTTCTGTGCGCGCATTTCGGAAATCTGCTCGTGTAGCGGCAATTCCTTGGCAATCGACTGGAGCGCCGCAAAGGTGACGGGCAGGCCGGTTTCGCGGCTGAGCGCGCCCATCCATTCAAATTCCTTCCACTCACGCTTCAGGTCGGATGCCATTTCGAACACGCCATAGCCGACGCGGCCCATGCCGCGCCCGATTTCGATCAGTTCCTCCGCAGTTGCGGTGGTGCCGGGCACCAGTTCGCCATCTATAGACTTGTGCAGGATCGTGCGCGAGGTTGAGAAGCCCAAGGCCCCTGCCCGCACGCCTTCCTCCACAATGCGCGACATTTCGGCGATATCGTCGTCGGTCGGGATCGCGCCCGGCTGTTCACGATCGCCCAGCACATAGGCACGCACCGCGCCATGCGGAACATGCGTACCAATATCGACGGTGCGCGGCATCCGCTCCAGCTCATCGAGATATTCGGGAAACGTTTCCCAGTTCCAGCTCATGCCTTCTGACAGCGCAGTGCCGGGAATATCCTCGACGCCTTCCATCAGGCTGATCAGCCATTCGTGGCGGTCGGGCTTGGCAGGCGCAAAACCCACGCCGCAATTGCCCATGATGACCGTGGTCACGCCATGCCAGCTTGAAGGCGCCATTTCCTGATCCCAGGTGGCCTGGCCATCATAATGGGTGTGCACATCGACCCAGCCGGGGGCAACGATCATGCCAGTGGCATCAATCTCTTCCTTGCCGCTGCCGCTGACCTTGCCGACCTGGCTGATTAGGCCATTATCGATAGCAATATCCCCTGTGAAGCGCGCTGCGCCCGTGCCGTCGACGATCGTTCCGCCGCGGATAACCATATCATGCATGGCCGACTCTCCTCCTCTAAAGTGCAAGGAGGCTATCATATTAAGCGTTCGGTTAAACCCCTATTCGGCTGGATGCGCCGGGGCGTTCGTCCTGATCCGTGAACCGAGCAGCGCGCGGAGGCGATTGAAGCCGCGCGTAATCAGGGCATTGCGATCCGCCCATGCAGCATATTCCGCATAAGCGGGATCCGTCATCAGATGCTTTTCCTCGGTCTTGGCGCGCCAATAATAGACGGCACTCACCAGCGCGAGCAGCGCCGTATTGCGCACCATGTCTGTACTGCTGCCGCTGGTGACGAGGAAGGGCAAGGTCGCCAGCCACCAATAGGCATTCTTGCTCAGATAGGCAGGGTGCTTGGTCCAGCTATAGGGCCCGTGGGTCAATATGCCGCGATGCGTGAGGTTCGAAAAGCGCAGGCCGAAGGCAACGGTGGCCCACGCATAAATAGCAGTCAGGATGACGAGAACAGCGCCCCACACCCACAGCAGCACCGCGTGCCCTTCGAACCAATAAGCCCAGTCGCTGGTCGCGACATGATAGTCAAGCGGCCCGCCATTGTTCATAAGGATGAAGGGCGGATAGCAAATCAGTGCCGCGACCCAGCCCGAGAGATAGGGGTTGGCGGTGCGGATATGCGCGTCGAGCGGCTTGATCGTCAGCGCATAGCCGACCGTCGCGAACTGCACGTCGACCACGAACATCGTCGTGATCAGCGCATTGGCCAGCCACACCGGGTTCTGCCAGACCTCGGCAAAACTCATGTTCACCAGATCGCGAAAACCCAGCGGAACAATGGAAACCATGAAGGCGAGGAAAAATCCCTTCACCGCCCATGCGCGCAGATGGTGGCGGATTTCTTCTCCGTCCCAATCATCGCGCCCCGCTATCCATGCACCGAAATGCCAGCCGCCGTCGCGGGGGGTCACCATATAGCGGTCGAGCCAGACGACATAGGGTACCGAAGCGATAACCAGCGGTATGGCGATGAGGGTGAAGACCTCCATCGAGAAGAGATAGTTGCCTGCCCAATACCAGCGGCAGAGCATGTACAGCGCGGCAATCCCCGCCCATGTCGCCCACAGTCCGGCGATCTTGATGATGCTGGTGTCGAGCACGTTGGCTACCGGGCGTTTTAGCGACCAGTCGAGCCCGGTCGAGGGGCGGCGGTGAACCTTGTCGACAAAGAGCGACCAAAGCACCATGGGCAAGCCGCAAGCTGCAACGGCTGCCAGTGCCGACAAAGGTCCGTCTGCCCGCTCCGGCCAGCCGGGAGAACCTATGGCGTCCATAATGGCACCCCAGTTGCGCGCAACAATCACCGACAGCGCCAATCCCACCAACCCGGCTACACCAACGGCGGTGCTGACGGCGGAGGTCGGGCGCGGATCGGCGCTTGCAGTTTTTCCCTTGATCACAGCCCGCGCGAATAGCGGAAAAGGGTTAAGAAAGCGATTGCCATGTGCGCCCGAAAAACCGTAGCCCTGAGCCTTTCGAAGGGCGCTTGTCAGTCAAACGTGCTTCGACAGGCTCAGCACTGCGGTGTTGCAAGTCGAAACCTTAAACCCGCACCGCCACCCAGACAATCAGCGCCGCTGCGGGCACCAGCATCGCCTGCGCGAGCAGCGTGCCTGCAATCCGGCTCATCGACAGCCAGACGATAGTGCGGCGATATTCGGGTTGGCTAACGCGGCCTTCGACGACATCGTCGGTCATCACCGACAGCTGCGGATCGATGAGGACGAAGAGCAGGATGGTCGCGAAACCGTTGACCACCGCTGACAATTGCGAGGCAGTGACGCGGAATTCTGGGTGGAGATATCCGGCGTAAAGCGAGGCAATCACACCCACGGTTAACAGCGCCTGTGCCACAACATTCATTGCAATCACCCGCCACGACACAGCGGCTGGCTTGGTCCAGAGTTTCAGATGCTGGCTGCTCGGAAGCTTCACCGCCTTTACCACGGTCTTCATGCCCTTGGGCGTCATCGCGCTCCACAGCAATTTGCCGACCGAACGATGGTGCTGGAACTCGTCAATCGCAGCAGTGAACCAGCGCTGCACCGTCGGTACCGCAAGCGCACCGAGGATGGTTGCGATCGTGGCCGACAGCAGCACCAGCCGCATATCTATCAGCAACCGCTCGCCGGTCCCGTCAGCAATCGCATTCTCGATCCGCTTGGCAAGGAAGGGCCCCAAAAAACTGTTCGAAGTGCGCGAAACAAGCACGAGCACGTTGAACAAGGCAAAGCTGAGCGCAATTTTGTGCGTTCGCACCCCGGCTATCCGTGCGGCATAAGCGAGCGCACCGATCAGGTGGATCACCAGCGTGAGCAGGCAAATGTTGAAAAGCGGCCAGTCCATCGGCCGCTTCTATCAATCCTTACCTTGCCGCGCCAGCAAGCGCAGGCGGAGCGCGTTCAACTTGATAAAGCCCGCCGCGTCCTTCTGGTCATAGGCACCGGCATCATCCTCAAAGGTCACGACCTTCTCGCTATAAAGACTGTTAGGCGATTTGCGCCCCACCACCGAGGCGCTGCCCTTGTACAGCTTCACACGCACCGTGCCCGAGACATTGACCTGACTATGGTCAATCGCCGCCTGCAGCATCTCGCGCTCGGGGCTGAACCAGAAACCATTGTAGATGAGCTCTGCATATTTGGGCATCAACTCATCCTTGAGGTGCGCTGCACCCCTGTCGAGCGTGATGCTTTCAATCCCACGATGCGCACGAGCATAAATTTCGCCGCCGGGCGTTTCATACATGCCACGCGACTTCATCCCGACAAAGCGGTTCTCGACCAGGTCGAGGCGACCAATGCCATGCTTGCGGCCCAAATCGTTAAGCGCGGTAAGCAAGGTCGCAGGCGACATCGCTTCCCCGTTCAACGCAACGCCATCGCCCTTTTCGAAATCGATGGTGACATATTCAGGGGTGTCGGGTGCGTCTTCGGGGTTAACCGTGCGCGAATATACATAGTCTGGAGTTTCTTCCCAGGGATCTTCAAGGCATTTGCCCTCGGATGAGGTGTGCAGCAGGTTTGCATCCGTGCTGAACGGGCTCTCCCCGCGCTTGTCCTTGGGCACAGGAATCTGGTGTGCCTCTGCCCATTCGATCAGGCGCGTGCGGCTGGTCAGATCCCACTCCCGCCACGGTGCGATGACCTTGATATCGGGGTTGAGCGCATAAGCCGACAATTCAAACCGCACCTGGTCATTACCCTTGCCGGTCGCGCCATGCGCAATGGCATCGGCGCCAGTCTCGCGGGCAATCTCGATCAACCGCTTCGAAATCAGCGGGCGGGCGATCGATGTGCCGAGCAGATAATCACCTTCATAGCGGGCATTGGCGCGCATCATCGGGAAGACGAAATCGCGGACGAATTCTTCGCGCAGATCATCGATATAGATGTGATGGTCAGGAATACCCATAAGCACCGCTTTGGCGCGCGCAGGCTCCAGTTCCTCTCCCTGACCAAGATCCGCCGTGAAGGTCACAACCTCACAGCCATATTCAACCTGCAGCCATTTCAGAATGACACTCGTGTCGAGACCGCCCGAATAGGCAAGAACAACGCGTTTGACCGAATCTTTCATGGGAGAACCTTTGCGTGCAACAATCGTGGCCGCGCCGCTAGCAGGGGGCGGGGTTGGGTGCAAGCAATGCGCTCGAATTGACCCAAATGTTCCGGTACATCAAAAACTTGCTCCGATTGCTGCAATTGCCCACCATCCATTCGAACAAACTGCAACCAGAAGGCTCACATGAATTTCGCTCGACCAGTCCTTGTACTACTTGCTGCGACCGTCACGCAAGTCTGCTACATCAACGATGCGCAAGCTGCACAACAGTCCCCCTTATTGGGTATGTGGAGCCTGGATGTCGAACAGATGCAGGCTCCGGCCGAAATGCGGCCCAAAAGCGTGACAATTACTTTTGCAGAGGCTGGTGAAGATAAGTGGTCAACTAAAGTTTCTATCGTTGCACCAGACGATAGCGTCAGGGAAATGACCGGCATTTATGCATTGGGCGGGACAGCCGCGCCGATTGCGGGCGACCAGCTGGAAGCTGACACTGCGGCGGTTACCACACCATTGCCTAATGTGATGTTGCTTGCCTTGGCAAAAGAGGGGCACCCGGCGTCAACCAGACTCTACACGGTTTCATCAGACGGCGGGCTGATGACCGAAAAGGCTGTAAGCTGGGACGACAAAGGAACCCCGATCATTCGAACCAATATTTTCCGACGCAATAGTCCATGAGTTGACGAAGTTTTCGATTTCGACTTGCGTCGCAGCAAAATCAACCTTCTTCGGCCTTGCCATCTTGACAGTCCGCTGATCCTGCATGCTTGGCGTGACAATACCGCGAGGCGGGCATGTCACGCTTAGCGCCAACCTGCATCCTGTCGCCAGCAGACGCAGGCGAGTAAAGACAGGCATTAGGGCTTGCAGTCGCACCGACACTTTATCCCAGCTTTCTGTTGCAAACCGGATGGCGCTTTAGTGTGGCAGCGTCGCACATTGCCTATGCCGCCCGCAGCTCCTGACGCTTGGACACATTTAGTATATTCAGCAATTTTGAGACGTGATTTCTGACGGTAAAGTTGGAAATGCCCAAAATTCTGGCGATTTCCTTGTTGGTCATTCCTTTGGTCACATAGTGCAGAATTTCGAGCTGGCGGGCCGTAAGTATGAGCTGAGCCGGGACTTTTGCGGGGTCATGTTCAGCAAATAAATCCGGCTGGAGGCCGGTCGGTACAATGTCGGCTTCCGGCAAAAGTGCGCAAAGGCGATCCATTGGCACCGAGTCGTCTTTGTTGATGATAACCAGCAAGACCACGCGATCGGTGCTCCGCTCTTCCGACTTGCCTCCTGCAAAGCAAATGTGCGGGTAGCTCACTTCCGACACGTTTCAACTTTGCGACTGTCGCAGCGCCGGATCTTCCGAAGTCGGATCCGCTACAAACCCACGCCATAGAAGCCATAGCCCAACGACAAGTTGAACCAGCGCTAGCGGTGCGAGAAAATAGAATATCACCTCGCCAAAGAGGACGCCTGTGAACACGCCTGTCATTTGCGACGCTGTCGCCAACAGGCCGGCTGTAGCCAGCCACCGCGGAATCCAGCGGCTTTGGTACAAGATCACATAGAAAACGAATGCGCCGGCGCCGCCAAGCAACATATGGGGGAAATGCAGCCCATCGCGCTGGCTCGTTACCAGTGTCCAGATAGGTTCGGCCAGCTTCGCCAGATCGCTGCCCGGCGCGGCAAGCATGGCGTCGCCAAGCGAACGGAAAAGTGGGTAGCTGGCGATTTCACCGCCGCCCATCCCGAATGAACTCGCCTTCAGGCCGAGATACAGAAAGGCAAGCCAAGCATACGGCCGCGCCGTGGAAAGCTGGCAGAGCAATCCCGCCCAGACGAGCGAAATCACGCCAGATACCATTCCAATCAGAACTATCAGGCTGATCAACCCGGGCTGTTCTGCCGCACCACCAAAAAGGCCCATGGCACCCGTACCGTTTCGGATCATTGGCTGTAGAAAGAAGTTGGACGCAATATCGAGTATATAGCCAGCAAGAACGGCGCCACCGATCCATCGGCCGGCATTGGTCAGATTGGTCATTATATATCCTTTATATTTGGGCCAGTTTCGCTTGCGCCGCATTGGCGGAGCGATTGCCCAGCCAGTTGCGGGCAAAGCGCACCCGAATTGCCCAGAATGTCAGAAAACCGAGAGTGAAAAGCGAAGGGAGGAGAAGAATTGGGGAACCCTTCATGAAGGGAAACACATCATCCTGCTGACCGAGGAAAAGTGAGGTTGCAGCAAGGAAGTAGGCTGCCATCATGCGCCAAAGGTGGCGGGCGACGCGTTGCCGCGGCTGCAACCCACCGCGATAAAGCACACTCAAATCGAACAGAAGGCTCAACGAGGCGAGCGAACCGAACACAAAATAGGCGGTTGCGGGCATATCCTGAAATTCGCCATTTGCGGAATCGAGCGCTATCAGGCCACCGTGCAGAAACAGCAGCGTTGCAAACAGACCAACAGGTGCCAACCATTGCGATACCCGATCCAGTTTGCCCGCCCGACTTATCGCTGACTGGCGCGAAGTGTGCACGAGGTAGAACGTCCAGATCGCGGCACCTAGCGACAGCCTGTCCGGTTCCCATGCCGTCAGCAGCGCGGCCGATACGGCCATGGCCGACATCGACAGGTAGAAATAGTGGCCAGCCCGGGCGTGAAGACCGCCACCCGACTTACGGCTCATCATGGCGACGACCCCGGATGATAGTGCCACGAGGCCGGCAGCTATATGCAGGATGAGCAGAGGGAGAAAAATGGCGCTGGACATGGTCATTAAGCCTCCCCGTCCAAGCCAGATCGGCGTTCGCCGCTCATGCGACCGTCAAGATAGATGGCCAAAAGCCCAATGGTTGCGGCCACCATGATCGCCACCGCAAGGTTCACCCCGCCAAGGGCGATCTCCGTGCCGTCGCTGTGCCGCATCGTTCCACCGTAAAAAGGAGCCAGCAGCACCGATGCAAGAAAGGCCGAGTTGACCAGCAAGCCGAGCAAACTGGCCGTTTTGATGTCACGACGCGATAGAGCAAACCAGAGTGCGACAGCCGCCAGCAAAGCGTTTGTTATCAGTTGCCAAACTTCGTGAACCCGCGCATGTCCGGGCCAATCAGGATTGAAAACGTGCGTCGGTCCGATTTCCAATATGGGCGTGAGAACACCTATTGGTAACAGACAAAGAGCGAGAAGGATAATACGAGCCATGAAGATTCCAATATTGACACTGTCAATTTGACCAATCTTATTGACAGTGTCAATATAGAAAAATGAAAAAAACCCACCATCATGGCGCTCTGAAGCAAGCTTTGATCGATGCGGCCTTGGATCTGCTCGATGCAGAGGGGGTCGAAGCGGTTACGATACGCGCGGTCGCGCGGCAGGCGGGCGTTTCACATGCAGCGCCCGTCAATCACTTCGCGGACCGAAGGGCGTTGCTGACCGGCGCCGCGATATTCTGCTTTGAAGAACTGCAGCAGGCGATCACCGCAACCGGTATCCGGAACATGTCCGACGCGAGGGAGAAGATGCTCGCCTTCGTCGACGCTTTCTACAATTACGGCCTGAACAACCCCAATCGCTATCGCCTGATGTGGCGGCAGGATATGCTCGATTCATCAGACGTCAAATTGACCGAGATGACAGAGAAGCTGTTCGGCCACGTCACCAACATGATCACCGAATTCGGCGATCCGCCGAATATCAGCGTCATGAGCCGTGTAGTCGCGGCCTGCTCGATTATCCATGGCTATGTGCTGCTGCGGATCGACGGAAACTTCATCGGTTTTGCCGACGAAAAAACCGGCCATCCCAGGCATATAGCACTGATCGAAGCGCTTTTACCCTAACCGGCCAGACCCCATATCTGCCAAACACCAAGCGCCAGGAACAATGTGGCTGCGATCCAGCGCATGACGTTCAGCGGCACACGCTTCACCAGCTCTTCGCCCAGATAGACCGCAGGCACATTGGCAATCATCATGCCGAGCGTGGTGCCCGCAGCGACTGCGAACACCGATTGATATTGCGCGCCAAGCGCCACGGTGGCGACCTGTGTCTTGTCTCCCATTTCGACGATGAAAAAGGCGATGGCAGTTGTCAGGAAGACGCTGCCGTTGTGGCGCACTTCGCCTTCCTCGTCGTCAATCTTGTCGGGCACCAGCGTCCAAAGTGCCATCGCGACAAAACCCAGCGCCACCGCCCAGCGGAACCAGGGCGCATTGAGGAGTCCGGCCACCTGTTGGCCTGCAAGGGCCGCGAGCGCGTGGTTGAGCAAGGTTGCGGCCAAAATGCCGAAAATAATCGGTAGCGGCTCCCGAAAACGGGTGGCGAGCAATATGGCCAGCAGCATCGTCTTGTCGCCAATTTCGGCAAAGGCGACAATTGCGGTGGAGGTGAAAAAAGCTTCCATGAGATACTTCCGGGGCCGGGCAGGAAACAGACGCAATGCCACCAGCAGCCCCGCCCAGCCGGAACGGACCGCCGATGCCATTGGTCTCGCCTTGAACCGCAAAATGCGATCCCACATGCACCATGGCCTCTCGGCCAAATATGTTGATGCATGTCCCGTTTCTAAAACGAAACGGCTGGCTACTCCCCAGATGACGGACTAGCCTCTAGGAGAGTCGGATTGAGGAAGCAAGCCATGGCAAAGGCAGAAAACAAGACAAAGGAAACAGCCGTCAGCGTCGACGACTTTATTGCTGCGGTCGCCGACGCCAACCAGCGCGCCGACGCCGAAAAGATCCGCGCTCTGATGGAGCGGTTGTCGGGCGAGCCTGCAAAGATGTGGGGTCCGTCGATTATCGGATTTGGCAGCTATCACTACAAATATGAAAGCGGACGGGAAGGCGACATGTGCCGCATCGGCTTTTCACCACGCAAGGGGCAGACCGTGCTCTATCTGATCGACGGATTCGAAGGCCAGCCCGAACTGATGACGCGCCTTGGAAAGCACAAAACCGGCAAGTCGTGCCTTTATGTCAAGAAGCTGTCGGATATTGACGAAGCTGTGTTGGAAGAGCTGTGCGCCCGTTCGCTCGCCTATATGGCGGATAAATATCCACCAGTCTGAAACCGCTTTCAGTCGTTGATCGACTTGCCGCGACCTGACTGACGATACTCAAATGCGCGCTTTGCGCTAATTCTCCGGGCAATCAGAAATGCACCGATAATCAGCATCACGGCAACAAGGCCAAGAGCGATCAATTCCCTGTCTTCCATCCCGTATAAACCCTCTTGAGCGGAGGATTGTTATCCTTCCGCAAATTGTAAAGCGGGGTGTCTAGCAGAGGCTGATTCACTTTCAAGTCGCAGGTTGTACTAGTGGACGGTTAACCACTCATCCTTTCGCAATGCCCGCAATCAGCAATGAAGAATCTCGCTCCACGTGAATTTGTTCTAGCGAATCAACCATGATGCAATCGCCGCGATTCATTGGCACTCCATTCAGCATCGAATGTCCTGAAATCGGCACGATCCAATGGGATCCACTCGTTTTAATGGTGCCTTTTCCTGCATCATCCACTATATGGTGAAACCAGAAATGTGGTCCTTCAGCCAGTTTCAGATTGCCCGAAACATTCCCAGACCGCGCATCCTTATAAGGCACCGGAATCGCCACAGAGACGCCATCTTCAAGGTGCAATTCGCGCGGGCGTCCATAATCGTACAGGCGATAGGTGATGTCCGCAGGTTGCTGAACCTCGACCAGCGTGATGCCTGCGCCAATGGCATGAACTGTGCCCGCCGGGATATAGAAATAGTCGCCAGCGCGCACAGTCTTCCAGTCGAGAAGCTCTTCGATTTCTCCGGAGAGTGAGGCAGCCCTCAATTCGTCAGCCGACAGCACCCGCTTCGTGCCAATGCCCAATACCGCACCCGGCTCGGCGTCGACAATATACCAGCATTCTTCCTTGCCCGAAGGCAATCCTCGCCGCCTTGCATCCGCCTCCGAGGGATGGACCTGGATCGACAGTTTTTCCGAAGTGAACATCCATTTGACCAGCAGCGGAAGCGGTGTTTGCCCGACGCCATTATACCAGATTTCGCCGATCCGCTGCCCGCCGAGCGCGCCAAATTCAGGCGGGAGGTCATCCCGCCCCCAGGGCTTTTCAACAAATTGGCGTTCCAGAAACATCGAAACTCCCTTTAGCAGCAACAGCTTACCATATCCTATCCAACTTTCCGCTTTGGAAATCCGCAAAGTCTCGCTAGGGCCCGGCGAACAATATAACTCTCCCCGGGCACCATTGTTCACTCTGGAGCCAAAAATGACAGTCTATGTAAACCGCGCCGGATTGCAGGTTGCGTCCGCCCTCGCCGAATTTGTCGAAGCCAAAGCACTGCCGGGAACAGGTGTGCAGGCCGATGCGCTCTGGCAAGGTCTGGCCGACATTCTCACGCGCTTCGTCCCCGTCAACCGCGCCTTGCTCGCCAAGCGTGATGATTTGCAGGCAAAGCTTGATGCGTGGCACAAGGCCAATCCAGGGCCGATTGCGGACATGGCTGCCTATAAGGCCTATCTGACTGAAATCGGTTATCTGGTCCCCGAACCCACCGGCTTCAAAATCGGTACGCAGAATGTCGACGCCGAAATCGCGACCATGGCAGGCCCGCAGCTCGTGGTGCCTGCGCTTAACGACCGCTTCGTCCTCAACGCCGCCAATGCGCGCTGGGGCAGCCTTTACGATGCGCTTTACGGCACCGACGTGCTTGATGCGCCCGCAGCGCGGCCGGGTGGCTATGACACTGCGCGCGGCGATGCGGTGATCGCCTATGCACGCAAATTCCTCGACTCCGCAGTTCCACTTGCCAGCGGCAGCTGGGCCGATTGGGATGGCGGCGACCTGCAGCTTGCCGATCCGGCAATCCCGATCATCCGTCGCGGTGACGATATACTGCTGCGCAACAACGGCCTTGGCATCGAAATCGTCATCGACCGTAATCATCCGGTCGGCAAGACCGACAAGGCAGGTATTGCGGACGTCATCCTTGAAGCCGCGCTGACCACGATTATCGACCTTGAGGATTCGGTCGCGGCGGTCGACGCCGAAGACAAGGTCAAGGGTTACACCAACTGGCTCGGCCTGATGCGCGGAGACCTGACCGCGAGCTTTGACAAGGGCGGGAAAACCATGACCCGCGCGCTCGAAGACGACCGCGAATGGGATGAGGAACTGCTCCACGGCCGCTCGGTAATGTTCGTACGCAATGTCGGCCATTTGATGACCAACCCGGCGGCACGGCTGCCCGATGGCAGCGAAGCGCCCGAGGGCATACTCGACGCAGTCTTCACATCGCTCTGCGCGATGCACGACCTGCTTGGCCTCGGCAAATATCGCAACAGCCGCGCGGGCAGCATCTATATCGTCAAGCCCAAACAGCATGGCCCCGAAGAATGCGCCTTTACCAACGACCTGTTTGACGCGGTCGAAGATCTGCTCGGTCTCGACCGGCACACGATCAAGGTTGGCGTGATGGACGAGGAACGCCGCACCAGCGCGAACCTTGCGGCGTGCATATATGCGGTGAAGGACCGCATCGTCTTCATCAACACCGGCTTCCTTGATCGTACCGGTGACGAGATGCATACCGCGATGCAGGCCGGCCCGATGATCCGCAAGGCGGACATGAAGACGAGCGCATGGATTCAGGCCTATGAAGCGCGCAACGTGCAGATCGGCCTTGCCGCCGGACTGTCGGGCAAGGCGCAGATCGGCAAAGGCATGTGGGCCGCACCCGACATGATGAAGGATATGATGACGCAAAAAATCGGCCATCCCAAATCGGGCGCAAACACCGCATGGGTCCCCTCACCCACCGCCGCCACTTTGCACGCAATGCACTATCATATGGTCGATGTGTTCGAAGTGCAGAAGGAATTGGCGAGCAAGGAAACGCCTTCGCTCGACTCGCTACTCACCATTCCCGCGGCACCACGTGGCCACAACTGGTCTGCCGAGGAAGTGCAGCAGGAGCTGGAAAACAACGCGCAGGGTATATTAGGCTATGTCGTGCGCTGGATCGATCAGGGCATTGGCTGTTCCAAGGTTCCCGACATCCACGATATCGGCTTGATGGAAGACCGCGCCACGCTGCGCATTTCTTCCCAGCATATCGCCAACTGGCTGCTTCACGGCGTCTGCACCCCCGAACAGGTTGACGCCGCCTTCGCCAAAATGGCCGCCAAGGTCGACGCGCAGAATGCCGGCGATGCGCTGTACGAAAAGCTTGAAGGCAACAGCATCGCCCTCAAGGCCGCCCGGGCATTGGTCTATGAAGGCGTTGCCCAGCCCAGCGGCTATACCGAGCCGTTGCTGCACAAATTCAGACTGGAGAAGAAGGCGGCGGCATAATAGCCCGATGCCGTAACAAAAAATATCGTCACTCCCGCGTAGGCGGGGGTCCATCACCGGCGGCAAAAATTTCATCGGCGGGTGATGGATTCCCGCCTTCGCGGGAATGACGAATGTGGGGCACGAATAGTTGGATAGGCATGACCTTATTACTTCTTCGTGGTAGCCCCTAGCCCCTTCGCCTTCCACTCCATCGAATTGCGCACCCGCCATTCAACGCTCGGGTGGGTGTAGAACAGGGATTCCTGCAAGGCGCTCGGGCGCGGATAGCGGTATTCGGCAGTTTTAACCAAGGCACTGGCTAGTGCATCCGGCAGATTCACGTGCTTGAGGGAATAATTGTCTGCCTCACGCTCACCAGCACGAACAACGGCATTCATGGCTGGCTGGGCGAACAAGCCCAGAAAGCCGACCAGGAAAATCAGGATCGGCAAACCGACTGGATCGCCAATGTGTGCGTTGCTGCCAAACAGTCGGGCGAAACGCGGGAACAGGCGGTCGGCAAGGAAAAACAGCACCATCGCGAGCAACACCAGCACGCCCACCATCCGCCAGATATGGCCGCTGACATAATGGCCGATTTCATGGCCCGTCACCGCCTTCACCTCGTCAAGCGACGCGCCCTTCAACGCGACATCCGAAATCGCGATCCGCTTTGAACCAAACAGTCCAGAGACATTGGCCGTAAAATTGTTCGATTGGCGCGAGCCATCATAAACAAAGATGCGATCGGCAGGGATGCCCGCCTCCGCCGCCATGTCGACGAGGGCTGCCTTAACAGGGCCATCCTGAAGCGGCTTATATTCGTTGAACAGTGGTTCGATCAGCACAGGCGAGAGAATCATCGTTGCTGCGCCAGCAAAAGCCGCCAGCCCACCTGACCAGAGCCACCAGCGTTTCCCGGCCTTGCGGATCAGCGCATAAATGCCAAGGAAAAACAACGCGCCGAGAAGGCTCGACAGCAACGTTCCGATCGCATTCTGCATCAGGAAATCGGCCAAGGGCTGGCTGGTGCGCCCATAGGATTTTTCGAAACCCCATTCCTGATAAATGCCCCAAGGCAGTCCAATTATTGCGGAGGCAAGGAAATAGGTGACGCCCACCATCCATGTCCGCAGGCCCCATCCGCGCTTATCGAGCTTTGCCGAAACCTTGTCCAATATGCCTGTCCGGACGATGATCCATGTAACCACGGCGGAAGCAAGTAGCCCCCAAAGCAGCATCCAGTGGCTCGCGCTGGTATAATCCGCCGCCTTCTGCAGCACCTCTGGCCCCAAACTGTCAATGTAACGCGCGGTTTCCGCTGCCGGATTGAATGCCATGCTATTTCCTCCTGATGGTGTATTGGCTATGTCATACAGCCAGTCTTGGCAAGTCACTTGCCTCACATCGCGGCAGATGGTTTATTCGGTCTCATGTGGAGGGTGATGATCCTGTACGGATTGGCGTTGGCGGGCGGCGCATTGTTGCTCGAATGGCTCGATTACAAGCATATGATGCGTGTCTGGTCCACAGAGCTTTACATCGGCATCGTCGCGCTCCTGATCATCGCGCTTGGTATCTGGGTCGGCAACCGGCTGACTCCGCGGCCACGCGGGCCCGCATTCGAACGCAACGATGCGGCGATCCGCTCACTCGGCATCAGCGGACGCGAGTGCGAGGTTCTTGAACTGCTTGCATCGGGTGCCGCCAACAAGGTTATTGCGCGGCGGCTCGGCATCTCCCCCAACACCGTAAAGACGCACGTCGCACGGCTGTTCGAGAAGCTGGAGGCAGCCAACCGGACCGAAGCGATTCACAAGGCGCGAACTCTTGAAATTCTGCCATGAAATCGGGTTGTTCGGCCCAAATCACCCTTTTGGGCGATAGCTTCACCGGTTCCGGGTACCTAGCCCTGATCCGTCCATAAAAGGGAGATACGCAATGGGACGGATCATCACAGTTTACGGCCTGATCGCCGCAGTCATAGTAATCATTGGTTGGAATATCGGCATATGGCTTGTGCCCGAAGGCGGCGCGGCGGGCATGGTCGCCGGCTATCTGTCGATGCTGGTGGCGACCAGCTTCGTCTTTGTCGGGGTCAAACGCTACCGCGATACCGAGCTGGGCGGGGTAATCCGCTTCTGGCCCGCATTCTGGCTCGGCCTCGGCATCGCATCCGTCGCGGCAGTGGCTTATGTCTTCAGCTGGGAAGTCTATATGTGGAAGACCGACTATGCCTTCATGAAGGAATATATCGCGGGCTATCTGAAAGACCTGAAAGCATCGGGCGCCTCGGCTGCAGAGATCGCCAAGCAGTCTGCGGAGATGCAGAAGTTTGCCAGGCAATATGAGCAACCACTGTTCCGCATGCTGATTACCCTCAGTGAATTTGCGCCGATCGGTTTGCTGGTTCCTCTGGTTTCCGCAGCGCTGCTTCGCAAGAGCAGCTTCATGCCTGCGAAGTCAGCTACTTAGAGATTTGCATCTATAAACCGCTCTGCATCGAGCGCGGCCATGCAGCCTGTGCCCGCGCTCGTGACCGCCTGGCGGTAGATATGGTCCATCACGTCGCCGCAGGCGAAAACGCCTGGGACGCTGGTTTCGGTCGCCTGCCCCTCGGCCCCGCCACGCACCTTGATATAGCCCCCGGCCATATCGAGATGGCCTTCAAAAATGCCGGTATTGGGCTTGTGCCCGATGGCGATGAACACGCCGTGCAGTTCGACATCTTCGGTGCCACTGCCGTCGGTTGCGGCGATCCGCATCCCGGTAACGCCCATCGCATCACCGAGCACTTCGTCGAGCGTGTGGTTCCACTTGATCGTCACCTTGCCCTCGGCTTCGCGCGCAAAAAGGCGGTCCTGCAGGATCTTTTCGGCTTTCAATTTGTCGCGACGGTGCACCAAAGTCACATGGCTGGCGATATTGGCGAGGTAGAGCGCTTCCTCCACCGCAGTGTTGCCGCCACCGATGACCGCAACCGGCTTGTTGCGATAGAAGAAACCGTCGCAGGTCGCGCAGGCCGAAACGCCCTTGCCCATGAAGGCGGTTTCGCTGGGTAGCCCCAGATATTGCGCGCTGGCGCCCGTCGCGATGATCACGGCATCGGCGGTATAATCGCCAGCGCCGCCGGTCAGCGTAAAAGGCCGCTTCGAAAAATCGACCTTTTCGATAAAGTCATTCTCGATCCGCGTGCCGAAGCGTTCGGCGTGCTTCTTCATCCGCTCCATCAGTTCTGGGCCCATCACACCGGCATCGTCGCCCGGCCAGTTGTCGACCTCGGTCGTCGTCATCAACTGCCCGCCAACCTCGACCCCGGTGATGATCATCGGCGTCAGGTTCGCGCGAGCGGCATAGACCGCGGCGGTATAGCCGGCAGGTCCGGAACCGATGATGATGACGGGGGCGTGACGATCTGACATTTGCGGGAATCCTGTTACTAGTCGAAGCCGGACATAGGGAGCGCATTCGCCAAGGCCAAGGCCGAAGGCGAAACTATCCACAAAAAGAGGCTTCCCTTAACGTAAGGGCGCTTTTATCAGGCCCGCGAAACAGTTTCGAACAGGGGAGTCCCGCATGCCCAAAATTACCGTCATTTCTCGCAATGGATCAGCGCGCGATGTAGAGGCCGAAAATGGCCTGTCGCTGATGGAAGTGATCCGCGACAATGGCTTTGACGAGCTGCTGGCGCTGTGCGGCGGCTGCTGCAGCTGCGCGACCTGCCACGTCTTTGTCGACAGCGCCTTTGCCGACAAGGTTCCGGCAATGAGCGAGGACGAGAATGACCTGCTCGATTCGACCGACAGCCGCAACGAAAGCTCGCGCCTGTCGTGCCAGATCCAGATGAACGACAGCCTCGAAGGCCTGGTCGTCACCATCGCGCCGGAAGATTGATTCAAACTTTACCTCAATACTGAAAGCACACACTCAAGGTCATTTTGTATATTCGCCACCCCCGCGAATGCGGGGGTCCATCACCGGCGGAATAAATTTCATCGACGGGTGATGGATTCCCGCCTTCGCGGGAATGACGAGTTTGAGTTGCGTCGGGGAGTCGCGTCACTTCCGCTCAAACCGCCGTCACCAGCCCGATGGCCGCGCCGGTCATCGCCGAGGCGAGGTTTCCGGCAACCCAGCTTTTCATCCCCAGCGCCGCGGCCTCGCCCCGGCGTTCGGGACAGAGCGTGCCGATGGTCGAGACCAGCAGGCCCACACTGGCCAGATTGGCGACGCCGCACAGCGCATAAGTGACGATCAACTGGCTGCGCGGTGCCAATTCCCCCGCAGGCAAGGCCGCCAGATCGAGATAAGCGACATATTCGTTGAGGATCGCCTTGGTACCCATCAGCGCACCTGCCGTCGGTGCCTCGTTCCACGGCACGCCGATCGCCCACATTAGCGGCGCGAACAGCCAGCCGAACATGCGGTGCAACGTCAGTTCCTCACCCCCCACCAGCGGCAATATGCTGAGCATCTGGTCGACCAGCGCGACCAACGCGAAGACGACAATGATCACACCGATCACCGCGAGGAACAGTTGCACCCCGTCCATCGTCCCGCGGATGATCGCGTCGATGCTGCTGTAATATTTCAGACTGGTATCGTCAGGGTCGGTCGCAGTCTTGCCGTCGCCCGGCACCATCAATCGTGCGATCAGCACGGCTGCGGGCAGCGAGATCAGCGAGGCGGAGATCATGTGCCCGACAGCATGGGGAACGGTCTTTGACAACGTGGTGGCATAGAGGATCAGGATCGCACCCGATATCGTCGACATGGTGAGCGCCATCACCATGAACAATTCGCTGCGGCTCATCCGCTCGAAATAGGCGCGCAGCACGAGCGGTGCCTCGACCACGCCAAGGAAGATATTCGCTCCGCCACCAAGACCGACCACACCGCTGACGCCCAATGTCCGCTGCAACGCCCAGCTCAGGCCGCGCACAATCCACGACAGGATTTTCCAATGCCAGAGCAAGGCCGAAATCGCGGAAAAGACGATCACCAGCGGCAGGATCTGGAAAGCGATGATCAGCGGTGGCTGGCTGCCCTCAGCCACCGGAAACGGCAAAGGCGCGCCACCCAGATAGCCGAACATATAGCTCGACCCCACCAGCGTCGCTTTCTCGATCGCCTGCACGGCATGGTTAGCAACGCCAATCGCATCCCAGACAAACGGCACCCGCACGATAAACAGCGCGAGTGCAAGTTGCAGCAGCAATGCTCCGCCAATCCAGCGCCAGCCGGGGAGCTGCTTCCGGTTTTCCGAAAATACCCATGCCAGCAGAACGATCAGGGCAACGCCCAACAGCCCCTGGAGCTGTGCAAAAATCGCCAAGCGCCTAGCCGCGGGTCGCGGTGGTCATCGCCTCGGCAACCACCGGATAGCCATGGCCTTCGGGGATGCAGATATGCGGCACGCCATCGCGCTCCTCGACATAGGTAAGCAACAGCTTCACCGGATAGTCGGCAGCATGCGCAGCAGCATCGTCAAAACTTTCGAACAGCGCCAGCCGCTCCAGATTGCGCACCGTGGGGAAAATGGCCTTGACCTCTTTGCGCGCAATCTTGTCGAGAATGCCCGGCGCGCTATCCCAGAAGAGCATGCGGTTTTCGGTGTTGTCGACCACGGCAGGCAAATGCGCATCGCCTGCATTGAGCAGATAGAAGCGGGTATCGAACACGCGCGTCTCCAGATTGGGCGGGCGCCAGCGGGCCCAAGGAACCAGCCTGTCGAGTTGTGGCGTCCAGCCATTATCGTCGCAGATTTCCTTCAGGCTCGCGCCGTCATGCAGCGCGGCGCGCGCCTCGGCGCAATCGGCTGCATCAACGACGCCATCCAGCGCAAGAGCAAGGCCTGCCTCTTCAATCGTTTCGCGGATTACCGCCAACCGCGCAGCGGCTTCGTGCAGATCAAGCCCATGGTCGATGATCCCCGCATAAGCGCGGTCGTGATCGTCGACCTTCCCACCCGGAAAAACAACCATCCCCCCGGCAAAGGCCATCGACTTCACCCGCTCGACCATCAGGATCAGCGGCGGGCCGCCTTCCGGATTGTTGCGGAAAATGACCATGGTGGCGGCGGGGGTCGCGGGCGGCATGACTTCGCCGGTGACGGGGTGGATCAATAATTCTTCAGACATCGGTCCCTTTGCAGCATGGAAAGACGCGTCTGCCAAGCTATCATTTTTTCGCGAAGGGTTTTTGTAACCCGCACGTTATAGCATCAATGGCAGTGAAGCGAAGGACCAGAGCTGAATGGCGACAACCGCGCAAGCGATAGCGACCGAAAGCGATGATGCGCTGATGGTGCGTGTCGCCGCGCGCGACCCGTCTGCGCTACGCCTGCTCGCCGATCGGCATGCCGACATCCCCTGGCGGATTGCCTATCGCATGTTGAACGATGCTGCCGAGGCCGAGGATGTCGCGCAGGATGCGCTGCTGCGGCTGTGGCAATATGCCGGGCGCTGGCAGGCAGGCGGGCCCGGAGTGGCCGCATGGCTGACGCGGGTATCGACCAATGCCTGCCTCGACCGCATCCGCCGCCGCCGCTTTGTCGGCGACGATGCGGTGCCCGAACGCGCCGATGAAAGCCCATTGGCCGACGAGGCAATCGAAGAAGATGAAGTCCGCACCGCCGTTGCCGCCTGCATTGAGGCACTGCCCGACCGGCAACGTGCAGCGATTGTGCTGACCTATTATGAGGAAAGGCAAAACAGGATGGCCGCCGACATATTGGCCATGCAGATCAAGGCGTTTGAATCGCTGCTGTTCCGCGCGCGGGCCAGCCTGCGGGACTGCGTCGAAGGCAAAGGGGTCACGGCATGACCGATCCTGCCTTCCCGCCGCATATCGCCGCCGCGCTCGACCGGCTGACGGTTCCGCCTTTGCCGCATGGCTTTGGCGACCGACTGGCCGCACGCATCACAGCGGGTGATTTGCCTGTCGAATCTTCTTCAATCACGCCACCACTCGCTCCGGCCCGCCGACGTCTTGGCAGCGCTGGCTGGCGCCGTTCGGGGCGGATTGTCACGGTGGTCGCCGCTTTCGGTATCGCCACCGCAACCGCCGCCGCATCAGGATTTTTCGGGGAACCCGTCTATGTCCCCGTTGTAAGCGACGCACTTGCCAAGGCCAAGCTGGTAGAACTGCCCCAAAAGGATATTCCCAAGCCCAAAGCGAAACCCGCTGTCGTCAGCAAGGAAATGGTTCCAGCTAAACCGGAAACCGAACTCACCCCGAACGGACGCCAGGCGGTGCGCGCGCTATACCAGCGGCTGCGCACTGATCCCGAGTTTCGGGCACTGCCAAGGCAGGAACGTCTCGCCATCGCGCGGCAAGAAATCGAGACCATGCTCGAAAAGGGTGAGGTAACACTCCCTGAATTGCGGCGCGCGCTTGCCGAACATCGGCTGCTGCAAAATCCCGCAATCCGGCGCAAAATCGGACGCGAGCTGGCGCGCCGCGAAATGGCTCTGCGCACAGAAGCCGCGACCGGCATAATTGTCGAAGACAAGGCCGCGAATCGGGAACAGCTGCGACAGCCCCGGATTGATCCAGCCAAGGCGGAAGCGCGACGCGAAGCATTTCGTCAATTGCCACCCGAACAGCAGGCGCGCGTCCGCGAATTGCGCGAGCAGATGCGGACAGCCGCACCTGCAGAGCGTCGCGCCATCCGCCGCGAATTGCTGGCCATCGTGCAATCAGCGTCAGCGACTTCGCCTGAAGCAGAAAAAATTGCGCCTGAAAACGAAGGGAATGGCGAGGTCGTGCGTTGACTATCTGAAGGCAGTCAAAAACGGCCTTCAATAGACTGCAAAGGATTTGGCCCATGAAAAAGCTGATAGTGTTTACCCTCTCCGCCGCGTTTCTTACAGGAATCGCACAAGCAGAACCGCAAACCCGCACCTCGACCTTTGATGGTCCCAAGGCCAGCGGCACAAAGACCACCGTTCATGACAAGGACGCAGGCACTTTCAGTTCAGACAAGATCGTGACCCGCAAAAGCGACGGTGCGACCGCAACCACCGAACGCGACCGTCAGCGTACCGATACCGGCTTCACCGGCAGTGGATCGCGCACCGGCTTCAACGGCAAGACCGCAACCTATGATGTTGAGCGCACCAAGACCGACAATGGCTGGACTGCGACCGGCAGCGGCACCGGACCCAATGGCGGCGAATATAGCTACACCGGTTCCAAAACCCGCACCGAAAACGGCTTCACCGCAAACCGTTCAGCTTCGCGCAATGGTTCCGAAATCTATAACCGCACCGACACGGTTTCGCGGTCAAACGGCAATGTGACCCGCGACACCAGTGTTACCCGCAAACAGCGCAAACGCTGAGGCGGGACACCCTCTCCCTTCCCCCTTGGCCGTCCCGCTGTCCATCACACACCCGGCGGGGCGGCCAGCCTGTTCGTCCTGACTGTAAACATTGTGTGGCGACGCTTGCCACAACCCACGCACACTGGCACCATCACGACATCCGCACCGTAACTCGGGGAGAAGCTGGATGGGTATCGTCGAATTGCTGGGCCTGGCCGCCAGTGTCAGCCTTTTATCGGGGTGGAGGCTTTACCTCACCGTCTTTGCAACCGGCCTGGCGATGTATTTCGGCGTCGTCGACCTTCCCGAAAATCTGAAGATGCTCGATGCGCTCGCCAACCCGTGGGTGATCGGCATTGCAGGACTTGGCGCGATTGCGGAGTTTTTCGCCGACAAGGTGGCCTGGCTCGATTCGATCTGGGATGGCCTCAACACGCTAATCCGGCCCTTGGGTGGAGCGATGCTGGCGCTGGCCGTGGTCGATGCCGGCGATCCTGTGTGGCAGGTGATCGTCTTCCTGCTGGGCGGCGGGGCAGCGCTCGCGAGTCATGCGACCAAAGCCACCACGCGCGCGGCGGTGAACACCAGCCCGGAACCGGTGAGCAACATCATTCTCTCAACTGCCGAAGATGTCGTGACTGGTGGACTGCTGGCGCTTGCTTTCGCCAATCCGGTGATCGCAGCGATCATTGCGCTGGTCCTGCTCGCACTCACCATCTGGGGGCTGTTCGCGGCAAAGCGCATGTTGCAGAAACTGTTTGCGCCTCAACCTGACCCTACTCCCCCACAGGGGTGAGGGCCAAACGGCTTATTGCGTTCCGGTCCCCTGACGGAACAAGACCTGCTGGAAAGCGGATTGGGCTGGCGCAGATTGCACCGGTACAGGCTTGCCGCGTTGTTCCATGCCTTGCTTCCCGAGCCCGGCAAAGAGGAAGCCACCATCGCGTAATCGGTCGTACAGCCAGTCGCGCCGGTGCGGTTCGACAACGAAGCAGCCTTCGCTCGTCCCCGGCTTGCCGCCGCGCGCCGACATCAGGCTATAGTTGAAATAGCGCCGCCGCTCCGCTGCATAGCTGTGCACGACAATGTCGCGCGTGCGCATCGCGCTGTTGGAGGGATCGAGCCCGTCGAGCCGCAGCGACAGGCCGTTGCGTCCGCGATATAGCTCGCCCCCTCGCGCTGCGCCCAGCGAGGACATCCAGCTTTCATAGACATTTCCAAAGGCATCGGCATAGCCATCATCATCGGGATCCGAGCCGATGCCATGCGCGACCACCACCGGGCTATCTAGCCCCTGCCCGCTTTCCAGATCGACCACATAGAGCCGCGGGTCCGCGCTGCGCTTGGCGAAATCGACGACCACCATCATCGAAGGCCCGCTGCCGCTGCCCCACAGGCAGACATGTTTTTCATAGCTCGCCAGCGTTTCGTCGAGCAGCGAGCGGTCTAGCCGGTGTTGCGGTGTAGCCAGACCCTCCGGATGCTCGGCCGAATAGACAGACAGCAGTTTCGCCTTGGCTTCCTGAAAGCCGCTGCAAGAGAAACGCTTGAATGCGGGGCCGGCGGGTTGGGCGGTGATCAGGGTCGCATCGCCGGTGCCGGGGGCGAAGACAATCTCGGATTGCGCGACAGCAGGTGCAGCCAATGAGACGATGCCGAGCATCGCGCACAAAGCGTTTCGATACGCTGCGAATCTGCCCCCAGGTCGCTGCATGATGTTCAATTTACAGCAAAAGCGCTGGGTTGCAAAACCCCTCATCGACAGCCATCTCGTTTTGGAACAGCGCGACTCTTGCGCTTTGCGAACAAATCTGGAACAAGCGGTCTATGAGCCTCACCCACATCAGCGTGCGCGGTGCGCGCGAGCACAACCTCAAAGGCATCGATATCGATCTGCCGCGCGACAAGCTGATCGTGATCACCGGCCTGTCGGGCAGCGGCAAATCGAGCCTCGCTTTTGATACCATCTATGCCGAGGGGCAGCGGCGCTATGTGGAGAGCCTCTCCGCTTATGCGCGGCAATTCCTCGAGATGATGCAGAAGCCCGATGTCGAGCATATCGAGGGGCTTTCCCCGGCGATTTCGATCGAGCAGAAGACCACCAGCCGCAACCCGCGTTCGACGGTCGCGACGGTCACCGAAATCTACGACTATATGCGCCTGTTGTGGGCGCGCGTCGGGGTTCCCTATTCGCCGGCCACCGGCCTGCCGATCACCGCGCAGACGGTGACGCAGATGGTCGACCGGGTGATGCAGCTGCCCGAGGGCACCCGCGCCTATTTGCTCGCCCCCGTCGTTCGCGGGCGCAAGGGCGAGTATCGCAAGGAACTGCTCGAATGGCAGAAAGCGGGCTATACCCGCGTGCGCATCGACGGCGAATTCTACCCCATCGAAGAAGCCCCCGCGCTCGACAAGAAATACAAGCATGACATCGAGGTCGTGGTAGACCGCATCGTCGTGAAAGACGGCATCCAGACCCGTCTGGCCGACAGTTTCGAGCAGGCGTTGAAGCTGGCTGAAGGGCTGGCCTTTGTCGATCTGGCGGACGGCACGGTGGCGGAGGCAATGGGGGCTGCGGATAGCGTTCCGACCGCCTTTGGTGAGGCGCGGGCGGAGTTCAAGGGAGCTACCCCCCTCCCGCATGCGGGAGGGGCCCGGGGAGGGCCCCCAACCGACCCACCCACCCCAGACCCCACCCCCCCGCGGGAGGGGCACCGCCAAGGCACCCGCCAGCCCCCCCACCGCATCGTGTTCAGCGAGAAATTCGCCTGCCCGGTCAGCGGATTCACGATTGCCGAAATCGAACCGCGGCTGTTCAGCTTCAACGCGCCGCAGGGGGCCTGCCCCGATTGCGACGGGCTGGGCGAACGGCTGGAGTTCGACCCGCAGCTTGTCGTCCCCAACGAGGCGCTATCCCTCAAACAAGGCGCGGTCGTGCCCTGGGCGAAATCGAACCCGCCAAGTCCCTATTACATGCAGGTGCTGGCGAGCCTCGCCAAGGCCTATGATTTCGACCTTACCACCCCGTGGAACAAGCTCCAGCCCGACCAACGCCTGATCATCCTCCACGGCACCGGCGGGATGCCGGTCGAGCTGACCTTCATGGACGGGCGCAAGGAATATACCGTGCGCAAGCCATTCGAGGGTGTGATCGGCAACCTCAACCGCCGCATGTTGCAGACCGACAGCGCATGGATGCGCGAGGAGCTGGGCAAGTTCCAGACCAGCCAGCCCTGCGAAACCTGCCACGGCGCGCGCCTGAAGCCCGAGGCGCTCAGCGTCAAGATCGCGGGCACCAACATCTCCGAACCCACGCGGATGAGCGTGGCAGACGCGCTGGTCTGGTTCAGCAATCTCGACGCGCAGCTTACCCCCACCCAGTCGCAAATCGCCAAGGCGATCCTCAAGGAGATCAACGAGCGGCTGGGCTTCCTCAACAATGTCGGGCTCGATTATCTGAACCTCGATCGCACCAGCGGCACGCTGAGCGGCGGGGAGAGCCAGCGCATACGCCTCGCCTCGCAAATCGGCAGCGGCCTGTCGGGCGTGCTCTATGTGCTCGATGAACCCAGCATCGGCCTGCACCAGAAGGATAATGACCGCCTGCTCGCCACGCTGCAGCGGCTGCGCGACCTTGGCAACACCGTGATCGTGGTCGAGCATGACGAGGATGCGATCCGCACCGCCGACTGGATCGTCGATCTCGGCCCAGGGGCTGGCGTCCACGGCGGCACGGTGATGGCGGAGGGGACGCTGGAGACGATCCTCAAGGCGCAATCGCTCACCGCCGATTATTTGAACGGCACCCGCGAAATCGCGGTTCCGAAGAAGCGGCGCAAGGGCAATGGCAAGAAGCTCACCCTCCACGGCGCGCGCGCGAACAATCTGAAAAATGTCACGGCATCGATCCCCTTGGGAACATTCTGCTGCATCACCGGCGTTTCGGGGTCGGGCAAATCGAGCTTTACCATCGACACGCTCTACGCCGCCGCCGCGCGGCAATTGAACGGCGCGCGGGTGATTGCGGGCGCGCATGACAAGGTGACGGGCCTTGAGCATTGCGACAAGGTGATCGACATCGACCAGTCGCCCATCGGCCGCACCCCGCGCAGCAACCCCGCCACCTATACCGGCGCCTTCACCAATATCCGCGATTGGTTCGCCGGCCTGCCCGAGTCAGAGGCGCGCGGCTACAAGCCCGGGCGGTTCAGCTTTAACGTAAAGGGCGGGCGCTGCGAGACGTGCAGCGGCGATGGCCTGATCAAGATCGAGATGCACTTCCTGCCCGACGTCTATGTGACGTGCGAGGAATGCCACGGCAAACGCTATAACCGCGAAACGCTGGAGGTGAAGTGGAAGGGGCTGTCGATCGCCGACGTGCTCGACATGACGGTCGAGGATGCGGTGGAGATATTCAAGGCCGTCCCCCCGATCCGCGACAAGATGGCGATGCTGGCAGAGGTCGGCCTCGGCTATGTCAAGGTCGGCCAGCAGGCAACGACGCTGTCAGGCGGCGAGGCGCAGCGCGTGAAACTCGCCAAGGAACTCAGCCGCCGCAGCACCGGCCAGACGCTCTACATATTGGACGAGCCCACCACGGGCCTGCATTTCGAGGATGTGCGCAAACTGCTCGAGGTGCTCCACCGGCTGGTCGAACAGGGAAACAGCGTGGTGGTGATCGAGCATAACCTGGACGTCATCAAGACCGCGGACTGGATTATCGACCTTGGGCCCGAGGGGGGTGTGAAGGGCGGGGAGATTGTGGCGGTGGGGACGCCGGAAGAGGTGGTTAAGGTGGCGGCTTCCTATACTGGGCATTATTTGAAGCCCTTGTTGGATAAGAATAAATGATGACGCTAAGAATTCAGCTCAATTCAGATGATTGCGCGTCTACTCATAGTTCTCCCAATCATCATCAATGTTCACGAAATGGTGCATGGGCCAGTCAACGTGGTGTTCGGTAAAATCAGCTTGCTGCAGATTCCACCCTTCAAAACACTCCACGCGGAAAAGGTTCGGATTATCGCTGTAAAATTCGACGTCATTAGCAGCGAGATGAGCATATAAGCCTGCTTCATCATCCACGCTGCCGATCTTATTAAACGTGGAAGAGGTATCCCAATGCTTTCGTTGAACTTCATACAGCGGCAACCAAGCGGGGGATTTGAAATCGTTGTTTAGATACCGTTGGCGTAGCTGACGAAAAGGGATGGAAAACAGCCCTCTGGATTTTCCATGAAAAAGCATCAAATCAACTAGCTCGTTCGACATACCGGCGCACTGATTCGAAACTGCGCTGCCAATTTGCACGTTAAGGAATATAGCTGAATAGAGGAACCATAATACGCTTCCTACATCGTTTCGACGTGCGCTGATTTGGACTCCCCAATTGATCAGTCTTTTTATTTCTGTATCTGTTCCTTTTGCTGAATAAATTCCTAGCAATAAAGGCATTATCCAGCGGGCTTGATGCGGTGCTGCAAAAATTAAGCGCTGTAGGTATTCGCGAACTAACTCTCTTTCGTTGTTTTGAGCTAACTGACGAGCAAAACGCTTCAAAGCGTAACCTACTACGTTAATGTCAGGGTATTTCGGAATTTCCGCGTATAATATTTCAAAGAAATGCTCAACAAAATCTCTTCCGCCTTGATTACGTAGGATATCAAAGTGGCGCTGAAAATTTGAAGGAATAAACGTCAACCCATGATCAATCGATGTTTTAAAATCATTTATTCTTAGTTCATATCTAGCTATAGTCCGGACGAACTGAGCCTGAGCATTCTCAGCGCCACTAACGTTAAAAACACCGATTTGATAATCATCTATACTGTGATGAATTTGCGGAGAAGACATGCCAGATCCCGCAGATGTAAGTTCCTTGTCAATTCGAGATAATAGCAATTCAGATATAATTCTGGATGTATCCGGGCCAATGGCTATCCCGACAGTTTGGCTTTGGTTACAGTTTCGTACTAATTTATCTAGCGTGTCACTCCAATGCCCGGCCAATGTGCGAGAACGATATCGACGCTTAGCTTCATTTTTTCCCAGCACAGCCCATGGGATGGAGTGAGTATAAATCGAGCCATAAAACCTATTTATGTCAACTCCCAGAATTACAGGAAATGCGCTTGCTAAATGTCTTTTGCTTCGTCGCTGAGAGGCGAGCGATGCAACTTCAATAGCTCGTCCATGCGTCGTCGCTGACGGAAATTTTGGCCTAGCGCCCGAACAGCCACTTAGGCTCAGGACCCATTAAATTGCTTGCGCTGTCGATGACGGGTTGATTCAATAG
>JADHED010000578.1_pt1 | contig 41065 bp, 35 predicted proteins | sample 8952041 | NCBI WGS metagenome assembly JADHED01 (sample SAMN16124423, study PRJNA663239) | bioreactor sludge metagenome | isolation source: sludge (control) | place: India:Bengaluru | collected 2018-09-08 | reverse complement strand
GATGCGCGTGGGCCAGGAGGCCTCGCAGCTCAAGCAGCAGCACCGGCGCGACCCGTCGGGCCTGCTGGCGATCAAGCACAAGATCGCCGACGCCCTGGTGTTCTCGAAGCTGCGCGACCGCTTCGGCGGGCGCCTCCGCTTCTTCATCTCCGGCGGGGCGCCGCTGTCGCGCGAGGTGGCCGAGTTCTTCCACGCCGCCACCATCCTCATCGCCGAGGGCTACGGGCTCACCGAGACCAGCGCCGCCAGCTTCGTCAACGCCCCGCTGGTGGACGGCATCGTGAAGTTCGGCACCGTCGGCCCGCCGCTGCCGGGCACCCAGGTGAAGATCGCCAGGGAGGACGGCGAGATCCTCATCAAGGGCCGGGGCGTGATGCGCGGGTACCACAACCTGCCGGACGCCACGCGCGAGGCGCTCGACGCCGACGGCTGGCTGCACACCGGCGACATCGGCGAGGTGGACGCCGACGGGTTCCTGCGGATCACCGACCGCAAGAAGGACCTGATCAAGACCTCCGGCGGCAAGTACGTGGCGCCGCAGTACCTGGAAGGCAAGCTGAAGGCGATCTGCCCGCTGGTGAGCCAGGTGCTCGTGCACGGCAACAACCGCAACTTCTGCAGCGCCCTGATCACGCTCGACGAGGAGTCCACCCGCAAGTGGGCGGCCGAGCGCGGCATCCCGAAGGACCGTCCGTGGGCCGACCTGCTCGCCGACCCGGCGCTCGTGCAGGCCGTACAGGGGTACCTCGACGAGCTCAACGGGACGTTGGCCAGCTACGAGTCGATCAAGAAGTTCGCGCTGCTGCCTGTGGACTTCACCGTCGAGAACGGGATGCTCACGGCCAGCCTGAAGATGAAGCGGAAGCTCATCGAGCAGTCCTACAAGGACCGGCTCGACAGCTTCTACCAGGACGCGCGGGTCCTGGTGTAGCGGCGGCGCGCGGGGCGCGCGGGCCGGGGAGGCCGCGCCTCCCCGGAACGGCGGCACCCCGCGGCGGCGGCTGGCCCGCCTACTTGCCGAGCAGCCCGTTCTTCAGGCTCCCGCTCGGCGGGTTGTCGCCCAGCCAGATGCCGAACAGCGCCCGCGCGAACGGGAAGCCCGGGATGACCAGCTTGTCCTGGCCCTTCACCGTCAACTGGGTGCCGGTGCCGGGCACGTAGGTGATGGTCATCTCGTCGCCGGGGGCGAAGGACTCGAAGGCCCCGGTGAAGCGCGCGATGTCGGCCGCGAGCGACTGCCTGGCCGTCGCGTCGAAGCCCTCGACGATCGCGTCGCGGATCTGGGTGTTCGACACCTCGCGCACGAAGTGCAGGACGATCCGCTTCGTGGCGTCGGCGTTGACGATGGCCGCCCCGTCGCTCGACTTCTGCTCGAGGTAGAGGCCGGCCACGTAGACCTTGAACATCATGCGGCTGCGCAGGCCGAGCCCGTTGAGCACGAGCGTCTTGCCGCCGGCGGTGGCCGTGTCGGGGAGCGTGACGCCGGACAGGGTCGCGGCCGTCAGGGAACCGCTGGCCGCGAGGACCAGCGCGAGCAGCAGGGCACACGCGTTGCGCATCGTTCCTCCTGGACGGGGGCAGTCCGGCGAAGCGGGCGTATTATGCATCGGACCGGCGGCCACGCGCCGCGGGGGGAAGGGACGCACATGAGCCAGTTCACCGACGAGCAGGAGTTCAAGAAGGTCTTCGAGCACATCTTCGTCCTGATGAACCAGCACCCCTCCGTGGGCAAGACGCTGGCCGAGGCGCGCGCCCCGCACCGCTTCGTGATCTCGGACTTCGGGCTCGAGTTCCACGTCACCTACGCCGACGCGGCCGACGCGGCCAACGGCCGGCCCCTGAAGTGGCAGTGGGGCACGCCCGCCTGGGAGCCGCTCATCACCCTCACGATGAACGCCGACGTGGCCAACCGGTTCTTCCAGGGCAAGGAGAACATCGCCACGGCGGTGATGCTGGGCCGGGTCAAGCTGAAGGGCCCGATGTCGAAGATCCTCGAACTGGCGCCGGTGACCAAGCCGATCCACCCGGTGTATCGCCAGTGGCTCGAGGACGAGCGCTACGATCACCTGCTCGCGTAGGGCGCCCACGCGGGCGAGGACCCACACCATGTCCACCACCACCAACGACCCGATCGCGACCTTCGTCAACCAGTTGAAGGAGTCGGGGGAGACGGCCTTCAACCGCCTGTCCGAGCAGCTGCTCGAGAACCCGGTCTTCATGAAGGCGCTGCAGCGCACCGTCGAGGCCAAGGGCCAGGTCGACCGCACCGTCGCCGGCACGCTCGACTTCGTCAACGTCGTCTCGAAGAACGACGTGCAGCGCATCCTCGAGGAGATCGAGGAGCTGTCGAACAAGGTCGGCCGCACGCAGCGCGCCGTCGCCAGCATGGAGCGGCTGCTCGAGGAGATGAAGAGCGCGCTCGACAAGATGGCCAAGCCCGCGCGCAAGTCGTAGCCGCCGCCCTGCCGCAGGGCCGCACGCGGCGGGCCCGGCGCCCGCCCTGGAGGACGATGGTGTCTGCCGAACACGGGCGCACCCCGCTGGCCGACGTCGACAGTGCCTGGCTCCGGATGGACGACCCCACCAACCTCATGGTCGTCACCGGGGTGATGGTCACCGACGCGCCGCTCACCTTCGAGGAGGTGCGCGACGTCGTGATGGCGCGCCTGCTGAAGTTCCGCCGCTTCCGGCAGCGCGTGGTCGACGACGTGCTGATCGGCACCGCGCACTGGGAGGACGACGAACGGCTCTCCCTCGACTACCACCTGGTGCGGGCGACCCTGCCCGAGAACGCCGACGACCTGGCCCTCCAGCGGTTCATCAGCGAGTTGATGAGCCAGCCGCTCGACCCGAAGCGCCCCCTGTGGCAGTTCCACTTCGTCCCGAAGTTCCAGGGCGGGTCGGCCCTGGTCTCCCGCATCCACCACTGCATCGGCGACGGCCTCGGGCTGATCTACGTGATGCTCTCGATGGCCGACGACGGCCCCGGCGCGCGCGACGTGCCGGGCCACGACCACGAGCCGGGCGAGGGCGGCTGGGACGCGGTGGCGCGGGCGCTGGCCGAGGCCATCGGGGCCGCGATGCAGGTGCCGGCGGCCGTGCTGAAGGAGATCAACGGCTACCTGAACGACCCCCACCGGTTGAACGACACGGCCGGGGCGGTGGCCTCCAGCATCGGGGCGCTCGGCAAGCTGCTCCTGCTGCCCCCCGACCCGCCGACGGCCTTCAAGGGACCGCTCGTCCCGGAGAAGCGGGTGGCGTGGTCGCCCGCCGTCCCCATCGACACGCTCAAGCGGATCGGGCGCGCGACGGGCGCCACCATCAACGACGTGCTCATGGCCGCGCTGTCCGGGGCCCTGCGGCGGTACCTGCTGGCCCGGGGCGAGCGCGTGCCCGCCTCGCTCGACATCCGCGGCGTCGTGCCCGTGAACCTCCGGGCCTTCGAGGACGCCCACCAGCTCGGCAACCAGTTCGGGCTCGTGTTCCTGGCCCTGCCGCTGGGCCTCGACGACCCGCTCGACCGCCTGTTCGAGGTGCGAAAGCGGATGTCGGCCATCAAGCACTCGCCGGAGGCCTTCGTGGCCTTCCAGATCCTGCGCGTGCTCGGCCTCGCGCCCAAGCACGTGTTCGACCTCGCCATCACGCTGTTCGGGATGAAGGCCACCGCGGTCGTCACCAACGTCGTCGGGCCACGGGCGCCCATCCGCTTCGTCGGCCGCGAGATGCGGCAGGCGATGTTCTGGGTGCCCTGCGCCGGCCGGCTCGGGCTGGGCGTCAGCCTCCTCAGCTACGCCGGCAACGTCTGGCTCGGCGTGCAGGCCGACGCCGGGCTCCTGCCCGACCCGGCGGCCGTGCTCGCGGGGTTCGAGCACGAGATCGCCGACCTGCTCGACCTGGAGCGCGCCACCCACTGACGGGCGCGCCCGCCGGAGAACCGCCGGCCCGCCAGTTTTCCGGCGGCCCGCCCGGCGGCCGATGGTTGCCCCGTTTGATTTGTTCGGTTTTCTCGACGATTCCCACCGGGCACGCACCCGGCCCACCGTTTGCAAGGTTGATTCGGTCCACGATTGTGCGGCGGGACGTCGCGGTGGCGTCACCCGGCCGGCGGCGGCGTGGGCCCTTCCAACAGGGAGCAGGCGTCATGAAGCAGTGGGTGGTCGGAGGCGTGCTCGTGGCGGTGATGGCTGCCGCCAGCGCGGGCCCCGCCCTGGCACAGGGCTACTCGGTCAACGAGCAGAGCGCCTGCGCCATGGGGCGCGGCACCGCCGGCGTGGCGTCGCCGTGCGACGACGGGTCCGCGATGTTCTACAACCCGGCCGCGCTCGCCGTGAAGCCCGAGCGGCTGATCTCGCTCGGGGGGACCCTGATCGGGCCGCGCGGCGACTACGTGCCCAACGCCGGGAGCGGCGGGGCGGAACTGTCGCCGAACTGGTACCCGGTGCCGGGGGTGTACATCGTGCTGCCGCTCGGCGAGCGGGCCGCGTTCGGGCTGGGCCTGTGGGCCCCCTACGGGCTCACCACCGAGTGGGACGAGAGCTTCGAAGGGCGCTTCACGGCCTACAAGACCACCCTGCAATCGCCCTACGTGCAGCCCACCTTCGCGTGGCGGCCGAACGATCGCCTGGCGATCGGCGCCGGGCTCGACATCGCCTACAACAACCTGGAGCTGAAGCAGCGACTGGACCTGAGCACGCAGCAGTTGGCGCCCGGGCTCACGTTCGGCGCCATCGGCGTGCCGCGCTTCACCGACTTCGCCGACTTCCGGATCAAGGGCCACAAGGTGACGATGGGCGCCCACCTCGGCGTCCTCGTGAACCCCGACGGGCCGGTGTCCTTCGGCGCCCGCTACATGACGCGGCAGAAGATCGACGCGGACGACCTCGAGCTGGAGACGCGGCAGATCGCCACCGGCCTGCGCACGCCCGTCCCGTTGCCCGGCATCCCGGCGGGCACGCCGATCGACGCGCTGCTCGCGCCGCAGTTCCAGGCCGGCGGGCGGCTGTCGAACCAGGGCGCCGTCACCGAGCTCACCCTGCCCGACCAGGTGGCCGTGGGCCTCGCCTTCAAGCCCACCGAGCGCGTGAAGGTGCTGGCCGACTACTGGTGGACCAACTGGAGCCAGTTCGAGACGCTCGAGTTCCGCACCGAGAACGGGCTGGAAGAGATCATCGACAAGCAGTACGAGAACACCAACGCGTTCCGGTTCGGCCTCGACATGACGGCCACCGAGACGCTGACGGTGCGTGGCGGCTTCATCCTCCACGACGCGGCGGCGCCCGACGGCGCCATCACGCCCGACCTGCCCGAGGGCGGGCGCTGGCTCGTCACCGGCGGGCTCGGCCTCAACGTGTCGAAGTCGATGCGGATGGACCTCGCCTACATGTACCTCAAGCAGGAAGAGCGGGACGGCCGGACCCAGCTGACGGGGCCCGACACGGGCGTCTACACCTTCCACGCGAACCTGTTCGGCGCGACGGGGGTCTGGCGATTCTCGCCGCCCGGGGCCGGGCGCCGGGGGGGGGGGCCCGGCCGCCACCCATTCTCCGGCGCCCGCCTCCTAACGGGGGGCGGCCGGCGGGGCCCCTCTCCCGCTCGCTCGCGCGGATCGCCCGCCAATCGGGGTTCCCGCGCTGGCGCCCTTCTTGCCCCATTCCCGGCCGGGCGGGCCATGCCGCCCCCGCCGGCCATGGGAAGCGCCACGAGCGTCATCACCGCCATCCGACCCCCGCTGCCCGGGGAGCCCGAGCAGCCGCCGGTGGAGACCTTCGTCCCGGTGGACCTCGACGGCCTGCTCGTGGACACGGTGCTCGACTTCAACCTGTTCCTGCCGGCCGGCCGCGGGCGCCTGCTGTTCTTCCGCAGCCCCAACCTCGAGTTCACCGTCGCGCACCGCAACCGGCTGATCGACAACAACGTCCGCACGGTCTACATCCGCGCGCAGGAACGGTCGCGGTACAACCAGTACCTGGAGCAGCACCTCCCGGCGGTCATCGCCAACCCCGCGATCGCCCCCCGCAAGAAGGCCGACCTGCTCTACACGGTGTCGACCAACGTGGTGCGCGACTGCCTCGGCGACCCGCGGTCGGAGGCGATCGTCCCGCGCACGCGCCGCGTGGCCGAGAGCACCATCGACTTCGTGCTGCGCAGCGACCGGTCGGTGTCGCAGCTCGCCACGCTGATGGCCACCGACTACTACACCTACACGCACAGCATCAACGTGTCGGTGTTCTCGGTGGCGCTGGCCCACCGCGTCGGCGTGTCGCGCGAGGATCTCGCCGAGTTCGCCACCGGGGCGCTGCTGCACGACGTCGGCAAGGCCGAGATCCCGCCCGAGCTGCTCACCAAGTCGGGGCCGCTCTCCAACGAGGAGATGCAGGTGATGCAGCAGCACGTGCGGATCGGCGAGCGCCTGCTCGTCACCCACCAGCGGCTGTCGGCCTTCGCGATGCTGCCCGTCAAGCAGCACCACGAGAAGATCGACGGCACCGGGTACCCGCGCGGTCTCGAGAAGGACCAGCTGCACCTGTTCGGCCGCATCTCGGCGATCGCCGACTGCTTCGACGCGATGACCACCAACCGGTCGTACCAACGCGCCATGAAGCCCTACGACGCGCTGCTGCTCATGCGCAACCAGCTGCGCGGGAAGTACGACCAGGCGCTGCTCGACGAGTTCATCCGCATGATGAAGGCGCCCGACGCCAAGGCCAGCACGCAGGAGGCCGTCGAGCTCGTGCAGGGCCTGCTGCCCGCGGCAAGCTGACCCCGCCTCCGCTCGCTGCATTCACTCGAGCTTCGGCGTGGCAGGCCCGCCTCCGCTCGCTGCATTCACTCGAGCTTCGGCGTGGCAGGCCCGCCTTCGCTCGCTGGACTCCCTCGAGCTTCGGCGAGGCGAGCCCGCCTTCGCTCGCCGTATTCACCCGAGCTTCGGCGAGGCGAGCCCGCCTTCGGCATCACCCGCCTTCGGCATCGGTTGTCCCGCAGCGAACCCCGCGATAGACTGCGCCCCGGTCATCCTCCCAGGAACACCGCGCCGCCCGGTCCGCCCCGCCGTGCGTGCGCGCCGACGGGTGCGGGGGCGCAGGAGCGGTGCGATGGACGAGACGACGCTGGCGGGTCCCATGTCGGGCGAGGAGATGGTCGCCCTCACCAAGGCCCATACCCTCTACGAGTGGTCGGCCCAGTCGAAGGTGGACCCGATTCCGGTGGCGCGGGCCAAGGGCATCCACTTCTGGACCCCCGAGGGCAAGCGGTTCATCGACTTCAACAGCCAGCTCATGTGCGTGAACATCGGGCACGGGGACGAGCGCGTCATCCGCGCCATCCAGCAGCAGGTGGCGACGCTCGCCTACGCGAACCCGTTCATGGCCACCGAGCCGCGCGCGCGCCTCGGCAAGAAGCTCGCGGAGATCGCCCCCGGCGACATCGACGTGTTCTTCTTCACCAACGGCGGCGCCGAGGCCAACGAGAACGCCGTCAAGATCGCCCGCGCCGTGACGGGCCGGCAGAAGATTCTCGCGCGCTACCGCTCCTACCACGGCGGGACGGCAGGGGCGGCGGCCCTCACCGGCGATCCGCGGCGCTGGTTCGCCGAGCCGCGCATGCCGGGCGTCGTCCACGTGCTCGACCCCTACCACGGCATCGCCCGCGGCTGGGACGACGTGGGCGCCGCGCTCGCGTATCTCGAGGAGGTCATCACGCTCGAGGGGGCCGAGACCATCGCGGCCTTCATCCTGGAGAGCGTCACCGGCACCAACGGCATCCTCGTGCCGCCGGACGGCTACATGCAGGGCGTCCGGGCGCTGTGCGACAAGTACGGCATCCTGATGATCGCCGACGAGGTGATGGCCGGGTTCGGGCGCACGGGGAAGTGGTTCGCCATCGACCACTGGGGCGTCGTGCCCGACATGATCTCCATGGCCAAGGGCCTCACGAGCGCGTACGTGCCGCTCGGCGCCCTGGGCGTGCGCCGCGGGATCGCCGACCGCTTCAAGGACCGCGTCTTCCCCGGCGGCCTCACCTACAACAGCCACCCGATGGGGTGCGCCGCGGCCCTGGCCACGCTGGCCGTCTACGAGGAGGACGGGCTCATCGACCGGGCGGCGCAGATGGGGACGGTGATGCGCGGCCTGATGCAGGACCTCGAGGCACGGCACCCGTCGGTGGGCACCACCCGCAACCTCGGCCTGTTCGGCATCGTCGAGCTGGTGAAGAGCCGCGCGACCCGCGAGCCGCTGGCGCCGTTCAACGGCACGTCCGAGCCGATGCAGGCCCTCGGCCGCTACTTCCGCGAGCAGGGGCTCTACACCTTCGTGCGGTGGAACACGTTCTTCGCCAACCCGCCGCTCTGCATCACCGAGGCGGAACTGCGGGAGGCGTTCGCCATCATCGACAAGGGGCTGGAGATCACGGATCGGGCGACATCGTAGGGGCCGCGCATGCGCGGCCCGTCTCCGCTGATGCAGGCGGGCCAGGCGACGTGGAGGCGGGCCAGGCACGCCTGGCCCCGCGCGGGGTCTGAAGACCCCTCGATGAAGCCCCGCCCGGGGTCTGAAGACCCCGGACTACATCCCGTTATGTAGCCGCGGGTCTTCAGACCCGCGGTGACCCGCGGTCCAACATGTAGGAACTCCAGGGGCCAGGCATGCCCGCCCCCACCAGTCGCTTCCCATTCGGCGCGAATCGCGGGACACTGGGACTCGCCATCATGAGCGAGCCCCAGTCTTCCTACCAGTCGTTGCACACGGTCGCTGATCTCGACGCCGCGATCGCGTCCTCGCACGAGCAGCCCGTGCTGCTCTTCAAGCACAGCATCAGCTGCGGCGTGAGCGCGGAGGCCGACGAGCAGGTGCGCCAGTTCCTCGATGCCACCGGCGCCGGCGTGCTCTGCGGCCTCGTCGTCGTCCAGCGGGCGCGCCCCGTCTCGACCGCCATCGTCGAGCGGCTCGGCGTGCGCCACGAGTCGCCCCAGGCCCTGCTGTTGCGCGACGGCCGGGTCGTGTGGCACGCCTCGCACTGGCGGGTCACCGAGTCGGCGTTGCACGAGGCGGTGCGCGCCGCGTCCGCCCCGGTGTGAGGCGCCGGCCCGCACGCCGACCTCGAGCATGAAGCGCGACCCCCGCCTGCACGGGCTCACCAGCGATCACCACCACGCCCTGCGCCTGGCCTGGGACGTGACACACGGGACGCACGACGCGCGGATGGCCGCGCGCGTGGTCGAGGTGTTCACCGCCGAGCTGGCGCCGCACTTCGACGCCGAGGAGCGCTTGCTGTTGCCGGGCTTGAAGGCCCGCGGGGGCCAGGTCCTCGCGGACCGGACACTCGAGGAGCACGCGGTGTTGCGCGGGCTGGTGGCCCGGTTGGCGCAGGAACCGTCGTGCCTGGGGGAGTTCGCCGCGCGCCTCACCGCCCACGTCCGTTTCGAGGAAGGAGAGCTGTTTCCGGCCTGCGAACGCCTGCTGACCGGGGACGAACTGGCGGAGGTTGCGCGCCAGGCGCCCAAGCAGCGCGGGTAAGTGCTTGCGTTCTCAAGTTCTGCGACTAAAATGCCGAGAACTTGTATGGCGGCCCGGCGTCGCCGGTGGGGAAGAGGTTCATGCTCGATCGCCGCGTGAAGAAGCTCGTCGTCCTGTGCACCGCGGTCGCCTGGCTCGGGGGCGCGCTTGCCGTCGAGGCGGCCGCCGCCCGCCAGTCCACCACGCGTACGAAGACGAGCGCCAAGGCGCCGGCAGCCTCCACCAAGAAGGTCCGCAAGGCCCCGGCGCGCCCGACCAAGGCGCGCGCCGTCAAGACCCGCGCCACCAAGGCGTCTGCCGCCCGGAAGACCACCACCGTCAAGCGGTCCACCTCGACCGCGCGCCAGCGCCGTGCGGCGCGCCTCGCCCGGCTGCGGGCGGCCCAGCGCGCCCGCGAGTACCGCGAGGTGGCCACGCCCCTGTTCCGGCTCGACGATGCCGGCAACATGGTGCCCGACGTGCGGGCGGCCGCCGCCGTCATCTACAACCCCGTCACGCAGCAGGTCCTGTGGTCTGAGAACGCCGACAGCCCCCGGTCCATCGCCAGCATCACCAAGGTGATGACGGCGGTGGTGCTGCTCGAGAACGAATTCGACCTCGGCCGCGAGGTCACGGTCGCCGCCAGCGACGTGCGCGGCGCCCGGCACTACTACGTGCGGGCCGGCGACGTCATGCGCGTCGACGATGTGCTGAACCTGATGCTGATCGCCTCGGACAACGCCGCGGCGAAGGTCATCGCGCGGACGTCCATGCTGGGCTACGACGCCTTCATCGAGCGCATGAACACGAAGGCCCAGGAACTCGGGCTGCTCAGCACGCGCTACACCGACCCGTCGGGCCTCGACAAGGGCAACGTCTCGTCGGCGCTCGACATGGCCCGGCTGATCGCCTTCGCCTCGGCCGACGATCGCCTCGCCTCGATCATGCGGAAGAACGACTACCGCGTGGTGACGAAGCGGCGCACGCTCGTGGTGCACAACACCAACCGCCTGGTGGGCACCGAGGTCGACGTGCAGGGCGGCAAGACCGGCTTCATCCGCGACGCGGGCTACTGCCTCGCCACGCTGCTCAAGCTCCCGCAGGGCGACCCGGTCGCGGTGGTCGTGCTCGGGGCCCGCTCGAGCGCCGGCCGCTTCATGGAGACGCGCCACCTGTTCAACTGGGTGGCCGGCAAGACGCAGCAGGTGCTGGGCGGAACGACCAAGGAACAGTAGGCCTTGCGGCTTCAGGCTTGCGGCTTGAGGCCCCGAGTCCCGCTTCGCTGATTCTGTCGCCTTGCGGCTTGCGGCTTGCGGCCTCGAGTCCCCTTCGCTCAGCCTCCGCGAACAGGCGCCCTGTGGACAGCGAAGCGGGTCGACCAGGCCCCGGGGCTCGAGGCGCAAGGCGCAGGGCCTTACCCCTCATACCCCCGCTGCATCGCCGCGGCATCGAGCGGCATCGTGGCCACCGTGTCCACCCAGGGCAGCACGGGGCGTCCCATCTGGCGTTCGTCGCAGCACTTCAGGTAGCGGCGGCACGTGTCGCAGCCGTCCAGCTGGTAGTGACCGTCGCGCGTGGTCAGCGTGGTGTGGAACCCCGCGCGGTCCTCGCCGCACCAGGGGCAGCGCTCCTGCGGGTGCTCCCACCGGGCGGTGCAGCGCCCGCACACCAGGCGCCGGGTCAGGTCGGCGCCGTGGATGGCGAGTTCCGGGCCGCCGGCGCAGATGGGGCACGAGCCCTGCGTCCATGACGACAGGTCGAGGCGCGGGGCCCAGACCTCGGCGCAGCGCGCGATGAAGGGGCGCAGGGCGCGCTCGTAGATCTCGCCGAACTCCGGGGCCTCGGCGGCCCCGCCTTCCACGGCGGCCGCGAACCAGGTCCGCACCTGGGGCTCGAGGGCGTTGCCGTCACGGGTGACGGCGAGCAGGGCCGCGTGGCTCGGCGGGTCCACGAGATCGAAGCGTTGGAGCAGGTCGGCGGTCTCGCGCAGCACCCAGCGGTAGTCGCTCCACTCGAGCGGCACGTCGGCGAAGCGCAGCACGGGGCGCCCCGCGGCGATGGCGGCCTCGGCACGCGCGAGGTCGAGCTGGGGCGGCAGGGGCACGCGCGCCTGGGCGCGCCGGAACAGGTCCAGCGTCGCCAGCTGCAGGTCCACGGCCGTCGCCAGCTCAGGGGAACGGGCCTTCAGGGCCTTCAGTTCGGCGACGTCGCGTGACTCCGGGCGCTGTGGGGGGCGGAGCGGGGGGCGAGTGGGCACGGCGCCGCATTGTACGCGCCGACCGCGTCCCCTGCCATCGCCTCGAGGCGCCCCGGCGGGTAGGGGCCGTCACCGCAGGTCTTCCGGGACGTAGCCCGGGGTCTTTCAGACCCCGGGGGGGCATGCCTGGCCCGTCTCCGCCCCGCCGCGCCACAAAAAAAACCGCCCGGTCCCCTGCGGGAACAGGGCGGCGAATGGCCGGCGCGTCAACGCCGGCCCGAAGCGAGGCGCTCTAGAACGACCAGCGGCCGCCGAAGGTGACCTGGCGCGCCGAGATCAGGCTCAGCGGCGACTTGTACGCCACCGTCGCGCTGGTGGGCTGGCCGTCCGCCCCGGCATACGTGATCGAGCGGCTCGGCACGCGCGTCTGCACGCTCGTGATGGTGTCGGCGTTGAACAGGTTCTGCACGTCGACGAAGATGCCGAAGCGGTGCACGTCGAAGTTGAAGAGCTTCTCCGCGCGCAGGTCCACCCGGTGCTGGGTGTCCAGCCGCTCGGCGCCCATCGGCGCGAGGTTGAGGCTGAGCGACCCGGTCCAGTTCAGCACGCTCGACGAGCCGCTGACGAGGCTCACCGGCGTGTAGGTGCCGCCGCTGACGGCGCTGTAGTAGGCGTTGACGGCCACCTCCACCAGCGGGATCTGGTAGCCACCGAACAGCTTGAACTCGTGCGTCCGGTCGTTGGACAGGAGGCCGTCCGCGTTGAGGAGTGCGATGTTCGGGTTGCGGAACTGGCTGCCGCCGAGGCCCGACCGCCCGCCGTTGTTGACGTTGCCCTTCGTCTCGGACCACACGTAGGAGAACTGGCCCTGCCAGCGGTTCGAGTAGGACTTGGTGAGGACGAACATCACGCCCTTGTAGTCGCGGTAGGGGTCGAGGGTGCCGATGATCCCGCCGCTGGGATCCTTGTACTGGAACCCGGCGTAGTTGACGACCTGCGTCCGGTCCGCCGTCTGGGCGCGGTTCGCCCAGCGGTAGAGCGTGTAGTTGGTGGTCGTCGTCGGGTTGTCGGGATTCGGCAGGGCCCGCGTGAACGGCGTCCACGTCGAGCCGGGAATCACGGCGCCCACGAAGTTGTCCCACTTGCGGAAGATGCCGGTGACGGCGAACCGCATGTCGCGGCGGAGCTGCTGCTCGAAGCCGAACGTGGTCTCGTCGAGGCCGAAGTGCTTGATGTCCTCGGCCACCGTCCAGTTGCCGCCGATGGTGGTCTCGTCGAACAGCGAGAGCTGGCCGTTCGGGAGCACCTCGTAGGACTGGAAGGGCGTCCAGCCGCCCACCGCCTGGTTGTACGGGTTGAACGAGGCGCCCTCGTAGTACCGGCCCCACGAGCCGCGCAGCACGCTCGTGCCCTTGCCCGTCACGTCGAAGGCCGCCCCGAGGCGCGGGCCCCAGGCCATGTCGGGCTTGTAGACGTCGCGGTCGAGCAGCGGGCTGTAGCCGCGGATGCGGTCGAGGCGGATGCCGAGGTTCGCCGTCAGCCGGCCGATCTTCCACTGATCCTGGGCGTAGAACGACTCGCGCTTGTTCTTGCCCTCGATGTCGTAGGAGTAGCCGTAGGCGAGGTAGGGCGCGCCGCCGTAGTCGTAGAAGTAGACGCCGTCGGTGTAGGCGAACTGGCTGCGCGAGGTGCTGCGCTCGAACTCCATGCCGAACTTGAAGTTGTGGCGCCCGAACTTGTCGGCGTACTGCGACAGCGACACGTTCACCTGGTTGCGATCGCGGTCGGCGTAGTAGATGTAGCCGGCGCCGCCGGAGTAGGCACCCGTCTCACCATCGAAGCGCGCCGGGTCGTTGCGGACCGGGTCGAGGTAGTAGTAGCCCCAGTAGCCCGTGTACTTCGCCTCGAGGAACGTGGTGGAGCCGAACACCTTCCGGTACTGGAAGTTCCACACCGCCTCGGGCGAGTCCTGGTTCACCGTCTGGGTCTCGTCGGCCGCGTAGGACGGGATCCAGGCGAAGCGCCCGGTCACGTTGTAGTTGTCGAACTGGAAGCTGCTCGTCAACGTGTCGGTCGGCGAGATCTGCCAGGTGAGCTTGCCGTTGTAGCGCGGGCTCACCTCGGTGGCGAGCTTGCTCGGGCCGCTCGGGTCGCGCTCGAGCGCGTAGCGCTGCACGCTCATCCACCAGAACGCCTTGTCCTTGCGCAGCGGGCCGCCCAACTGCACCGTGTAGTCGTTCAGCGAGGTGATGACGCTCGGGCTGCCGAGCGCCGGGTTCAGCCTCAGGTTCTCGGCGCTGACGTTCTCGCCGGCGAGGCCGTCGTTGGTGTGGCGGATCTCGAAGAGGCCCGAGTACATGTTGCCGCCCGACTTGGTGATGGTGTTCACCACCGCGCCCGAGAAGCCGCCGTACTCCGCCGGCGCGCCCACGCCGCCGACCTGCACTTCCTCGATGATGTTGTAGTTGAAGAACACCCACGCCGAGCCCGCCTCGGGGTCGCGCGTGTCCACGCCGTCGATCAGCAGCGCGTTGCCGTAGCTGGAGTCGCCGCCGAAGGCCGACCCGGAGTTGATGCCCGGGGCGTAGTTCATCACGGCGGTGGCCGCGTTGAAGTTGCCGATGTTGATCGGCATGTTCTTCAGCAGTTCCTGCGACAGGCTGTTGTCGGAGGCGGCCGTCGTCGTGTCCACCGTGGACGCGCTGGCCGTGACTTCGACGCTCTCGGCCAGGCCGCCCACCTTGAGCGACAGCGGGACGTTCACCGTGCGGCCGATGCCGACGTCGAGGCCGGCCGCGGCGCGCGGCACGAAGCCCGAGAGCTCGGCGCGCACGTCGTACTGCCCGGGGTTGAGGCCGACGAAGCGGAACTCGCCGCGGTCGTCGGTGACGGTGGTCTGGGTGCCCTGCCGGCCGGTGAGGGTGACCGACACGCCGGGCAGCACGCCGCCCTGCTCGTCGGTGACCCGGCCTTCGATGGTGCCGGTCTGGCTCTGGGCCGCGGCCCCCGACACGCCGATGGCCAGCCGGAGGGCCAGGAGACTCGCTAGGCGCTTCATGGCAGGCCTCCTACTTCGCCGGCGACTTGATGCGATCGTTGCTCGTCGAGTAGAGGGCGTAGCCCACCCCCGCTCCGACGACCACGAGCGTGATGATCCCCGCCGGCGACTTGAAGAAGCTCGACGAGCCGAGATCGGTTCGCGGAGCCCCGGCCGCGTCCTGCGACAGGCGCGGTGCGCCGGCCTGCTTGGCCACCGCCGCCTCGACCGCCTTCTTGGCCGATACCGCGATGCCGGGACTGCCCGGTTCCGTGGGGTGAACGTCCCCCGCCATCGCTGGCAGGGGAGCGGCGACGATCGCGATGGCCAGCGTGAGCGCCGCCATCGGGGATCGACGCCAGGTGCGCGCCTGATGAGTCACTCGGTCCCTCCTCGTAGATAGACCTTGCGGGCATCGACCGGCAGGCACGTGCCGGTCGGGTGCTGGAGTGTAGCAAAAGCAGTTCCCCGCCGCACTCCTCGCCCGGGCCGGCGACGATTCGAGAAAAGTCCCGCCGTCCCAAGGAAAATCCCGCCCCGTAGCCAGCGTGGGCCCAAACCGATCCAAAAAGGCCGAGGCAGCGATCCGAAACTTCGTAGGGGGACGAGTCGCCGCCACCCGAGGACGACCCGTGCCCGCCGCGTGCCGATCGGGCGCGCACGGGCGTCCCGGGGCCGCCCGTTGACCGCCGCGGCTGGCCTCCGGCACGATGGTGCTCTGCCGTCCCCACCCATGAACGCCGAGCCCACTGGTCCGACGCCCGCCACCCCTGCCCGTCCCGTCCCCCCCCGCCGCGGCGTTCGCCTCGCGGCCTGGCTGACCCTGGCCCTCGCGCTCGCCGCCGCCGGCTACGCGGCCTGGACGCGGCTCGCGCCGGGGCGGGCGGCTCGCGCCGCAGGCGCCGTGGACCTGGGCCGCCTGCCGTCCGGGGTGGATCGGTCGGACCTGAACCTCGTCGTGATCACCCTCGACACGACTCGGGCCGATCACATCGGCGCCTACGGGTCGACCCTGGTGGAGACGCCGGCCCTCGACCGCCTCGGCCGCGAGGGCATCGTCTTCGAGCAGGCCATGACGACGGCGCCGCTGACGCTGCCGGCGCACTCGAGCATGTTCACGGCGAAGTTCCCGCCGGAGCACGGCGCGCGCGACAACGGCGGCTTCTTCCTGGGGCCGGAGCACGAGACGCTGGCCGAGGTACTGAAGGGGCGCGGCTACGCCACGGGCGGGTTCGTGGCCGCCTTCGTGCTCGACGCGAAGTGGGGCATCGACCAGGGGTTCGACACGTACGTCGACGACTTCGACGTGAGCATCGGCCGCTCGCGGTCGGCGGGCGAGATTCAGCGGCGCGGCGACGAGGTGGTGGACCACGCGCTGCCGTGGATCGAGTCCGTGAAGCAGCAGCCCTTCTTCGCCTGGTTGCACTTCTACGACCCGCACACGCCCTACGACCCGCCCGAGCCGTTCCGGTCCCGCTACAAGGGGCATCCGTACCGTGGCGAGGTGGCCTTCATGGACGCGCAGGTGGCGCGGGTGGTCGAGTTCCTCGAGCAGCGCGGCCTGCTCGAGAAGACCGTGATCATGGTGATCGGCGACCACGGCGAGAGCCTGGGGGAGCACGGCGAGGAGCAGCACGGCTTCTTCATCTACGAGGCCGCCACGCACGTGACCTTCATCGTGCGGACGCCGTTCGAGGCCACGCGCGGCCGCCGCGTGGCGGACCCGGTCCGGGCCGTGGACCTGATGCCGACCGCGCTCGAGCTGCTGGGCGCCGCGACGCCGGCCGGCGTGTCGGGGCGGAGCCTGACGCCGCTGATGGCGGGCACCGTCCAGACGCTCGACCTCGAGGGCTACGCCGAGGCGATGTACCCCTTGCACCACTACGGGTGGAGCGACCTGCGCGCGTTGCGGGCCGGGCGCTACAAGCTGATCGACGCGCCGCGCCCGGAGCTCTTCGACCTCGAGGCCGACCCGAAGGAGACCACCAACATCTTCGAGCAGCGCCGGTCGCTCGGCGACCTGATGGTGAACCGGCTGCGGCAGATGGAGCAGGCGTTCACGCAGGTGACCGCGCAGCAGCCTGCCGAGGACGTCGACCCCGAGGTGCGGGCGCGGCTCGCCGCCCTGGGCTACGTCGGGTCGTTCGTGGCCAGCGCCGGCGACTCGCGCACCGACCGCGCCGACCCGAAGGACAAGGTGCACATCTTCAACCTGCTGGGGACCGCGCGCGAGAGCACCGCCGACCCGAACTCCTTCGACAAGGTGGTGGGCATCCTCCGCTCGGTGGTCGAGGAGGACCCGAAGGTCATCGACGCCTGGTTCAAGCTGGGCAACGCCTACTTCCGCGCGGGGCGCTTCCAGGAGGCGATCGAGCACTACAAGCGGTCGCTCGAGCTCAAGCCCGACTACGACATCGCGGTGATCAACATCGCGCAGGCGTACCGGCAGCTGGGCAACGACGAGGCCGCGATCGCGGGATTCGAGCACTACCTGCGCATCGGCCCCAAGGACGCCTACGTCCGCTACCAGCTCGGCGAGATCTACCTCGACCGCGGCGACGCGGCCACGGCCGAGCGGTGGTTCCGCGAGGCCCTGGACTTGGACCCCAAGGTGGCGCAGGCCAAGAACGCCATGGCGGTGCTCGCGTTCCAGCGCGGCGACATCGCCGAGTCGGAACGCCTCATCGAGGAGGCCATCGCGATTCGCAGTGACGTGAAGCTGGCGCGCTACAACCGGGCCCTGATCGCCGAGCAGCGGGGGGACGTGCGCCGCGCCGAGCGCGAGTACCTCGAGGAGTTGACGCTGCACCCCGACAGCTACAAGGCCGCGTTCAACCTCTCGCGGATCTACGAGGCGGAGGGCAACCCCGACCTCCAGGTGGACGCGCTGAAACAGGCGATCGAGGGCAATCCGCGGTTCGCCGAGGGGCACCTGTTCCTCGCCAAGGCCTACCTCGACCAGGGCCGCAACCTCGGGGAGGCGCTGTCACTGGCCCGCAAGGGCCTGGAGCTGAAGCCCCAGCCCAGCCTGGTGCCCTTCGCCCACTTCCTGCTCGCGGACCTATATAATCGGATGGGCCGCCGGGCAGAGGCGGCTCGAGAAGTTGCCAGAGGGCGCGCCCTGGAACGGGCCGCCAGCTAGCCCCGCGCGGGCGGGTGGGCCTTGCGCCCGCCTGACCGGGCCGGAGGCTCAGGCCACGCCGGCGCGCCGAGGCGCGCGCTGGCCGCGCCGCATCCGACGCTCGACGCTCACCGCCAGGCTCCCCGCGGTCCCGAGGCGCGCGGCACCACGGGTGTTCACCGACGGAACGACCGGACGCACGAGGCGTCCCGGGGAGCCACAGTCACGACCATGAACGAGAAGACCACGAAGCGGACGGCGCGCACGACGCGGCCGTCCACGCCGAAGACCCCCGCGCGGGCCGCGATGCCCGCCGCGACCCCAGAAGCCCCCCTCAGCGCCAGCGCGACGCCGGAGCCGGCCCCCGCGGCGCCCGAACGCGCCGCCGCGGCCGCGGCACCGAAGGCCGGGCGACCCCGGACCCGCAAGGTGGCCACGGGGACCAACGAAGCCAGGCCGCCGGCCAGCGCGAAGAAGAGCGCGGGCCGCCAGGCGGCGGCCACCGCGGCGAAGCCTGCCGCGCCCCGGAAGGCGGTCGCGGCGAAGTCGAAGAAGGCCGGGACGCCGTCGCCGGCGGCCGTGCCCGCGGCCGCCGCCGAGGCACCGCAGGCCGGGCTGCCGCCCGTGGTCGCGGTTCAGGCCCCGAATCAGGAAACCGGGGCGGGCGCCCGGTCGCTGTCCATCCTGATCGTGGCCTACGAGGCCGCGCCGTTTTCCCGCACCGGCGGTCTGGGCGACCTCACCGGGAGCCTGCCGGCCGTGCTCGGCGCCCTCGGCCACCGGGTCACCCTCGTCGTGCCCCGGTACGCGGGGGAGTCGCGCGGCGTGCCGGTGGACCGGTTCTCGGTGCCGCTCGGCGGCCACGCGGAGGACGCGGCCTGCTACGAGGTGCCGCTCGGGCAGAACGCCCGCGCGATTCTCGTGGAGCACGCCGGGTTCTTCGAGCGCGACTTCCTCTACGGCGACGGCCACGCGGACTACGCCGACAACCCGCGCCGTTTCGCCTTCCTCTGCCGGGCGGCGCTCGAATTCGCCGCCCGCACGGGGGAAGCCGTCGACGTGGTGCACGCCCACGACTGGCAGACCGCCCTGGCGCCCGTGTTCCTGCGCACCGAGTACGCCGGGGCCGACGCCCTGCGGGACGCGGTGGCGGTCCTCACCATCCACGACGCCGGGTTCCAGGGCATCTGCGCGCCCGAGTGGCTGGGCATGCTCGGCATACCGCGCAGCCTCTTCACCGTGGACGGCCTCGAGTTCTGGGGCCAGGTGAGCCTGCTCAAGGGCGGCATCGTCTTCTCCGACGCGGTCACCACCATCGGCTCCACCTACGCGGCCCGGCTGCTGGCCGGGGAGCGGCCCTCCGGGCTGGAGGGCCTGCTGGCGGCCCGGGGCACGGCCGTCGTCGGCCTGATCGACGACGGGGCGGGCCGCGGGACGGCGGAGCCGGACCTGGACGAGCTGGCCCGCGGGGCAGCCGGCCTCTTCGGGCGCCTGCGGGAGGAACGCGGGCAGCCCCTGCGCGCATGATCCAGGCGCCGGGCGGGCGTGTAACGATGTCGCCCGTCCGGCGTCTCTACTGAGCGAACGCTGCTCGCGGCGCCGCCGGCCCGCTGCACCATTTCCAGAGAGGACTCCCGATGGCTTCCGACAAGATCACGACCCTCACCGACGCCAACTTCCAGCAGGTGATTGGCGGGGCGACGACGCCCGTGCTGGTGGACTTCTGGGCCGAGTGGTGCGGGCCGTGCCGCATGATCGCCCCGACGCTCGACGCGCTCGCCACCGAGCTCGACGGCAAGCTCACCGTCGCCAAGATGAACGTGGACGACAACCCCATGGTGCCCGGCCAGTTCGGCATCCGCAGCATCCCGACGCTGCTCGTGTTCAAGGGCGGCAAGGTGGTGGACCAGGTGGTGGGGGTGCGCGACAAGGCCGACCTGAAGAAGATGGTGGAGAAGCACTTCTAGCGCCTTGAGGCTTGGGGCCTGAGGCTTGAGGCCTGAGGCTTGGGGCCTGAGGCTTGAGGCCTGAGGCTTGGGGCCTGAGCCTTGAGGCCTGAGCCTTGAGGCCTGGCGTCCCACTTCGCAGTGCCGAACTCGCGAGCGCCCAGCAGCCGGCGAAGCAAGTTGACACGGCCCCAAGCCGCAAGCCTGCTGATGAATCGCAAGCGCCCAGCGACCGGCGAAGCAAGTTGACACGGCCCCAGGCCGCAAGCCCCAAGCCGCAAGCCTGCTGAGAACGCACCCATGACTTCCTCCCGCGACGTCGTCATCATCGGGTCCGGCCCTGCCGGGCTCACGGCTGCCCTCTACACCGCGCGCGCCAACCTGAAGCCCCTCGTGATCGAGGGCCTCAGCGCCGGCGGCCAGTTGATGATGACCACGATGGTCGAGAACTGGCCCGGCTACCGTGACGGCATCATGGGGCCGGAGCTGATTGGCGAACTGCGCGCCCAGGCCCTGCGTTTCGGGGCCGAGGTGATGCTGGGCGACGTGAAGGCCGTCGACCTCTCGACGCGCCCGTTCGTGCTCACCACGAGCGAGGGCGAGATCACGGCGCGCGCCCTGATCGTGGCGACGGGCGCCTCGGCGCGGCTGCTCGGCCTCGCGTCCGAATCCAAGCTCATGGGGCACGGCGTCACCACGTGCGCCACCTGCGACGGCTACTTCTACCGGGGGCGCCCGGTGGCGGTGGTCGGCGGCGGCGACTCCGCGGTGGAGGAGGCCGTGTTCCTCACCAAGTTCGCCTCGAAGGTGACGCTGATCCACCGGCGCGACAAGCTGCGCGCGTCGAAGATCATGCAGGACAAGGCCCTGGCCCACCCGAAGATCGAGATCCTCTGGAACACGGTCGTCGAGGAGGTGCTCGACACCGCCAAGGGGGAGGTGACGGGGCTGCGCCTGCGGGACGTCGTCTCGGGCCAGACCAGCACGCTCGCGGTCGACGGGCTCTTCGTCGCCATCGGCCACACGCCGAACACGAGCCTGTTCACGGGCCAGCTCGACATGGACGAGAACGGCTACCTGATCACCAACAAGGGCAGCCGCACGAACGTGCCGGGCGTGTTCGCCGCCGGCGACGTGCAGGACCACGTGTACCGCCAGGCCATCACCGCGGCCGGGTCGGGCTGCATGGCCGCGATCGACGCGGAGCGGTACCTCGAGAGATAGGAAATAGGAAATAGGAAATAGGAAATAGGAAATAGGAAATAGGAAATAGGGATTAGGGATTAGGGATTAGGGATCAGGGGGGCTTCGGCCTACCTCCTACTTCCTACTTCCTACTTCCTACTTCCTACTTCCTACTTCCTACTTCCTACTTCCTACTTCCTATTTCCTATTTCCTACTTCCTATTTCCTGCTCGATCCATCCTCCCCCGATCACCACGTCGCCGTCGAAGAACACGGCTGCCTGGCCGGGCGTGATCGCCGGCTGGGGAACGTCGTAGGTCACGCGCGCCGTGGCCGGGCCCGTCACGTCGACCAGCGCGGGCGCCGCCTCGTGGCGGTGGCGGATCTGCACGCCGGCCCGGAGGGGCCCCGCCGGCGGCTCGCCCGCGATCCAGTTCACGTCGCCCACGTCGAAGGTGGTGCGCAGCAGCGCCTCGCGCGGGCCCACGACCACCGTCCGCGACTGCGGCCGGATCTCGGTGACGTAGAGCGGGGTGCCCGCCGACAGCCGCAGCCCCTTCCGCTGGCCGATCGTGAAGCGGTGCACGCCGTCGTGCGTGCCGAGCACGTGCCCCGCCCCGTCGACGATCGCGCCGCCCGCCTCGCGCGTGGCGCCGCCGCTGGCGCGCTCCACGAACGCCGCGTAGTCGCCGTCGGGCACGAAGCAGATCTCGTGGCTGTCGGGCTTGTCGGCCACCGGCAGCGCCCGCGCGCGCGCCATCTCGCGCACCTCGGGCTTGGTGAACTCGCCCACCGGGAACACGGCGCCGGCCAGCTGCGCCTGCGTGAGCGAGAACAGGAAGTACGCCTGGTCCTTCCGCGCGTCGCGGCCGCGGCGCAGCACGAACCGGCCGGAGGATTCGTCGCGGTGCACGCGCGCGTAGTGCCCGGTGGCCAGGTGGGTGGCGCCGAGGCCGGCGGCGCGCTCCAGCAGCGTCGCGAACTTCACGTCGCTGTTGCAGTGCGCGCAGGGGATCGGAGTGCGGCCCGCCAGGTACTCGCTGACGAAGTTCGCGATCACGCGCTCGGCGAACGGCTGCTCGAAGTTGACGATGTAGTGCGGGATGCCGAGGGCGGCGGCGGCCCGCCGCGCGTCGTGCAGGTCGTCGAGCGTGCAGCACGAGCCGAAGGACACCTCGCCGCTCCGCTGGTCGTAGAGCTGCATCGAGAGGCCGATCACCTCGTGGCCCTGCTCGACGAGCAGCGCGGCGGCCACCGTCGAATCCACGCCCCCCGACATTGCGACGACGATGCGCATGAAGAATCAACTGACAGCGGTATGACGGGTTGTTCGTTCGTCGTGGGGTGGTTGCCCACGAGGCCTGGAGCCCCAAGCCCCAATCCCCAAGCCCCAAGCCTACGGGGTATTAACTCGCCTCAGCCTCTACACTATACGCGGCACGACCTCGATCACGCGGGCGATCTCGGCCGCGGTGTTCGACGGCCCGAGGCTGAAGCGGATGGCGTCCTGCGCGCGCGCGCCGGTGAGGCCCATCGCGCGCAGCACGTGGCTGGGCTCGAGGGTGCCGGACGAGCACGCGGCGCCGGTGGACACGGCGATGCCCTCGAGGTCCAGGCCGATCAGCAGGGCCTCGGCCTCCACGCCCTCGAAGGCGACGTTGGTCGTGTTGGGCACGCGTTGATCGAGGTGCCCGGGACGAGGTCGAGCAGGCCCTGCTCGAGGCGGTCGCGCAGCGCCGCGACGTGCGCCGCGTCGGCCGCCAGGTGGACCGCGGCGCGGCGGGCGGCGGCCCCGAGGCCCACGATGGCCGGCACGTTCTCGGTGCCGGCCCGCCGGCTCCGCTCCTGGCGGCCGCCGGTCAGGAAGGGCAGGGGCTTCACGCCGCGCCGCACCCACAGGGCGCCGGCCCCCTTCGGGCCGCCGAACTTGTGCGCCGACAGCGCCAGCAGGTCCACGCCCAGGGCCGCGACGTCCACGGGCACCTTGCCCACCGCCTGCACGGCGTCGGTGTGGAACCAGGCGCCGGCGGCGTGGGCGGCCGCGGCCAACTCGGCGACCGGCTGCAGCGTGCCGACCTCGTTGTTGGCGAGCATCACCGTGACCAGCGCGGTGTCGGGGCGCAGCACGGTCGCGAGCGAGGCCGGATCGACGACGCCATCGGGGCCGACCGGCAGCCACGACACGTCCCAGCCCTGCCTGCCCAGCGCCCGGACGGTGTTGCGCACCGCCTCGTGCTCGATGGCCGAGGCGACGAGGTGGCGGCGCCCCGCGGTGGCGAGCGCCTGCGCCGCGCCGCGGACGGCGAAGTTGTCGCTCTCGGTGCCGCCGCTGGTGAACACGATGTCGTGGGGATCGGCGCCGATCAGGCGCGCCACGGCCGTGCGCGCCTCGTCGAGGGCCGCCTTGGCGCGCTGCCCGTAGAGGTGGATGCTCGACGCGTTGGCGGCGCACGCGGCGAGGGCGTGCGTGGTCGCCTCGAGGGCCTCGGGCACCAGCGGGGCCGAGGCGTTGTGGTCCAGGTAGATCCGCACCGATCGATGGTAGCAGCAGCGACGGGGATTGCGCGCGGGCCGTGAGGTATACTGGCCGTCGCCCCAGCCTCGACCCGAACGGTCCATCCTGCGCAGCACGACGCTCTAACGGGAGTTCTCGTCTATGTGGAAACGGGACGAAGGTGTGCGGCCGGCCGCCCCGCCGGCCAGCCCGGCCCCGGCGGCTCCGCCCGCCGCTGCTCCAGCCGCCCCGGCACCGCCGGAGCCTCTCTCCGGCGCGCCGCGGTCGTCATCGCTCACGAGGGACACGGTGAACATCGGCAAATCGGTCGTGATCAAAGGTGAACTGAGCGGCTCCGAGGACCTGGCCATCGAGGGCCAGGTGGAAGGCAAAATCGAGCTGCGGCAAAACGTGCTGACCATCGGCCCCAACGGCAAGATCAAGGCCGAGATCTTCGCCAAGCAGGTGGTGGTGCTGGGCGAGGTGGTGGGCAACATCACCGCGTCGGAGAAGGTCGACATCCGCGACAACGGCTCGGTGGACGGCGACCTGACGTCGCCGCGCGTGGCGATCGCGGAGGGCGCGCACTTCCGCGGCAGCATCGACATGCAGCGGGCAGGCGCGGTGGTGGCCAAGGCGGCGGCGCCCGCGGCGCCAGCGACGGCCGCCCCGGCCGAGAAGCCCAAGGCCTGAGGGCCCCGGCGGGCCGCGGCCGTCCGTGGCCCGCCAGTTCTCCCCGTGTTCGGCTTCGGCAAGAAGGGACGTCCCGAGCACGACGCGCCCGGCTCACCGGCCGGCGAGGGGCGCAGCCTGCCCACGAAGGTGCTGCCCAAGTTCCTGGCGGCCGTGGGCGCGCGGCCCGCGCCCGTCGTGCTCGACCTGGGCCCCGTCGTCGGGTCCAACGTGTCGCTGCTCGGCGAGCGGCTGGGCTGCAAGCTGCTGGTCGAGGACCTGTACGCCGACCTGGAGCGCGCGGTGCGCGACGGGCGGCGGGCGGAGCTGCCGCAGGTCCTGACGGCGCGCCTGGCGCGGCCCGACGCCAGCGTGGACGGGATCCTCTGCTGGGACTTCTTCGACTACCTCGACAAGCCGGCCGCCGTGGCACTGGGCGCGCAGCTGGCGCGGGTGCTGGCCCCGGGCGGCGTGCTGGCGGCGTTCTTCGCGCTGAAGCCCGCGGCCGACCCGCAGTTCACCCGCTTCGTGGTGCAGGACGACCACACGCTGGTCCACCGTCCCTATCCCGGGGTGCCGCGCCGCGACACGGCGTGGCAGAACCGCGACGCCAGCCTCCTGCTGCCCGGCCTCCGCGTGATCGAGTCGTTCCTGCTGCTCACGCAGACCCGCGAGGTCCTGCTCCGCAAACCGTAGGGGCCTCGCATGCCCGGCCCGCCTCCGCGGGCCCGGCGCCGCCCCGCGCGGGCGGCACTGCCGGGGGGGCGGCGCCTCACCCCTGTGCTAGCATCGTCGCCTGCCCGCGACCGGGCGGCCCGTGCCGTCCCGCCTTCATCGAGCGTCTTACCGTCCCGGGCATTCATTCTCCAGGAAGGACCCCCACGATGATCGATTTCTCCCTGACCGACGAGCACCAGATGCTCGAGCAGACCGTCCGCGAATGGGCGGGCCGCGAGGTCGCCCCGAGCATCGGCGAACTCGACCGCGAGCACCGGTTCGACCCGAAGATCCTGCCGCAGATGGGCGAGCTGGGCGTGCTCGGCGTGTGCATTCCGCCCGAGTACGGCGGCGCCGGCATGGACTACGTCAGCCTTGGCCTCGCCAGCGAGGAGCTGGAGTACGTCGACACCTCGCTGCGCGTCATCCTCTCGGTGCACGTGGGCCTGAACTCGCTGTCGCTGCTCACGTGGGGCACCGAGGCGCAGAAGCAGAAGTACCTGGTGCCGCAGGCCCGGGGCCAGAAGATCGCCACGTTCGGCCTCACGGAGCCGGCCGCCGGCAGCGACGTGCGCGGCATGCAGAGCTTCGCCGAGAAGCGGGGCGACCGCTACGTGCTGAGCGGCGAGAAGATGTGGATCTCGCTCGCCGACGTGGCCGACCACTTCCTCGTCGTGGCCTACAGCGACCTCGAGAAGAAGAAGCAGCGCGACGTGACGGGCATGACCGCCTTCCTCGTCGAGCGCAGCTTCAAGGGCTTCTCGAGCGGCACGCTGAAGCACAAGTGGGGGATCCTGGCGGGCAACACCGGCTACTTCAAGCTGGACGAGGTGGAGGTGCCCGAGGAGAACGTCCTGGGGCGGCCGGGCGAGGGCTTCAAGATCGCGATGTTCGCGCTCGACCAGGGCCGCTACACCGTGGCGGCCGGCGCCACCGGCCTGATCCGCGCCTGCCGCGACGCCAGCGTGAAGTACGCGCTCGAGCGCAAGACCTTCGGCGTGCCGATCGGCCAGCACCAGCTGGTGAAGGAGATGATCGCGCAGATGGAGTCGGACTACGAGGCGGCCCGGCTCCTCTGGCTGCGCAGCGGCTGGCTGAAGAACGTCGGCAAGCGGAACACGAAGGAGACGGGCCTCGCCAAGTGGTTCGCCACGGTCGCCTCGGAGAAGGCGGCCGGCGACGCCGTGCAGATCCACGGCGCCAACGGCTACTCCGACGAGTACCCGGTGGGGCGCTTCTACCGCAATTGCAAGGGCGCGGTGATCTACGAGGGCACCCGTGAGATCCACAAGCTGATGCAGGCCGACTACCTGCTGGGCTACCGGACCGATCGCCCGACGCGGTGCGAGCTGCCGCCGTACCGCGGCGCGTCGGCCCGCGGCTGAGCCGCCCGGCAGGCCCGACGCTCGCCCGGCCCCGGGGCCGCCTCGCGCGGCGGTCCCGGGCGCCGCCTTGCTCTCCCTGGCCCCCCCACGCGCGAGACGAGGTGTCCGCATGCAGTCCGATCTCTCCCTGCACTTCCTGAAGGTCGTGGAAAAGGCCGCCATCGCCTGCGCCCACACGATGGGGCAGGGCGACGCCCACAAGTCCGACCAGGCCGCCGTCGAGGCCATGCGCCTGGCCATGGACGCCATCCCGATGGACGGCCGCATCGTCATCGGCGAGGGCGAGCGCGACGAGGCGCCGATGCTCTACATCGGCGAGAAGGTGGGCCAGGCCGTCACGAAGCCCGACGGGGGCTTCCCGAAGGTGGACATCGCCGTCGATCCGCTGGAGGGCACCAACCTCTGCGCGACGGGCGTCAACGGGGCCATCGCCGTGCTGGCGGCGTCGGCCGAGAACGGGCTGCTGCACGCCCCCGACTGCTACATGGAGAAGCTCGTCGTCGGGCCGCGCTGCAAGCACGCGGTGTTCCTCGACGCGCCGGTGGCGCACAACCTGAAGGGCATCGCCAAGGCGCTCGACCGCCGCGTCGAGGACCTGGTGATCGTCGTGCTCGAACGCCCGCGCCACGAGAAGCTGATCGCCGACATCCGCGCGACGGGCGCCCGCATCCGCCTGATCCGCGACGGCGACCTCTCGTGGGGCATCGCGGCGGCCGTCGAGGGCACGAGCATCCACGCCGTGATGGGCATCGGCGGCGCCCCCGAGGGCGTGCTGGCCGCGGCGGCGATGCGGTGCCTGAACGGCGAGATCTTCGCGCGCCTCGTGATGAACAAGCCCGGCGACGAGGAGCGCGCGCGGGCGATGGGCGTCACCGACCTGAAGCGGATCTACACCGCCGAGGATCTCGCGCCCGGCACGGACGTCATCTACGCGGCCACGGGCGTCACCGACGGCAAGCTCATGGACGGCGTGCGGTTCTTCGGTGGTGGCGTCCGCACCCACTCGCTCGTGATGCAGACCAACCCGCCGCGCATCCGCTTCGTCGACACCATCCACGTCACCGACGCGAGCGACGTGAAGATCCGGTTCTGACGGACCGCGGCTGCAGGACGGCCGGGGGCCCCGTGCCCCCGCGCCGCCCGCCGGAGCAGCGTTGAACGACTTTCCCCACTGGCGCCGGAACCTCGTCGCGGTCACCGGCGCCAGCTTCATCGGCTTCGCCGGCTTCACGCTGGTGATGCCGTTCCTGCCGCTCTACTTCCTCGAGCTCGGCCTCACCGACGTCGGCGAGATCGCCCTGTGGTCGGGGCTCACCCTGGGGGTGACGCCGGCGATGACCGCCGTGCTCGGCCCGCTCTGGGGCCGGCTCGCCGACCGCTTCGGCCGCAAGCTGATGGTGCAGCGCTCCATCGTCAGCTTCGTGGTGATCATGGCCGCCATGTCCTGGGCCACGGAGCCCTGGCACGTGTTCGGCCTCCGCTTCGTGCAGGGGTTCTTCGCCGGCTACGGGGCGCTCGCGCTGGCCATGGCGGCCGAATCGGCGCCGCCGGACCGCATGGCCTCCGCGATCGGCACGGTGCAGACGGCGCAGCGGCTGGGGCCCGCGCTCGGGCCGGTCATCGGCGGCGCCATCGCCCACTTCGTGCCCCTCCGGCAGGCCTTCCTCGTCGCCTCGGCCTTCTATGTCGTCGGCTTCGTCCTCGTGCTCGTGCTCTATCGCGAGCGGCCGCGGGCCGCCGCGGGCGCCGGGCGCCGGGTGGCGATGCCCATGCGCGACGTGCTGCGGCTGCCCGACATGTGGCGGCTGATGACGGCGATCTTCACGCTTCAGTTCGTCGAGCGTAGCTTCGGGCCGATCCTGCCGCTGTACCTGGGCACGGTGGCGGGCGCGCGCGACAACCTCGCGCTGGTGTCGGGCGTGCTCTTCTCGCTCACCGCGGGTGCCGGGGCGGTGGGCAACGTGGCGGCCGCCCGCTGGCTGGCGCGCGTCAGCGCCCGACGGATCCTGGTGATCGCGTGCCTCGGCGCGGGCGTCGCCTCGCTGGCCTTCGTGCTGCTGCCGGTGTTGCCGGCGCTGACCGGCGCCGCCCTGGTGCTCGGGGCCGCGGTGGGCGCGGCGATGACCGCCGCGTACACGCGGGCCGGCGGCCTGATTCCCGCCGAGGTGCGGGCGAGCGGCTTCGCGGTGGTGACGAGCGCCTCGCTCGTCGGCGTGGCCATCAGCCCGATGGTCGCCGGGGCCATCGCCCGGTGGAGCCTGCCCGCGGTGTTCCTGGTGGACGTCGTCCTGCTGGCGTGGCTGGCTCGCTGGGTGGTGGGGAGGATGCGGGAGGACGACGGCGCACGGCCGGCGCCGCCAGAGACGGCACCGGCCGGGGACGGGGCGTGAGCCCGCCTGTCGAGGGCTACTGCGGGATCTTCAGCACCTGGCCCGGCTTGATCTTGTCCGGGTCGCTCAGCTGGTCCTTGTTCGCCTCGAAGATCTTCATGTAGGCGTTCGCGCTGCCGAGCAGTTCCTTCGCGATCTTGCTCAGCGTGTCGCCGGGCTGCACGGTGTAGGTCTTGGGTTCGGGCGCGACCACGCGGATGTCGGCCACGACGTCCTGCTGCCAGGAGGGGATCGTCTTGATCGCGTCCCAGATCGCGTCCTTGTCCCCCTCCGACTTCACCGTGCCCTTGAAGTGGAGCTTGCCGTCGCGCTCCTCGGCGGAGCCGTCCATCCGGCCCTTGCAGGTCTGGATGGCGTACGCGTACATGTCTCGCATGCCCATGAGGTGCCTCCTGGTTTGACTGCGAACCGTCGCCGGGGGTGCCGGGCGACCTCAGCAGTCTATCCCGTGTGGGGGGGCGCTGCACGCAGGATCTGGGGCGGCCGTCGCGCCGCGTGCCGCCGGGTGCCGGGGCCGGTCAGTCCTCGCCCGGTGGGCGCTTGTGCTTCGCCTTCCTCGGCGGGCGGCGGGTCTTGTCCTCGTGCGCCCCGCCCGTCTGCCGGGGCAGCGGCACCCGGACCGCCGGCCTAGCGGTGGCCCTCGGTTTCTTCCGGGATGTTGGCAATGGTCTCCTCCACCACCGCGTCCTCGTGCGGCCCGGCGACCTTCGGGAACGTGAGCCGCAGCAGCGGGGGCGTCACCATCGTCGTGACCAGCACCATGATGACCGCCGCCGAGAACACGCCCTGGCCGATGATGCCGTGGGCGAGGCCGTAGCCGGCGACGATGAGGCCGACCTCGCCGCGCGAGATCATGCCCACGCCCACGCGCAGGGACTGCTGCGTGTCGAAGCCCGAGGCCCGGGCCAGCAGGCCGCAGCCCAGCACCTTGGCGAGGATGGCGACCACCACGAGGGCCACGGTGAAGCCCGCCTGCGGCCCGAGCTCGCGGCCGTTCGCCGCCAGGCCGATGCTGATGAAGAACACCGGCACCAGCATCGAGTAGGTGAGCGGGTGGACGCCGTGGTCGATGCGGTCCTTGAACGGGGTCTGGGCGAAGAGCACGCCCGCCAGGTAGGAGCCGGTGATGGCCGCGACCCCGCCGACGTACTCCGCCGCCCAGGCGTAGAGGAACGCCACGGCCAGCACGATGGCCAGCAGCCCCTGGCTCACGCCGAGGTGATCGGCCCAGTCGGCGATCCGGCCGAAGTAGCGGCCCAGGAAGATGCCCACCGCGAAGAAGGCCACCATCCGCGCCAGCACGAGCGCCAGCTCGCCGGGCTGCACGTGGCCGCCGGTGCTCGAGAGGGCCACCACCAGCGACAGCAGGATGATGCCCTGCACGTCGTCGATCACCGCCGCGCCGAGGATGGTCGACCCCTCCTTCGAGCGCAGTTGGCCAAGCTCGATGAGCGTCTGGGCCGAGATGCTCACGCTGGTCGCCGTGAGGATGGTGCCGATGAACAGGCCCTCCCAGAACACCGGCAGGCCGAAGGCCCACGACACGGCGATGCCGCCGGCCAGCGGCAGCACGACGCCGCCGGTGGCCGACCACAGCGCCACCTTGCCGACCCGCCGCATCTCGGCCAGGTTGGTCTCCATGCCGGCGATGAACATCAGCAGCACCACCCCCACCTCGGCGAAGTCGTGGACGACGCCGTAGAGCGAGGGGGGAGCCTCGCCGTGTCCCACCGGGGCCCCGGGCAGGAACATCGTCCAGTCGAGGACGTTGAGGACCGTCGGCCCGAGGATCAGGCCGATGAGGATCTCGCCGAAGACGGCCGGCTGCCCGATGCGGTTGGCCGCCGCGCCGGCGAGCTTGGCGGCGATGACGATCAGGGCGAGCAGCAGGAGGAGCTGCAGCAGGTGGTTCATCGTGGGGCGACCCGCGCGGCACGACACGCCGCATCGGGGCGAGATCATACGCCGACTGCGCGCGCGGCGCGGTGGTAACATGCCCGGGCCGATGCCCGACGCCACCGCACGCGACCGTGCCGCGCTCGTGGGCCTGGTGACCGCCGGCGCGGGCCGCGAGGCCGCCGACACGTCCCTCGAGGAGCTCGCTGGCCTGGTCGAGGCCGCCGGGCTGCAGGTGGCCCTGCGCGCGGGGCAGGAGCGCGCGCGGCCCGATCCGGCCACCTTCATCGGGCGGGGCAAGGTGGAGACGATCCGGGCCGCCTGCGAGGAACTTGCCGTCGACGTCGTCGTGTTCGACAACGAGCTGACGCCCGCGCAGCTGCGCAACCTCGAGAAGGCGCTCGACCGGCGGGTGCTGGATCGGACGCAGGTGATCCTCGACATCTTCGCCCGGCGCGCCCGCACGCGCGAGGGCAAGCTGCAGGTGGAGCTGGCCCAGCTCGAGTACCTGCTGCCGCGGCTGGTGGGCGCCAGCGCCGCGCTGTCGCGCCTGGGCGGCGGCATCGGGACCCGGGGCCCCGGCGAGACCAAGCTCGAGACCGACCGCCGGAAGATCCGCCAGCGCATCGCGGCCCTCACCCGCGAGCTGGCCGAGGTGCGGCAGCGGCGCGGCCACCTGCGCGAGCGCCGCCGGGAGGCCGAGACGCCGGCCGTGGCCCTGGTCGGCTACACGAACGCCGGCAAGACGACGCTGTTCAACCGCCTCGCGCGCGAGGCCGCGGTGGCCTCCGACGCGTTGTTCGTCACGCTGGACCCGCTGGTGCGGCGCGTCCGGCTGGCCAACGGCGCCGCGCTGCTGCTGTCGGACACGGTCGGGTTCATCGATCGACTGCCGCACACGCTCGTGGCCGCGTTCCGCGCCACGCTCGAGGAGGTCGTGGAAGCCGACCTGCTGCTGCACGTCGTGGACGTCACCGACCCGGAGATGGACCGTCAGGTCGACGCGGTGCGGCGGGTTCTCGAGGACGTGGAGGCGACCGACGTGCCGCGGCTCCTCGTGCTGAACAAGGCCGACCGGCTCGACGCCGACGAGTGGGCCCGGGTGAGCGCGCGCCACCCCGAGACCTGCGTCGTCTCGGCGAGGGACGGGCGGGGCGTGGACGCGATGCTCGACGCCGTGGCGCGGCGCCTCGGCCTCGACACCCGGATGTTCACCGTGGAACTCGACCCGGCGGTCGACGCCGACCGCCAGCGGATCGCCAGCCTCTACCGGGCCGGCCGGGTGGTGCGGCACGACGAGTCGGCGGGGCGCGTGCGGCTCGACGTGGAGGTGCCGCGGCGCCTCGCCGAGCGGCTGCTGGCCGAGAGCGGCAGCCGGTGACCGCTGGCGTGGGCGACCGCGGCCGGCGATGCGGATGGTGATCATGTTCCCTGTGGAGGTTTCGAGACCGGCGCGCGCTCGGTGGGCCGCGCTCGCGCTCCTGCTGGCGTTGGCCGTGCCGGCCTGCGCGCCGAAGGCGGCGCCCATCGTGGGTGGCCCGCCGGCGTACCCGGAGTATCCCTACCCGGCCGTGCCGGCCGGGCAGCTGCGGTCCGCGCCGGCGCGCGCGCACGAGCTGGCGTGGGCGCGCCTGCAGTCGGGCGATCCCCGGCGGGCGGCCCGGGAGTTCGACGAGCTGACCCGCCGGCAGCCGGGGTTCCATCCGGCCTGGGCCGGCCGCGGGTTCACGGCCCTCGCCACGCGCGACTTCAAGGGCGCGCTCGCCGCCTTCGATCGCGCGCTCGCTCGGGAGGGCCGGTACGTGCCGGCGCTGGTCGGCCGGGGCGAGGCGCTGATTGGGCTCGGCCGCCAGGATGCGGCCCTCGAGGCCTTCTCCGCGGCCCTCGAGGTCGAGCCCGACCTGCCGGACGTCCGGCGGCGGGTCGAGGTGTTGCGCTTCCGGGGGCTCGATGACCAGCTCGCCGCCGCGCGCGCCGCGCGCAAGGCCGGCCGCTACGACGCGGCGCGGGCGACCTACGCCGCCGCCCTGGCGGTGTCGCCCGACTCGGGCTTCGTCTACCGCGAGCTGGCGGAAGTGGATCGCGAGGCCGGCGACCTGGACGCGGCGCTGGGGCACGCGCGGGACGCCGTGCGCCTCGACCCGAACGACGGGGCCGCGACGCTGCTCGAGGCCGAGATCCTCGAGGCGCGGGGCGAGGTGCGGGAGGCCGTCGAGGCCTACCGCCGCGCGCAGGCGCTCGAGGCCGCGCCCGGGATCGCCGGGCGAATCGAGCCCCGCGAGCAGCGGCTCGCCTTCGGGCAGCTCCCGCAGCAGTACCGCGATCTGCCCGCGGCGGCCCGTGTCACGCGCGGCGACCTCGCCGCGCTGCTGGGCATCCGTCTGCAGCCGGTGGTCGGCGCGACGCCGCCGCGCCAGGCCGGGCTCGTCACCGACGCGAGGGGCCACTGGGCCGCGTCGTGGATCGCGGCGGTGGCGCGCGCGGGCCTCATGGAACCGCTGCCGAACCACACCTTCCAGCCGGGCGCGGCCGTGCGCCGCGGGGACCTGGCCCAGGTGGCCGCTCGCGTCCTGGCGGTGATCGCGAAGAAGGACCCGGGGCTCGCGGCGGCGTGGACCGGCAAGCGGCTCGCGTTCACCGACCTTGGCGCCGGGCACGTGATGCACGGGCCGGCCTCGATGGCCGTGGCGGCCGGCGTGCTCGGGCGCGTCGAGGGCGACCGGTTCGGCGCCGCGCGGCCGGTCACCGGGGCCGAGGCGATGGCGGCCGTGGAGCGGCTCGAGCGGCTCGCCGAGCGGGCGGGCTTCCCCCGGGTGAAGGGCGCGGCGCTGCCATGACCGGGGTGCTCACGCCGGCCAACCAGCTCACGCTGCTGCGGATGCTGCTGATCCCGGCGTTCGCCATCCTGCTGATCTACGGCTACATCGGCGCCGCGCTGTGCGTGTTCTTCGTGGCGGGGCTCACCGACCTGCTCGACGGCCTCATCGCGCGCTGGTGGCAGCAGAAGACCGAACTCGGCGCGTGGCTCGACCCGGTGGCCGACAAGCTGCTGCTGGCGACCACCTTCGTGGTGCTGACGCTGCCGCTCGAGCACATGCCGAACCGGCTGCCGGTGTGGCTCACCGTCCTGATGATCAGCCGCGACGTCGGCATCGTCGCCACCGTGGCGATCGTGAACCTCGCGGTGGGCCGGCGCACGTTCACGCCGTCGCTGCTGGGGAAGGTGGCCACGGCCATCTTCATCCTCACCGGCCTGGTGACGCTCTACTTCAACTACCTCGGCCAGCGGTCGGCGGTGGTGGACGCCTTCGTCTACGCGTCGCTGGCGGCGACGGTGATCTCGGCGGCGCACTACCTGTGGACCGCCATGCACCGCAAGGCCCGTCCGCCGCAGGCCTGAGCCGCCCCGGGCTGCCGGTCCGCGCGCGGCCGCCGCCTACGCGGTGTGCAGCTTCTTCCTGAAGTACTCGATGGTGGTGACCAGCCCCTGCTCGAGGGGCACTTTCGGCTCCCACCCCAGCAGCGTCCGCGCCCGCGTGATGTCGGGCTGGCGCACCTTCGGGTCGTCGGTGGGCAGGGGCCGGTAGACGATCTGCGACCGCGAGCCGGTCATGCGGATGATGGTGCGCGCGATTTCCTCGACCGTCATCTCGTGCGGGTTGCCGATGTTCACCGGCTCGTTCACCGGCGACTGCATCAGGCGGATGATGCCGTCCACGAGGTCGCTGACGTAGCAGAAGCTGCGCGTCTGCGTGCCGCTGCCGAACACCGTGACGTCCTCGTGGCGCAGGGCCTGGCTCACGAAGGCCGGCACGGCGCGGCCGTCGTTGACGCGCATGCGCGGGCCGTAGGTGTTGAAGATCCGCACGATCTTGGCGTCCACCCCGTGGTAGCGGTGGTAGGCCATCGTCATGGCCTCGGCGAAGCGCTTGGCCTCGTCGTACACGCCGCGCGGGCCCACCGGGTTCACGTTGCCCCAGTAGGTCTCCGGCTGTGGGTGCACCAGCGGGTCGCCGTACACCTCAGAGGTGGAGGCGATGACGAAGCGCGCGTGCTTCGCCTTCGCGAGCCCCAGCGCCTTGTGGGTGCCGAGCGCCCCCACCTTCAGCGTCTGGATGGGGAGCTCGAGGTAGTCGATCGGACTGGCCGGGCTCGCCCAGTGCAGCACGTAGTCCACCGGGCCGTCGATGTAGATGTAGTTGGTGACGTCGTGCTTGATGAACGTGAAGTCGCGGTTCGCCAGGTGGGCGATGTTCGCGACGTCGCCCGTCAGCAGGTTGTCGATGCCGATGACCGAGAAGCCGCGGTCGAGCAGGGTCTCGGCGAGGTGAGAGCCGATGAAGCCGGCGGCCCCGGTGACGACGACGCGTGGGTTGGACATGGGAGAGGTGCCGCGACGGGTGTGGTGATGGCCGGGATCGGGCCGCGGGCCTCAGGCCCCGGGCCGGCCGGCCTCAGTACGCATGCTTGTGCCACAGGCCCTTGATCACCGTGAGCCAGATGATCTTGAAGTCGAGGCCCACCGACCAGTTCTCGATGTAGTAGAGGTCGTACTCGATGCGCTTCTCGATCGAGGTGTTGCCCCGCCAGCCGTTCACCTGCGCCCAGCCGGTGAGGCCGGCCTTCACCTTGTGGCGCAGCATGTACTGCGGGATGCGGTGCTTGAACTGCTCGACGAAGAACGGGCGCTCCGGGCGCGGGCCGACGAGCGACATGTCGCCGCGCAGCACGTTCCACAGCTGCGGCAGCTCGTCCACCGAGAAGCGTCGCATCCAGCGGCCCATCGGCGTGACGCGCGGGTCGTTCTCCTCGGCCCACACGGGACCGGTCTCGCGCTCGGCGCCCACCCGCATCGTCCGCAGCTTCCAGACCCAGAACGACATGCCGTCGAGGCTCATCCGCTCCTGGCGGTAGAGGATGGGGCCCGGCGACTGCAGCCGGTGCAGCAGGCCGACCACCACGATGATGGGGACGGCCACCACGAGCGACGCCGCCGAGATGACGATGTCGAGGGCGCGCTTGAGGACGGCGTTGAAGCCGCGCAGCGGGACGGCGTGGAGGTTGATGATCGGGATGCCGTCGAGGTCTTCCAGCTGCGCGCGGAGGGCGATCACCTGCAGCAGGTCGGGCACCACCTTGATGTCGAGCATCTCGCGGTTGGCGTTCTCCACGAGCGCCAGCATCTTCACGTGCTCGTCGAGCGGCAGCGCCACGTAGAGCTGGTCCACGCGCTCGCGCTGCAGCACCTCGCTCGCCTCGTCGAGGGTGCCGAGGATGGGCAGGCCCCGGTAGCCGATGTGATCGCCCGAGGCGCGGTCGTCGATGAAGCCGACGATCTGGTACCCGAGGTCCCGGTGTTCGAGCACCTTGTCGGCCACCGCGCGGCCGAGGTCGCCGGCCCCCGCGATCAGCACGCGCTTGAGGCCGATGCCGCGCCGCCAGCGGCGCTCGAGGGCCTCGCGGACCAGCGCGCGCGAGCTGTAGGTCAGCAGCACGTTGAAGGCGAGGAACATGCCCCAGACCAGCTGCGACACCTCGTAGGCGCCGCGGTCCTTCATCTCGTCGGGGACGTAGTAGGCCTGGAAGTACAGCGTGCTGACCACGCCGAGGACGACGGCCAGGATGCTGCCGACGAGCACCGCGAAGAAGTCGTCCACGCGGGTGCGGCCGCGCCGCAGCCGGTAGAGGCCCTGCACGTGGAAGGCGAGCGGGACGAGCACGCCGATGAAGGGCAGCACGTCCACGTACTGGCCGAACGGCGGGTAGCCCTTGGGGGCCGGGATCAGGCCGCTCTCGAACCGCAGCAGGTACGCCAGCACGAACGCCGTCATCCCGAGCACCGTGTCGGCGGCGACGTGGAAGGCGACGAGCAGGCGGTTGTAGCGTTTCACCATCTCAGCGTCGTGGCGTCGGCCCGCAGCAGGTCGGCCGCCGCGGCCAGCAACCCGCCGGCGAAGTGCGCGGGGGAGAAGCGCTCGGCGTGCGCGCGAATCGGGCCCGGGTCGAGCGCGGGCAGCGTGGCGATGGCCTCGGCGAAGGCGGCCGCCTCCGGCGAGGGGACGAGGCGGCCCGTCACGCCATCCACCACGGTCTCGCAGGCACCGCCCGCCGCGAGCGCGACCACCGGCGTGCCGCAGGCCATGGCCTCCACGGGCACGATGCCGAAGTCCTCTTCTCCCGGGAGGAGCACGGCGCGGGCAGTACGGTACAGGGCACGGATCTCCTCGTCGGATCGCCACCCGAGGAAGCGCGCCCCGGCGCCCGCCAACTGCTGGAGGCGCCCGGACTCCGGGCCCGACCCCACCACCGTGAGGGCCTCGCCGGCCAACCGGCAGGCTTCCACGGCCACCTCGAGCCGCTTGTAGGGCACCAGCGCCGACACCACGAGGCAGCCGCGGCGCCCCGTGTCCTCGCCCGGCCGGTAGAACCCGGTGTCCACGGGCGGGTACACGACGCTCGACCGGCGATTATAGTATCGGGCGATCCTCCGGGCAACGTATTGGGAGATGGCCACATAGCGGTGCGGCCGGTGCGCCGTGGCGGCGTCCCAGGCGGCCAGCCCGGCCAGCATCGGCCGCAGCACGTGGCTCAGGCGCCCCATCCGCGCCGGGCCGAAGTAGGCGTCGAACTGGTCCCACGCGTACCGCATCGGGGTGAAGCAGTAGCAGAGATGGCGCGCGCGGCCCGCCGCCACGCACGACTTGGCCGCGCAGTGGCTCGTGGAGATCACCAGGTCGTAGCCGTCGAGGTCGAACTGCTCCACGGCGGCGGGGAAGAGCGGCAGCAGGTGCCGGTACCAGCGCCGCGCGCCCGGCAGGCGGTCCACGAACGCCCGGCCGCGGACCCGCTGCTCGATGCGGCTGGAGACGCTGCCGGGGACGTGGACCAGCGTGAAGACGTCGGCCTGCGGGAGCATCGCGCACAGCAGGTCGAGCACCTTCTCGCCGCCCCGCATGCCGGTGAGCCAGTCGTGCACGAGCGCGACGCGGGCCCCGGCCAGCTCCGCGGGCAGCGGCCAGGCCGGGGGGGCGTGGCCGCTCACCGGGCCGCCACCTCGTCGTAGATGTCGCGCACGCGGCGCACCGAGGTCTCCCAGGAGAAGCTGCGCACGCGCTCCAGCCCGGCCCGGACCAGGCGGGCGCGCAGGGCCTCGTCCACCAGCGCCTGGCGCATGCCCTCCGCGATCGAGGCCGCGTCGTAGGGGTCCACCAGCAGCGCCGCGTCCCCCACCACCTCGGGCAGCGACGACAGGTTCGAGGTGACCACGGGCGTGCCGCTCGCCATCGCCTCGAGCGGGGGCAGCCCGAAGCCCTCGTAGAGCGACGGGAAGACGAAGACCGTGGCCAGCCGGTAGAGCACGGCCAGCGTCCGGTCGGGCACGAAGCCGAAGAACCGGACGTGCTTGTGCAGCTTGTGGCGGTGCACGGTGCGGCGCAGCGTCGGGTACTTCGAGATCTCGTCGCCGATGATCAGCAGCCGCAGGTGCTCGAAGCGCGGCGACTCGCGCAGCTGCTGCAGCGCCTCGATCAGGCGGACGAGGTTCTTGTGCGGACGGATGTTGCCCGCGTAGAGCACGAACTCGCCGTCGAGCTGGAAGCGCTCGCGCACGCGCTGCACCTCCTCGGGCGCCGGCGGCTCGCTGTAGCGATCGTCGATGGCGTTGGGAATCACCGACACCTTGGCCGCGGGCACGTCGAAGAACCGCAGGATGTCGCGCTTGGAGGCCTCCGACACCGTGAGGATCCGGGCCGAGCGGTGCGCGGCCGACCACATCCGCAGCCGCGACATCGCCTGGCTGGCGCGGCTCGGCGCGTACTGCGGGAAGGTGAGCGCCACGCAGTCGTGCACGGTCACCACCGCGGGGCAGGTCCGGGTCAGTGGCAGCACCGCGTACGGCGTGTGGTAGACGCTCGCCCCGGTGTGCCGCAGCAGGGCCGGGATGCGCACCTGGTCGGCCATCGAGCCGGGGTGCGCCGACATCGGCAGCGGGCGCAGGTTCGCCCCGTACTCCGCGATGCGCACCGCGTCGCCTGGGTGACAGACGACGTGATACTGCGAGGCCGGGTCGATCCGGGCGAGCTGGCGCAGGAGGTTGCGGATGTAGGTGCCGATGCCGTAGTCGTGCAGCTTGCGGGCGTCGATCGCGATGTGCACGGCTCGGTGTGGGGGAACCGGCGGCGGGCGCCGGGTGGGTGCGGGACGACCCGGTGGGGGCCGGCCGGGGTCAGGATAGCACGGGGGGCGGAGCCGCCACGCCGCGCCAGCGCAGGTAGGCGCGCAGCCACGGGGCCCAGCCCGGGTGGTGTTTCTCGTAGAAGGCCAGCTGGCTGCGACGGTACAGGGCGGCGGTTGCCGTCGGGGCGGAGGCCGCGGAGCGCCCGCGCAGGTGCACCACCTCGGCCGCCGGCGTGAAGAGGATGCGCCGGCCGCGCGCCCGCAGGGCCGCGCAGAAGTCCACGTCCTCCGTGTACATGAAGTAGCGCTCGTCGAGCAGCCCCACGGCCTCGGCCTCCGCCCGCCACACGAGCAGGCACGCGCCGCTCACCCACGCGGGGAAGTGAGCCGACGTCGTCTGGCGCCGCACCCACGCCACCACCGGCGGCACGCCGCGGTCGTAGAGGCGCCCGAGCACCTTCTGCCGCAGCTCGTTCCAGGGGGAGATCATCCGCCCGAAGGAGATCTCGGGCCGGCCCGCCGCGTCCACGAGGCGCGGGCCCGCGGCGGCGGCGTCGGGTACCGCCTCCAGCGCCTCGGCCAGGCGGTCGATCGCGCCGGCGGGCACCACCGTGTCCCCGTTCAGCAGCAGGACCAGCGGCGACCGGCCGGCCCGGATGCCGATGTTGTTGGCCCGCGAGAAGCCGAGGTTCTCGACCTGCGCCAGCACCTGGGCGTCCGGCCACGCGTGGCGCGCCGCGTCGGCGGACCCGTCGGCGGACGCGTTGTCCACCACGGTGAGGGTGATCGGCCGGGCCGGTGGGTGGGCGCGCAGCGACTGCAGGCACCGCTCGAGGTCGGCCCGGGCGTTGTAGCTGACGATGACGATGTCGATGGCGGCAGACATCGGAGGACGGGGGCCGACTCGTCAGTCACCGGCCGCCGCGCGCAGGGCGTCGAAGGTCTGGCGCGCGGTCCGGTCCCAGCTGAAGGCCGCCGCCCGCGCCCGGCCCGCGTGTGCCCGCGCCGCATGGTAGGCCTCGTCGACGAGCAGCCGCCCCAGCGCCGCGGCCACCGCGTGGTGGTCGTCGGGGTCCCCGACGTAGTCGGCGGCGTCGGCGCAGCTCTCGCGGGCGACGGGCGTGTCCAGCAGGACGGCGGGCACGCCGCGCGCCATCGCCTCGAGCGGCGTGAGGCCGAAGCCCTCGTAGGCCGAGAGGAAGGCGAACACGCGCGCCCGCGCGTACAGCCCGGCCAGCGTCGCCTCGTCGGCGTAGTCGTAGAGCGTCACGTGCCGGCGCAGGCCGAACGTCGCGACGACCTCCGCGAGATCCTGTCGCGGGTAGGTCCGGTTCTCGCCGACGATGGCCAGCCGCGCCTCCGGGACGGTGCGGACGAGCCGCGCGAAGCCCCGGACGAGCGCGGGCAGGTTGCGGCGGTTGAAGATCGAGCCGGCGTACAGCACCAGCGGCTCGCGGGACGTGTCGTCGGCGGGGCCGGCCGGCGGCACGCCGCCCAGGGCCGGGTGGCGGTCCACGGCCGGGGCGATGACCCGGAGGCGCGACGCCGGGACGCCCAGGTGGTCGGCGATCTGGTCGGCCGACCACGCGGTGAGCGTCAGCACCGCGGCCGCGCGGCGGGCCGTGAGGGCGGCCAGCCAGCGGCGGCGCAGCCCCTCCCGCCACCGGAACCACTGCGGCTGGGCGGCGAAGCTCACGTCGTGCATCGCCACCACCACGGGCGCGCGCACCCACAGCGGGGCGCCGTAGGCGGGCGCGAAGAACACGGTGAGGTCGTCGTCGTTGGCGGCCGCGCCGAGCGTGAACTGCTCCCACGCCGTGCCCTGCCGCCCGGTGAGCACCCGCGACTCGACGGTGGCGCCGGTCTCGCCGAGCCACGGCAGCGACGGCGCCGACGGGGCGTACAGGACGAGGTGGTGGGCGGCCAGCGCCGGGTCGCGCGTCCAGCGCGCGAGCAGTTCGGCCAGGTACCGGCCCACGCCGGTCGGGCGGCCCAGCAGTTCCCGGGCGTCGATGCCGACACGCAGGGCGCGGGCGCTCACGACAGCCGCGAGAAGGCGGCGAGCCGGCTCCGGCGGATCGCCACGGCGTGCTCGTAGGCCGACCGCAGCGCTTCGGCCGAGGCCTGCCAGTTGAAGGTGAGCGACCGCCGCACGCCGCGGGCGGCGGCGCGGTGGGCGAGGGGCGCCTCGCGCAGCATCCGCGCCATCGCGTGCGCCAGCGCGTCGGCGTCGTCGGGTTCGACCATCAGGCCGGCGTCGCCGAGCACCTCGGGGATGGCGCCGCGGTTGGAGGCCACCACCGGCACGCCGACCGTCATCGCCTCGAGGACCGGCAGCCCGAACCCCTCGTTGTAGGAG
>JADHED010000579.1_pt1 | contig 41108 bp, 43 predicted proteins | sample 8952041 | NCBI WGS metagenome assembly JADHED01 (sample SAMN16124423, study PRJNA663239) | bioreactor sludge metagenome | isolation source: sludge (control) | place: India:Bengaluru | collected 2018-09-08 | reverse complement strand
CTTGGACTCACGATAGGCACGGACCATGTCGGGCAGGTAGAAATCCACTTCAAAACTGGCCCGGTTCTCCACCAGCTTGATGCCATTCCGGTCGAGAATTTCCCCGCGAACGGCAGGAATCCGGACCGAAACCTGCGAGCGGTTGCCGATGCGTGCGGTGTACTCCGCCCCCCGGGCAATCTGGACATACCACAACCGGAAGACCAGTCCGGACAAAGCCACCAGCATGATCAGGCCAAGAACCAGAATGCGAGCGGTGAATCGGGTTCGTTTCATGGCTCAGTAGTTGCCCCTTGCCAACGAGGGATTTTCTTCGGGGATGAGTGCCGCGAACGGACGGACAAGGAACGGCAGAAGCGGTGAAAACAACGCTGCCAGGAGCCCGGGCGCGAAAATTCTCCACAGAATGGCCTCCTCAAAGACAAAGCCTTCGCGCCTCAGCGAAATCATGACGAACTGCATGAGCAGAAATGCCACGGTTCCCACTGCGCTCAGCGGGATCACCGGCCACCAATGCCCGCGAAGATGGGTCGGTCGGAACCCGTTGGCGATGCTTCCAAAAATCACAAAGAAGACCATAGAACAGCCCAGCGCGATTTCAACCCGCCCCCCGACAACATGCAGATACATGAGATCGGACAAAAATCCCGTGAAGCCCGCCACGAGCAACATCGCGGGAAAAGGCAGGACCATGGCCGCATAGCAAAAGATCATCGGAACAAAAAGAAAGCGGGCCCCGTGGAGCACATGAATCGCCGGAAGCATCTGTTGCAGCAACAGCGCGGCGAAAATGCCGACACAGGAAACAACGACCCCGATGGCGGTCCTCATTTTGCCCCCACCACCACGAACAAATCCTCGGTCTGCGAGATATCCACCGCAGGTTCGACCAATGCCTGGCCGTCCAAGGGACGTGTCCGGAATTCTTTGATTTTGCCGATGAGGATGCCAGACGGGAAAACCCCGTTGCTCACCCCGGCCGTGTAAACTTTTTGCCCCGGCTCCAGCGAGGCGTTCTTCGTCAGGAAATTCAACTGCAACTCCCCGATCGAGCCGCTGTCCTGCACTCTCATGCCCGAAAGGATTCCCTGTTCGCGGCTGCCTTCCACTTTGGCAGCCACCCGGCAGGTTTCATCGGTGATGAGGACAACAATCGCCTCATTCTTGGAAACAGTTGTTGTCTTGCCCACCAGGCCGACGTCGGTCAGCACGGGCTGGTCGGTCTCCACCCCGTCCTCAAATCCCCGGTTGATCTTGACCGTGTTCCACCATGTCGAGGCATCCCGGGAAATGATCCGGGCCGGAAGAAGGCGGAAGACCGAGCGCTCCCGATATTCCAGCGCCAGACGAAGCCGGTTGTTCTCCGCCTCGATCTCCCGAAGGAGATTGTTGGTCGTGAGCAATTCCCGGTTCACCTCGTTCAGTTTCCGGTTTTCCGCTTCCAGCTCATCCAAAGTCTTCAACCCCTGTCCCATGGAACCGATCTGTTCCTGAACCGCTGAACCGGTGCGCAGAAACGGAGCCAGAAAGGACAGGAAGCGGCTCTGCAACGACTGCATCTCGGCGGGAGAAAGCACCGAGAAATAGACAGCCAGTCCGATCACGGCCAGCAGGAGAGCGATGTTGAGCTTCTTCATGCAGGAGCAAAATCAGGGCACGGGCCCCGTGCGATCAGGGATGCGGGCGTTCCGAAGAAACGGCCCGGAGGAATTTCAACTCCGAGAGGGCGCGTCCCGTGCCTTCCGCCACGGCACTGAGGGGATCCTCGGCGACATGAACAGGCAGGCCGGTTTCTTCGGCAAGCAATTTGTCCAACCCGCGAAGGAGAGCGCCTCCACCCGCGAGCACCAATCCCCGGTCCACGAGGTCGGCGGAGAGTTCCGGCGGGCACCGTTCCAGGGTGATGCGCACGGAATCCACGATTGTTGAGAGCGGTTCCAGAAGGGCTTCGCGCACCTCCTGGGAAGAAATCGAGATCGTCTTGGGAAGCCCGGCCACGAGATCCCGTCCCTTGACCTCCATGCTGACTTCCTTCTCCAGTTTGTATGCCGAGCCGATCTTGATTTTGATCTCCTCGGCCGTGCGCTCACCGATCATCAGATTGTAAGCACGCTTCATGTAATTGGCGATGGCCTCGTCCAACTCATCACCGGCCACACGCACGCTCCGGCTGAAAACAATCCCGGACAGGGAAATAAGCGCCACTTCGGTTGTTCCCCCGCCAATGTCGATGATCATGTTGCCCGCGGCATCCTGCACGGGGAGGCCGACCCCGATGGCCGCAGCCATGGGTTCCTCGATGAGGTAAACTTCCCGGGCTCCCGCGTGCGTGGCGGAATCCTTCACCGCCCGTTTCTCGACTTCCGTGATTCCGCTGGGAACCGCGATCACAACGCGCGGTCGGACCATGCGACGGCGGTTGTGAACCTTGCTGATGAAGTGCCGGAGCATGGCCTCGGTCACTTCAAAGTCCGCGATCACTCCGTCCTTGAGCGGGCGGATCGCCACAATGTTTCCGGGTGTGCGGCCAAGCATCCGCTTGGCTTCGTCACCCACGGCAAGCACGCGATTGGTGCCCTGTTGGACGGCAACGACAGAGGGTTCCCGAAGCACAATCCCGTGGTCTTTGACATAAACGAGCGTGTTTGCGGTCCCAAGGTCGATGCCGATATCGTTGGAGAAAAATCCCAGAAGGTTGTCAAACATCAGATATGGATTCGAATTGAGGTAAAAGTGTCAGATTCAGGCGGCAGTCCCTTCTGCCCCCCGTCACCAAGTGGAGAGAGAGCCTGCCAGAGCCAACAACTTGATTTTCCCAAGCTCCTGCGTCAAGGCTATCCTTGACAATCTTTCAGATTTCCTTCCCCTGCCGCAGGTCTTCCGGATTTCAAACCGCCAGGGCGATGGCCCGGCCGATCTCCGCCGTTCCGACCAATGTGGTGTCAGGGGTGTGGATATCCCCCGTCCGCAACCCGCTGGCGATGACTTTTTTCACCGCCGCCTCAATCGCGGAGGCCACATCGTCCCGTCCGCAGGAAAACCGGAGCATCATCGCCGCCGAAAGAATCTGCGCGATTGGATTGGCAATGCCCTTTCCGGCAATATCCGGTGCGGTTCCGCCACTCGGCTCATACATCCCGAAGCGGGTCTCCCCTCCGGTGGCTTCCCCCAGACTGGCACTCGGCAACATTCCCAGGGAGCCGGCGATCATGGCCATCTCGTCGCTGAGGATGTCTCCAAAGAGGTTCTCCGCCAGCACGACGTCAAATCCCTTCGGGTTTTTGATGAGCTGCATGGCGGCGTTGTCCACGTAAAGGTGGTTCAGGGCCACCTCCGGATAATCGCGGGCCGTCTCGGTCACCACACGACGCCAGAGAATGCCATTCTGCAGCACATTGGCCTTGTCGATGGAAGTGACTCGTCCCCGGCGTTTGCGGGCCGCCTCGAAGGCCACCTTGGCGATCCGGCGGATCTCACTCTCCCAGTAAACCATGGTGTCCACGGCGAACTCCTCGCCACCTTCCTTCTTGAGGTATTTCGGCTCACCAAAATAGAGCCCCCCGGTCAATTCCCGGACACACAGCACATCAAAACCACCCTCCACCGAACGCGGATGAAGAGGAGAAGCATGGGTCAACTCCGACAGACAGACGGCCGGGCGCAGGTTGGCAAAAAGCCCGAAATGTTTCCGCAGCGGGAGCAACGCCGCCCGCTCCGGTTGCTCCGCAGCCGGCAAGGACTCCCACTTGGGCCCGCCGACCGATCCAAAAAGAATGGCATCCGCCGCCTCACACGCCGCCAAGGTCTGCGGAGGAAGCGCCTGCCCGACGGCATCGATGGCCGCCCCCCCCACCAGCTGGGGATCAAACTCCAGAGACAGGGAAAATTTTTTCGATGCCACGTCGAGAACACCCAGCGCCTCGGTCATGACTTCGGGACCGATCCCATCCCCGGCGAGAACCGCAATACGGAAAGTTTTGGAATTCATCGGGGCAATCAGGCGAGAGTGTCGTCGAGTGCGGAGAGGAGCGCCGCCATGGTCTCCGGTGTCTCATCGCCCATGTTGGAAATCCGGAACGTCTTGCCCTTGATCTTGCCGTAGCCGCCGTCAATGACGAAGCGATGCTTCTCCCGCAGGCGCTTGATCCAGGCGGCCACATCCACCTCCCGGTTGTTCTTCACACAGGTCAGCGAAAGGGAACGGTAACCTTCCGGAGCAAAAAATTCAAACCCCCGGGCCTTCACCCAGTCATGCACCTGGGCGTTCAGAGCCGCATGGCGCGCATAACGGTTCCGGACCCCTTCGGCAAAAATGTCATCCAGCTTCGAGGCCAGCGCATTGATGAGCGGAATCACCGGCGTGCTTGGCGTCATGTCCTGCTCCTGATTCTTCGCAAACTCCACAAAATCGAAATAATACCCGCGATCCGGAACCGTTGCGGCCCGCTCCATCGCCCGCTCGGACACGGAGAAAAGGGCCAGCCCCGGCGGCATGGCCAGAGCCTTCTGACTGCCGGTCAGCAGCACATCGATCCCCAGTTCATCCATCGGAATGGCCTCGGTGGAAAACGAGGACACGCTGTCCACAATGAACATCACCTCCGGAAATTCCCGAAGCACGTCCGCGATCTCCGGCAGCGGATTCCTCACCCCGCACGACGTCTCATTGTGAATGAGCGTGAACGCATCAAATTCCCCGGTCGACAGCTTCTCCCGGACCAGTTCCGGCAAAACCGGAGAGCCCCAGGGAACCTGCAACCCCTCCGCCTGCTTGCCACAACGCTGGCTCACATCGAACCACTTGTCGGAAAAAGCCCCGCACATCGCGTTGAGCACCTTCTTCGCCGTCAAGTTCCGGATCGCCCCCTCCATCACTCCCCAGGCGGACGAGGTGGAGAGAAAAACCGGACGCTTCGTTCCGAACAATTCCTGAAGCCGGGGCTGAACCCCCGCGTACAGTTTTTTGAATTCCCCTCCGCGGTGCCCGATCATCGGCGCACACATGGCGCGGAATGTCTTTTCAGATACTTCGATCGGTCCGGGAATATACAATTTGATGTGCGAATCTTCTGACATGGCGGGTCATGCTATGACGATCCCCTCCCCTTGATCGAAGAAAAATCGAAGAAAAATTTTTCCGCCTGAAAAAATGCCTCCCCCTCCATCTTGGCACACCTTCTGCTATCCAACCCATCAAGGGACAGCCTGGCCGGAGGGCAGACAGTCAAAAGAAAGGGGAATACTTTTGGCGATGGGCCGGCCGGGCTGTATTTTTTCCAAAAAAGCAGATGATCTCTCCTGCTTTATCCGAAAATCCCTTTCTTTTTCGGAACATCCCTCGTCAGGGCCTCAATCCGCTGACGATCCCGCGCATTGGCAATCGCTTCTTCTTTGGAAATCTGACACGAGAGATAGAGCCCCGCCAGGTCTTCATCGATCGTATGCATGCCATCCTTGGCTCCGATCTCGATGAGTCCGACAAGTTGTTCCCACCGCCGTTCGCGAATGCAGGCCCGCACTCCGGCATTGGCCGCAAGCAGCTCCGTCGCCAGCAGGCGCCCGGAGCCGTCTTCTTTCGGAACAAGCCTCTGGGAGACAACGGCCTGGAGAGCGTTTGCAAGCTGGGCCACAATCTGCGGCTGCTGGTCCCCGGAAAAGGCATCCACCATCCGGTCAATCGCCTTGGGGGCATCGATGGTATGGATCGTGGCAATGACCAAATGGCCGGTCTCGGCGGCGGTGATCGCGGCACTGATCGTTTCCGGATCGCGCATTTCTCCGACCAGAATGACATCCGGATCCTGTCGGAGGGCGTGCCGGAGAGCTTCGCCAAAGGACTTGGTATCACTGCCGATCTCCCGCTGCTTCACCAGACTGGCCGCGTTTTGGAAAATATATTCCACCGGATCCTCAACGGTCACAATAACCCCGCTGCGCTGGCGGCTGATGTGTTGGATCATTGAAGCCATGGTCGTGCTCTTTCCGGATCCTGTGGTGCCGGTCACAAGCACCAGTCCCCGCTGGAGATTGCAGAGATCGAACACACTCTGTCGGTGGCCGAGCTGCCCGAGTTCGGGAATCACATTCGGGATATACCGGAAAGCCGCTTCAAGAGCGCCTCTGCTGTAATGGGCATTCCCACGGAAGCGGCCGATCCCTTCCACCTGCACCGCAAAATCCAGTTCCCATTCCTCCTCCAGCCTCGCGCGCTGGGTCTCGGTCAGGATTCCGGAAATCAGTTCCCGGCAAAAGGCAACGGTGACAGCACGATCCTCCAAAGCAACAAGACGGCCATTGACGCGGGCCATCGGCGGAGCATCGGCGGAAAGATGCAAATCGGAAGCACCGGCAGCCACTGTCCGGGACAACAAATCCACCAAATCGAACGGGTTGGTTTCCATAATCTATCTCCTCGTTCCCTGTACTGAAGAAGTAATCCCCCTCAATGTTCGGGAAAATTCCTGTGGATTCTCCGCCACCTCCAGCGCCGTGGCCTCGTCAACAACCCCTTCCTTCACAAGCTGCAGGAGGGCATCGCTGAAGGCTCTCGCACTGCGGGGATCTCCCCGGGTGATGAAATCACGCAGTTCGTTCATGCGTCCCTCCACAATCAGACGGCGCGAGGAAGCAGCATTGGAAAAAAATTCACACAGAAGGGCGCGCCCACCGGCCACCGAAGGCAAAAGCCTCTGGCAGAGAACGCCCAGAAGCTGTGATGCCAGGGTCTTTCGGACGGCCTCCCTTTCCTCGGGAGGAAAAAGCAATTCCAAACGGTCCACCACATCCGCACACCCGGAAGCATGAACGGTTGCAAGCACCAGATGGCCGGTCTCCGAGGCTTGGATGGCCGTGATCGCCGATGACGGATCCCGGATTTCGCCGAGAAAAATCACATCCGGATTCTGCCGGAGCGAACGACGAAGACCTTCGGCGAAGGAGGGGGTGTCTATTCCCACTTCCCTTTGGGTGAAAAAAGACATCCTGCCGGTGAAAAGATATTCCACGGGATCCTCAATGGTGATGATGTGGCGGGGAAGGGATTGGTTGATCCATTCAAGAATCGCCGCCACGGAGGTGGATTTTCCGGACCCCGTCGGACCGGATATGATGATGATGCCCGAAGGCCGTTCCGCCCACTCCCGGAGGAGTTCACAGGGCAGACCGAGAGTTTCCATCGCCGGAATGGTATTCTGGATGCGCCGGAGCACCGCGCCTTTGCTTCCAAGCTGCCGCAGCAGATTGACCCGAAATCTCACCCCCTCCTCCGTGGTCAGACTTCCATCATGATCCAGCTCGTTTTTTTCCGCTCCGCAGGCCGCCCAAAGTGCCTCCAAGTCCTCATTTCCCGGAAAATCGGATTCCACGGAAGTCAATGCTCCATTGATCCGGAACACCGCCGGTTTTCCCGCTTGAAAAATCACATCGGACGCATTGTTTGCCACGGCGGACCGCAGGAGATCATCGAGCAAAGGGGAGAGCATGGCTTGTTTTTAGACAAAGGGAATCATCCCGTCGAGCCAGATTGAATTTTCCCCCACGCCTCCAAGGCGGAAAGAGAGCCGAAATCGGAATAAAGCTGATACAACCCCTGCTGCTGGCTTGCGGTGCGCAGGATTTTGGGATCAAGGAAACCGCGCAACCAGACGGAGGCATTCTTCAGACGGGCACTTGGCGGGCCGCCCTTCAGCGCGTGAAGCTCCTCCCGGGCTTTCTCCAGCGGAAGCGAGGGGATCCACGCGTTCACGAGCAGATCCCGGACACGCTCATCCCCGATGAGTGCGATCTTCCGGTCCAACTTTCCGGCGGAGAGATTCCAGTGCCAGGACCAATAGGGATGGGACAGATCGGCGAGAAAATTTTGGAACCCTTCCCTTCCCTGCGATCGGATGGCGGCGAGCAAACCGGGGAAATGTGCCACCACCGTGGCAAGTGCTCCCAGACGCCGGTGCGGATGATTGGCGGGACGGATCCCTGAAAATTTCCAGATACTCCCGGGCAGCACAAGGCGGGCCATGCCATCGCGGAGTTCCCACCATTTTTCCCAGAGTGGTTTCAGGTAATCTTTGGTGACGGCACTGCCTTCGTCAAAGGTCCTGGGTTGAAGAAAACCCGCAACTCCGAACAAACGCGCCTCCCCGTCCGGCCCGCGGGAGGCTTGGAATCCGCTCCGCTGGGCGGCCAACAGAAAGGGAACACTGTTGTTCTTGTAGCCCAGTCCGGTGGCCATCGCATGGAAGAGGGCCGTCTCCGCCCCATGGAGACTCACGGCCCGGGCATGGGCCGCCTGTTTCGTGCGCAGGCGGAACTCCGCCGCTTCTTCAATCATCACAAGCGCCGTTTCCGCATCCACAGCACCGGGAATTTGCCGCAGCGGCAGGGCAACCGGCTCGTCCAAAAGAAGGTGCGCCTGTGGCACCTCCCGAAAATCCGATGTGCGGGCGAAGGCCGCGGAATCCGGACGATGGACAAACAACTGCAACCGAACCCCGTTGTAGGCGGCATTTGTTGCGTGACCATGACGCTCCCAATCCCTGGCATCCAGATCGACTTCCAGATCGCCGGAACATTCCCTGTTTCCGTTGAAACAAAAACGGGCGTCTTTGAAATCCGGTCCGGCTTCCCGATTCCAATCTCCAAAGTGAAGCACTTCGACCGTTTCTCCGTTTGTGGTGGTCCAGAGGGTTCCGTATTCGCCGGAATAAAGTCTGGCCTGGATCTCGATCTCGGACTTCCGGGTCGGACAGGCTTCCCGCACATCGGCCCCCCGAAGGGCAAGTTCATACCGCCCAAGGCTCATGGCGTCAGCTCTGGAAGAGGTGGCGGAGGCAACGGAGTGGCATCGGGCATCGGCTCCGGTGAAGGAGTGGGCGAAGGGGAAGGCGACACTTCCCCCGGTGAATCCTCGGCAAGAGCAATGGGTGCCACGGAGGGAGACGGAGCGGGGCCAAACTTTGAAAAAAGATTTTTCTGTGGTCCGGGAAGCAATGTCGAGGCTGAGGCTCGGGCCAGCTCCGTCGCCTCGGATTCTTTTCCCAAAGCCTGCAGCGTGGCGATGGTTTCCAGATCGATCCGAATTTGTGACGGCTTCCCCGCAGCCAGTTTCCCCGCCAACCTCAGGCTCTCCAGAGCTCCAGTCCAGTCCTTCGCATCCATCTGGGCTGCTCCCAGAGCCTCGGGAAACAAGCTGTTGCCGGATTTCTCCCCCTCCTGCTCAAGAGCATCCGCCGCCAGCAAAACATTGCCCGAAGCCTGAAGGACAATCCGCCGGTAAACATCCCAGGCATCGGGCTGTCCGTCAATGTCCACGTTCCGCCACGCCGCATACGGACGATAAAGCGGATCACCAATACAGACGCCCATCCAGGAAAGCGCCTTCTGCGACATCCAGGCACTCTCCGCAAGCGTGAATCCGGTCATCAGACGCTCCTGAAAAACGTCCAGATTGGCCGTAAGCGAAAGGTAGGGTTCGTAAACATTGCCCAGTGTGGCGGCAGCTCCGTGGGCCAGAAGAGGCGCGCACCAGTTTGCCGAGGGATTCAACAAAGTTGAGGCACTGAAGGAATGGATATGCACGGCAACAGCACCGGGACGGAATTGGAACTTGGGATCGGCAAACGGCCCCTCCACCGAGCCCGCATACCATCCGTAGTAAACCGCCGCATCCGTCACCGGATAGCCCTCGGGAAATGTCGGCGGCGTATTGTCAAAAATCACCGGCAACCCCTGAGCCCGCATGTCCACAACAGTCTGCCCAAGCCACTTGTCGCCCTCGGCATAACCTCCCGTCGTGATCCCGCGTCCATCCACATACGACCACCCCTTGAGTCCTTCCTTTTCCGTGGAAATCGCATCGTCAATCATCGCCCGCACGATGAACGCCGTCGGACCGTCAAGCCGGGATGGCAACAACAGTCCCGGATACACGGGATTCTCCAAAATGGGCGTGAAGCGCCGATAGTAAGGATTGGGAAAAATCCCCGCCGGTCCCGGAAGCGGCATCCCCAGTGTGGTCAGTTCGCTGTCCACGGACGCTTCGTTTCTGGAGGCAATCAGCGCCGGAACTCCGGGCATGTCTTTCGCGGGAGGAAGCGTCGGATCCGGGGCGATCTTCAGGGGCATTCCCTTGACAATGGCGAGGAACCGGATGTCCGAATCCGTGACCACTTCTTCCCCCGAAGTGTTTCGCCCCATGGTCCACCACCCGCGGGAACGAAAAATTTTCCTCAGCGGCGCGGCGATCGTTCGTTCGTAATCCGCACGCGGGATTTCCTCCATCACCGGACACTCCAGTCCGACAACCTGCGTGGCGGGAATGTTCCGCCGCGACGCATAATACCCGGCGATGTCTTTCGACTCCGGATCGTTTGCATTGAAGAGAACCACCGTGGCGGAGGCTGTCCGTGTGGGAGTCGCCGCCTGCATCGTTCCGGAAACCAGAACCGCAATCCCCAGCCAGACTCTAAATTTTGATGCGCAGTCCATCGTAGGAAAGGCGGACGTTTTCCGGCAGCGAAGCCTCGGTCTCCTCGTGCCCCAGATCGTGGCACATGTGAATGAAGTAGGTTTTTTTCGGCTGGATCTGCCCAACCACTTCCAAGGCCTGCGAAATGGAAAGATGGGTCGAATGGGCCGCATGTCGAAGAGCATCCAGAACGAGCACATCCACCCCCCGGGCGGCTTCCACGGCCTCGGGAGGAACCGCCTGGCAGTCGGTCATGTAGGCCAGAAGTTTCCGTCCATCGCGATGAAAAATCAGCCCGTTTGTGATGGCCCGGCCATGGGGAAGTTCCACCGGAACAATGGTCGTCTTTCCCAGATCAAACGGCCCCCCGATGAGTCGCGCCTCGGGCCGCACATAAGTCCGGAACTTGAGGCTTTCGTCAAAGGCATACTGAAAAACACGCGCAAGATCCTTCAAGGTTCGCTCTGCCGCATAAACGGGAATCGTCTTGTCCTCGACTTCGCAAAATCTCCGCAGATCGTCAAATCCCAGAACATGATCGCTGTGCGAGTGGGTGTAAACCACCGCATCCAACTGGGAAAGGCCTTCACGCAGACATTGGATGCGGAAATCCGGCGGCGTATCCACGCAGAACACCATCTCCGGTGTCCGCACAAGAATCGCCGTCCGCAGACGCTTGTCCCGGGGATCCGGGGAATGGCACACCCGGCAGTTGCATCCGATCACCGGAATCCCATGCGATGTACCCGTTCCCAAAAATGTGATATCCAGCCCGTCCATCGCTTTTCTTTCGGCGAGGAGAGTGGCATAGTCCGCGCATGTCCGCAACGCTGGCCTCTCTGCGAATCAGAAATCTTGCCCTGGTCGAGGATCTTCTCTGGGAACCCCGGGAGGGATTCGTCGCGGTCACCGGAGAAACCGGGGCGGGAAAATCGATCATTCTCGGCGCGGTGAAACTGCTGGTCGGGGAGCGTGCCGACAAATCGGTGATCCGCTCGGGAGCCGAGTCCTGCACGGTCGAGGGAGAATTTCTTCTGGACGCTCCATCGGCGGTTCACTCCATTCTTGAGGAAGGCGGCGTGGAACCCTGCGAGGACGGACGTCTCCTGCTCCGCCGCACCCTCTCCGGCAATGGCACGGGCAAGCAATTTGCCAACGGTTCCCCCTGCACGCTCTCCCTTCTGCGACAAATCGGCGACCTTCTCATGGATCTCCACGGTCCGCACGATCACCAGAGTCTCTTTTCCAAAGATCGTCAGCTTCTGCTTCTGGACGGTTTTGCGGGAGCGGAGCCCCATCGGCTGGCCTATGCCGCCGCCCGCAGGGAATGGATGCGCCTCACGACGGAAAAACAACGCCTCACCGAGGATGCCGCCGCTCTTGCGCGGGAAATGGATCTTCTTTCGCACCAAGTCGAAGAAATCGAGAAGGCCTCCCTCCACGCCGGGGAAGAGGAACCGCTCCTCGACCGCCAGAAGGCCGCCACCAACGCGCGGAGACTCGCCGAAATTTGCGCGGCGATTTCGGCTATTGCTTCCGAATCGGACGACTCCCTTCTTTCCCGTCTGGGAGAAATCAACAAACTCACGAGGGAACTTCACCGGCTCGACCCCCGCGGAGGAGAACTCGAAACCGCGGCAAACGGCCTGTTCGACGGACTTCAGGAATTTGCGAGGGATATCGACCGTTATGCCGCCACCCTCGGGGGAGATCCCTCGGAACTTGCCGTCATCGAGGAACGTCTCGACACCCTCCAGTCGCTCAAGCGCAAGTATGGCAGCACGGTTGACGAGATCATTGCCTTCGGGGAGACGGCATCCGCGAGGCTCTCCGAACTCCGCAACCGCGAGGCCCGCGAAGCCGGATTGGACGGGGAAATCTCCCGGGCTTTCGGTGCCATGCAGACCACCGCGCAAAAACTGGGCAAAGCCCGTCAGGCCGCCGCCCCCAAACTGACAACCCTGGTGAAGCGCCATCTCGCGGATCTCGGATTTGCAAAGTCCGGTTTTTCCATTTCTCTCGAACCTCTGGAAAATCCGGGACCTCTGGGATGTGAGACCGTGGAATTTTTGTTCTCACCAAATCCGGGCGAACCCGAACGTCCCCTGCGGGCCATCGCCTCCAGCGGCGAAATTTCCCGCGTCATGCTGGCCATCAAGACCGCCCTCGCCGCACAGGACAGCGTGCCGGTTCTGATTTTTGATGAAATTGATGCCAATGTCGGCGGCGAAATCGGGGCGAAAGTCGGAGCCAAAATGAAAGAGCTCGGAGCCTCCCACCAGGTCTTCTGCATCACCCACCTCCCCCAGGTCGCCGCCCAGGCGGCATCACACTACATCGTTTCCAAAGACACCTCCGGAAAACGCACCAGCACAAGTCTTGGAGAAGTCACCGGGAAGGCCCGCGAAACAGAAATCGCCAGAATGCTCGGCGGCAAGGCCGAATCGGCACTCTCCCACGCGAAAGCCTTGCTGGAAGAACGATAGACAGACCATCCATCAGGAGGGCAAAAAGCCCCCCCTGAAACGACAAAGTCTCCGCAGGCGGTCAGCCTGCGGAGACTCTTGTGCAGATGGTAAAAATTAGTTCGCGGAAGCCTCGACGTTCACACGGCGGCCGTTGCGGTCGAACTTCACATTTCCGTCCACAAGGGCGAAAATCGTGTAGTCTCTTCCGAGGCCGACATTGCGTCCCGGCTGGAACTTGGTGCCGCGCTGACGGAGAATGATGTTCCCCGCGATCACGGACTCCCCGCCGAATTTTTTCACGCCCAGCCGTTTGCTTTGGCTGTCGCGTCCGTTTTTGACACTTCCCTGTCCTTTTTTATGGGCCATGACGAGTTACTTGGTGGAGATGGATTCGATTTTGAGTTTGGTGAGCTGGCGGCGGTGGCCGACCGTGCGATGATACCCTTTGCGACGGCGGAATTTGAACGCGATCACTTTGTCGTCCTTGAACTGGTCAACGACTTCGGCCGTGACTTTCGCTCCGGCGACAAGGGGTTCCCCGATGATGACAGACGAGCCGTTGGCAACGAGCAGGACTTCGCCAAGCTCGGTTTTTGCGCCGGCCTCGACGTCAAGTTTTTCGACTTCAATTTCATCGCCTTCTGCGACGCGGTATTGTTTGCCGCCTGTTTGAATCACTGCGTATGCCATAAGAATTCCGTTTCGGTTGGAATTGTCCAAGGTGGGGCATTCATTGAAATTTCGCAAGCTGAAAATTCCGTCTTGCCAAAATTTTCCGTGCCGCTACTTTTTGCGGCTCATCCCAATTGCTCGGGTGGTGAAATGGCAGACACGTACGTTTGAGGGGCGTATGCCGCAAGGCATGGGGGTTCAAGTCCCCCCCCGAGCACTCCTATTTATCAGGGTTTCCGTCTCACTCGATCCAAGGTGTAGCGTTTTCGTAGCATCAACAGAGGGTATCAAATGAGCTGAGAGAAGTGGCTTCGCGATACCGAGCGGTGGATCCAAACGCTCTCCCCTCCCAAGCCGATCAAGGGAGAATTCGTGAATACTCAAGAAAAGGCTATTGGTCACGCAAACCAATCCTACTTAGGAGATGATCTATCCAGAGGGGGTGCGTTTCTTTTTCGGCTTTTGAGAAGGTTTGACACATGTGACAAACGACCCCGATTGATTTCCATCAAGGAGCCCTTTTTTCTCCGCATCCTTGAGAACAATGAATTGTTTCGGCGTTTGTTTTTCATCGTGCAGACCGCAGTCCCACGAACAGGGTGATTTGAATTGGTTATATCGCATATAATGAAGGAACGGTGTCAACGGAGTGGCCGTTCGAGTGACGATATGCGCCTGTTTACAGAGATGAGAAACTGGGGAGCGAGGGCTGCCACCAATATCTCCCAAGAACCTCCTGCGAAGCATTCTAAGCTGGTTTGCGCAACAGCACCCGTGCACTGGTTCTACTTTCCGCGCTTGGTGCGTCTCAGACTTTCACTTCATCTCTTCGCATGAACCTGTGTCTGCGCGAACCGCTTCCCCCTTGAGCCTTTGCGCGAGGAGGGTGGGACTGCGAGCAATCATTTCCGCGGCTTGATTGGAGTAACCTCGTGAAAAGATGCGGAAGGCAGCAAGCCTTGTGAGAAACCGAGGGAATCGGGGGGGGTAGTGTCACTGGTGACACTACCGTTTTACCCTGGAGAGCAGCCCTCTTCTCACTCTCTTGCTGGAAGGGTCTGGGCTCCTTCTGTCTTTGAACAGAGGCTCAAAGATGGTCTATGAAGCTACACTTTTTTCTCCTCCCTATCTCGCTCCCAAAAAGTCCGCCGTCCGATCCAGCGTCGCGGATTTTTCCGATGTCAGTTTTGTCGCCAACGCGGTCAAATCTTTGACGTTCTTTTCCGAACAATCCTCCTGGGGAAGCACATCGGCAGGCAATGGGGGATCCAGGCGGATGGAGGCGGCAACAGGACCGCTTCCGAACCGGTGGAAGGAGGAGACAATCTGGGCATTGGTCAACTGCGAGGCCTCCGCGGCAAAGCGCACGATCTCTTCCGGGGAACCCGCGACATTCCAGCCAACGACATTTTTTTCGGGCGCAACGGATTCCATTCCCGCGCCCAGACTGATGAGCACGCATTGTTTGCCGGGAAACCTCAGCAGGGCTTCATTCAACGCCAATAGCGAAGGATTGTTGGCGTAGATTTCCGCCCCGATGAGCAGTTCGGACTGATCCCCGGTGGTGTTCGGAATTTTCGAAGGAGAAGCAACGGCCGGGTTGCAGGTCGCGGCGGTCACCGCATCCGCCAGAAAGTAATCTCCAGCCTCCGTGATGGCGCGTCCGGAGGTTCCCGAAAACGTCGTGCTCTTGCCCATGTCGCTGGCAAAGAGAAATGGTGCCCGGCTCTGGATTGAATAGGTCGGCAGGATGGTTGTCGTCAGGGCATCCGCAACCTGCGCGGCTCCGAAAAACTCCTGAAAGACACTCTGTCGAACGCGCGTAAGGTATTTGGGGGCCGTCCGTCCCTCCAATGACAGCAGCGGATGGAAAACCGGTGTCTCCATGGTTTTCGACCAGACTTTGGGAAACTCCTTGATCAGCTCCGCTGCGGTGAAGCGGGGCGTGCTGCGATCCAGCGGCACGGAAAGCGCGGCGACAATGAAGGCTCCCGAGGAGGTGCCCACCATCACGTCAAAAAGCTCGCTGACCGGCCGACCGCTTTTTTTCTCCAAATAATCCAGACAATACAGGGCCAGCAACCCGCGCATTCCCCCGCCATCGATCGAAAGCACACGCACATATTTCCCGGGATCGCGCGGACGAACCCCCGGAAGCTCCACCGCTGGGTGCGGCGGCGGGGCCACCGGCTTTTGCTGATAGCGGCCATAAGCCCATCCCAGGGCAACAGCAATCCCGACAACCGCCAAAGATCCCAGAGGCAACCGCGCCAGGCGGGAAGAAAAGCCGGAATAGTCGGGAAGATGCATGACAGCGAAGCATCCCGGAATTCCCCGGGGAATTCAACCCGGATCACCGAAAACCACGCTCTTCCGCTCCCATCCCGCCGCCGCAAATCACCGCCAATCTTTCGCAAACAGCCGTTAGCGGAATTTGGCCGAACCCCCTACAACGCACGGCCTCATGAAAATTCACTCCACATTGTTGAAGACGCTTCTGGTTGCTGCCGCTCTGGGCATGGCGGCAAATGCCAGGGCCGCGTTTCTCGTCATCTCCCTGCCCGGCTCTTCCACGGAAGATCAATGGACAGGACTGACAGCAACGAATTTTCCCGGTTATCCGACCTACACGACAAGCGCCAACCTGTGGCCTGCCCCGATCGGCTCCACCAGTGGAACCGGTGATCTGGATTTCAACAAAATCTCGGGGCTGGGATTTCCGAGCAACGGTGGCGGCATTTATGTGGGAGGCATGACGAGCGGCACGGGCGTTTACTCCATCGCCACCTCTGCCACGGGGGCGTTGAATGCACTGGAAACAGTGGTTTTCCAGATCGAGATCGAGGGGATTGGGGCGAACTGGAGCGATGTTTTTTCGGGGCTGAGCCTGAATTACAATGGCGGAACGCAGTCCCTGGCCGCCAACTTCTTCCAGGAAGTATCGGCCATCAACACCGGCACGATGTTCGGAGAACCAGCCACCCGCTTCACACTCGCCTTCCAGTGGGATCTCTCCGCCGTTGTCGATCCCATCACAACATTTGATTTCCAATGGACAGCCGCCGAACATTCGCTGACCTACAATTTGCAGGTCAACCAGGGGGACACGATGGTGCAGGTTGTTCCCGAACCCACCACCTGTGTTCTCCTTGCCCTGAGTGCCGCCGGGTTCGTCGTCTGGAAGAGACGCACAACAGGCAGGTCAAGCTGATCCATGAAGGGACACAACGCCTTCACCCTGGTGGAATTGCTTGCGACAACCGGCATCCTCCTCGTCCTCGCGGCGGCGGTGATGCCGGTTGCCGGCTCGTGCATGGAAAAAGGCCGCGCCGCCAGTGAAATCGCGGGAGCACGCCGGGCGGTGGCCGCCTGGCGAAGCTTCGCGGGAGAAAACAACAACCAGATCCTGCCCGGCTACCAGGCCGACTCTTCCGCAGTGAACGCAAAGGGACAACCCCTGTCCTTCCCCGTCAATGCCCGCTACGTCTTCCGGCTTGCTCCCTATCTGGATTTCCAGATCCGGGGCACCCTGCTGGTCAACGACCAGAAACGGATTCAGGACGATTATGAAACCAGCATGGCCCCTTCGTTCGGAATCAACCTCACCTTTGTCGGCGGCGATTACGGCAGCGGAAGCGACCTGTATCCATCGGAGGCCAATTTCTCGAAATACGGAAAGTTTGTGGTCACCAATCTGAATGAAATCCACTCGCCCGCGAAACTCCTGATCTTCGCATCGGCCCGCATCACGGATTCCCGGGGCCGCATCCAGGAAGGCTACAATGCCATCAAATCACCCCGTCTGACTTCGAACCGCTGGATCGGCGACTACGAAGAAAAGCGCCCCTACTACGACTTCGGGGCGGTTCATCCCCGGTTCGGCGGCAGTGCCGTCTGCGCGATGGCGGACGGGCATGTCGAACTGCTCGGCATCGACGATCTCCGCGACATGCGACGGTGGTCGAACCAGGCCGCCGAAGCGGACAATCCGGATTGGACAATTCCGTCCCTCTGAACACAGCAACCAACAACAAGAAATGAAAACAGAACTGCAAGAAACCCTGAAAGAGCGCTGGGAGGCGCTGCTGATGGAGAAACCGAAACTCCGCATCCGTGACGCCGCAGCCGAACTCGACGTCAGCGAGGCAGAACTCGTGGCCACCGGCTGCGGACAGAACACCGTGCGGCTCGCCGGGGAGTGGAAGCAATTGATCAACGAGCTTTCCGCGCTGGGGCGCGTGATGTGCCTGACGCGCAACGAGCACGCCGTGCACGAACGTTACGGGGAATTTCTCCAGACCGATTTTTTCCACGGCATGGGGCAGGTCGTTGGACCGGACATTGATCTGCGCCTGTTCATGAGCCACTGGCAGCATGGGTTCGCGGTCACAGACATCACTCCCGACGGCGACCGGCAGAGCTTTCAATTTTTCGATGCCTCGGGTGCGGCGATCCACAAGGTTTATCTCCAAAGGGAGAGCAACTACGGAGCCTATGGGGTGATCCTGAACAAATACCGCTCGCCGGACCAATCCCCCTCGCTCCAGGTCTCCCCCCCACCCGCTCCGCAGGCAGAGATCCCGGACGCGGAGATCGATGTGACGGGGTTCCAGGAAGCCTGGCGCGCGCTCAAGGACACCCATGCGTTTTTTCTGATCCTGCAAAAATACCATGTGAGCCGGGTTCAGGCGTTGCGACTGGCTCCGGGGGGATTCGCCCGCCGGGTGGCGAAGATCTCGACGAAGCAGATGTTGGAGAGTGCTTCCGCCACGGAACTGCCGATCATGGTCTTTATCGGCAACCGGGGATGCCTCCAGATCCACACCGGACCGGTGAAAAACATCCGAATGTTCGGGGAGGAGTGGCTGAACATTCTGGACGAAGAATTCAACATGCACCTGCGCGACAACGCGGTGGCATCAACCTGGGTGGTCCGCAAACCGACTGCCGATGGCATCGTCACATCGTTGGAACTCTTCGATGCGGAGGGAAACAATCTGGTGATTTTTTTCGGAAAACGGAAACCCGGTGAACAGGAAGATATCCGCTGGAGGGAGCTTCTGGAGAGCCTTCCCGGGGAGGATGTGCCATGAGAATCGCCCTCTGCCTGCTGGCCCTCGCCGGCTCCGCATGGGCGGAAACCCGGATTGTTTCCGTCGGCGGAGCCGTCACGGAAACAATCTTCGCCCTGGGAGCAGGGGAATCCGTTGTGGGAGTGGATACAAGCAGCGTCTTTCCGGAAAAAGCACAGACTCTGCCACAGGTCGGCTACCAGCGGACTCTGTCGGCGGAAGGTATCCTGTCTCTCAAACCCGACCTCGTCATTCTTGCTGCGACAGCGGGACCACCTTCAGCCATCGGGCAGTTGAAAGAGATGGGGGTTCCCTTGGTGCATTTGCAGGAAGGGTACACCCTGGAGGCGGCTACCGCCCGGATCCGGAAAATCGGCGAAGCACTGGGCAGGGGCACGGAAGCGGAGGAACTCTGCAAGGAAGTCGAACGCGATGCGGCGACGGTCCTGCCTCCGCAGAATCCCCCGCCCCGCGTCCTCTTCGTGATGTCCGCCGGCGGAGGTGCTCCGATGGTGGCAGGTTCCGGCACGGCGGCGGATGCGGTCATCCAACTCTCCGGAGGAAAAAATGTCGGCGGCGACTTCAGTGGTTACAAACTGCTGTCTCCCGAAGCCCTGGTCACACTGGATCCAGAGGTTCTCGTCACCACATCGCGCACCGTGCAGGGCCATGCCCCGGGGGAATTGCTCCAGGGACTCTCCCTCACAACGGCTGGAAAGACCAAGCGACTGGTCGTCATGGACGACCTTTATCTCCTTGGCTTCGGCCCCCGAACGGGAGCGGCCTTGGCAGAGTTTTCCAGGAAGCTGGCCTCCTGTCGGATGAGCGCGGAGCGATGAGGCTGGCACGTCCCGCGTTCCTATTGTTTCCGCTGATCCTGGCCTCTCTCGCAGTGGTGCTGATCTCGCTGAAAACCGGAGCCGTTCCGGTTTCGTGGGGCGAGATGCTCGGGATCGGGGACTCCACGGGAGAAAAGGTTTTTCGGGTGATGCGTCTTCCGCGCACGGTGTTGGGTTTTCTGTGCGGGGGAGCCTTGGGGATTTGCGGAGCGGCTTTGCAGGGGCTCTTCCGGAATCCCCTCGCCGATCCGGCTCTGGTGGGCGTCTCGGGTGGAGCGGCATGGGGTGCCGTGGGAGGAATTGTGCTGGTCGGCCCGTTGCTTGGCCTCTCGTTTTTCCTGCTTCCTCTCTGCGCCTTTTGCGGAGCCCTGCTGGCGACAATCCTCGTGCAGGCCATCGCCTCGCAGAACGGTCGTATTCTGGTCTCAACGCTCCTCCTGGCGGGGATTGCAGTGAATGCTCTCACCGGGGCCGGGATCGGGTGGATGGTTTACGGGGCGAATGACAGCCAATTGCGGGACTTCACTTTCTGGAGCCTGGGAAGTGTGGCCGGGGCCGGGTGGAATGCCGTGTTCGCCAGCACCCCGTTCATCGCCGTCTCAACGGGAATTCTTCTCTGGAGGGCCGGAGCACTCAATGCCCTCTCGCTGGGGGAATCCGACGCCTGGCACATGGGGGCGCCGGTGGAATCCGTCAAACGCTCCGTCCTCGGTGCCACAGCCCTCGCGGTCGGCGCGAGCACCGCCTTCACCGGGATCATCGGTTTCATCGGCCTGGTGGCTCCGCATCTGGTCCGCCTGTTTTGCGGGGCGGACCACCGAGTGGTTCTGCCCGCCTCCTTCCTGGTGGGCGGTTGTCTTCTCTCCACGGCCGACATCCTGGCCCGGATTTCACGGGCACCGGCGGAGATTCCCGTGGGCATCGTCGTGGCCACAGTGGGAGCCCCCTTTTTCATCGCCCTTCTCCTGCGCGGAAAAGGACACGGCTCATGAATCTGCTCGTTGCGGAAAATTTATCCGTCGCAAGAGACCATCGGGTCATTGTGCATGCCCTGAATTTCGCCGTGCCGCCCGGCACCTTTCTCGTTGTTGCAGGTCCCAACGGGACGGGAAAAACCAGCCTCTTGCGTGCGCTCTCAGGAGAACTTGCCGCCGCTGCGGGACGCGTGCTTTTTTCGGGGAGAGACATCCGGGACATTCCCCACCGGACTCTGGCCGCGAAACGGGTTTTTCTGGCGCAGCACAGCGAATGCCGACTTCCCTTCCTGGCCCGCGAGATGGTGCTCCTCGGGGCGGAATCGGCCGGACATCGCGGGCTGGCCGCCCGCCGTCTTGCGACAAAAGCGATGCATCTCGCGGGAGTCTCCCATCTGGAAGGACGGACCATGTCCAAGCTCTCCGGCGGCGAACAACAACGCGTCCACTGGGCACGCACGCTGGCACAACTGGACAACCGGACCGAAGGCAGTGCCATCTTCCTCGACGAACCGGTTTCCAGCCTCGACCTCGCCCATCAGCATGAACTTCTCACGCTCTCCCGCGCACTCGCCCGGGCTGGAGCCGCTGTCGTGGCAGTGCTCCACGATTTGAATCTCGCCGCGCGATATGCCGACCACATCCTCCTGCTGCATGAAGGCCGCGCGCATTCCCACGGTTCGCCCGCCCATGTTCTTACCCCGGAAACCATTGCGCAGGTCTTCGGAGTCCGGACCCGGATTTTCACCCATCCAGACAATCCGAGTCCCGTGATTCTTGTTGAAAACGTCCTCCCGTCTCCCCCAAAACACATGTCTTACTCCTGATCCACCGGGTGCATGACCGGCCAGCAACCACGCAATGTCGGAGGATGGATTTTCAGGGAGGAATTCACCCGAATCCACCCCGGTTCACCCGCCCCATCCACAAAAGCCACCCCGATCGGCATGTCGAGTTGCTCGTCGGCCAGGAGGGTCATTTCTTCACGGGCCCGGTCGGAAACCGCAATCCACTCTTCTTTCAGGGCCATGGGATCCAGTGCCCGTGCCTGGATTTCTTCAAGCTGGGCGGGATCGATCCTCGCAAAACGAATCATCATCTTGAGAAGAGAGAGCGGATTGAATCCCGGATCCTTCCCACAGGCAGCCCAAACGATGGCTTCGAGCGGATAACGTCGGGAGAGTTCGACCATGTCCACGTAATCCCGTGTCTCCATGCGGGCGGAGAGGGCAAGTGCTTTGTTGATTGCCATGTCGAAAAGATGCAGCCGCCAGCCCAACAGGTCGTCCGGCACAATCGGAAAAAATCGAAAAGCCGAGACATGCGCCCAATCGAGTTCGACCCGCATGTCACCCCGCCGGATCCGCGCCTTGCGGAAAGACGAGGGCTTCGCCCATTCCTCATTGCGCTCGATTTTTTCGACATGAAATCCGGCTCTCTCCAACGTGGAGACATCCTTTTCACTGGCAGCCACCAGATCGGCAACCGCTTCATGAAAAACATCGAAGTCATGGGAGTAACGCGCCGAATCGTCCGGGGCATTCAGCACCAATCCCCCCGCAAAATGGCTGGCTTCCGAGCGGTTTCCCACCAGGACGCCCAGACGTCTTTTTGGAACGGCGTCAGAGGCATCGCATCAACTCCTGCGCGGCAGCCCAAGCCTGCTTGTCGCCATATTCCCTCAGGTGCGTGGCCACCAGTCGAATGTCGTCCACATAACGGATTTTTGCCCCGGGATGCCGGAACCAAAAACATTCGGAAAATTTCCGCACCAGTTCCTCGGCGAACGCCACCACCTCAGCAGATGCAGGGACTCTGGCCAATGGTTCCTCGACGGTCATGGGGAAACCATAGTCTGAAACCGCTCAACCGACAATCCCGATCCTTCCCCGCAGGCATCCATCGTCCTTTACGCTTTCTTCAATGGAAACACGCACGGACAATGCCCGAAATGCTCTGCAAAGGCTTTGCTGAAATGGCTCAGACTGGAATAGCCGACCATCATGGCCGTCTCGGTGACATTGTGATTTCCCGCACGCAAAAGCTCCGCCGCCTTCTCCAGCCGGGTTGTCCGCAAATACCGGCTGATCGTCGTCCCGGTTTCTTCCGAAAAAATCCGGCTCAGGTGGAACTGGCTGCAACCGACTTCCTTCGCCATCTCCCCGAGAGCGGGAGGATTCTCGATGTCACGCTCCAGAATGGCTTTCACCCGCTCCACTCTTTCCTTTGCCACCCGCTTCTGTCGCTCACAAAACAACTCGGGCACGGAAAACAAGTGGGCCGAGACTTCCATGATTTTTGCCGGATACCAAATTCCCTGCAACACCCCCGGCGGTCGCAACATCTCTTCCGCCGCCCGCCGGATCCAGGGCGTCAGAGGCCACACCCCGGCGGGACCGGATTCGCCACCCTCCAGAAAATTCCGCACCTCCGTGGGACACTTTTCCCGGGAAGCCCCCAAGGCATGGGACAACCAGGGGCGCGACATCTCGATCGTCAGAAACCGATGCCGATCCTCGGCCTCCCGCCAGCTTTTCAGCGACCTCTGCGAATAGTAGGACACGCTCTTTGGACCAGTCACCACCGTTCGCCCGCGGCTTTTGGAAAAGACCCCGCGCCCCTCGAAGTTGATGCAAATTTCCAAGCTTCCGGGATGAAAACTCCTCCCCCAGTCGACCGGGCACGGACTTGAAAAATCATGCCACTCCACACTCACCCCTTCGCCATGAAAATTCCCAAAGAGCTGCCGCCACTCCCCGCGCACCTCCCTCCAAACTCCCTCTTCAGAAAATTTTGCCGCACCCATGAAATGTCAATTGTTGAGACATTGTCTCAATAATGAAAGCCAAACCTTATGGACTATGTGGATTTTTTGAATGGCCGGTCATCATTTGACCCGCAGGCGGCAGGCTGATAGATGTGGCGGTTTTCCATGAGCGGATACAAACACACCATCAAGTTGCCCAAGACGGATTTTCCCATGAAAGCGGGACTGGCCCAGCGCGAGCCGGAAATGCTGAAAAAGTGGGAGGGTGAGAAGCTCTACGAGAAAATCCAGGAGGCCCGGAAGGAGGCCCCGCTCTATGTGCTCCACGATGGTCCGCCCTTTGCAAATGGCGATGTGCACATGGGAACGGCGTTGAACAAGATCCTCAAGGATTTTGTGATCAAATCGAAAGCCATGGCGGGCTTTCGCGCACCATACGTGCCGGGGTGGGACTGCCACGGCCTGCCGATCGAGTTTCGCGTGGTGAAATCCTCCGCCGGACTCACTCCTGCCGAGGTACGCCGCCGTTCGGAGGAATACGCGCGCAAATTCATCGACATCCAGCGCGCCCAATTCCGCCGTCTCGGAGTCTTTGGTGACTGGGAAAACCCCTACCTGACTCTCGCTCCCGGCTACGAAGCGGATATCATCCGTTCCTTCGGACGGTTTGTGGAGGCAGGCCTGGTTTACCGCAGGAAAAAACCTGTGCTCTGGAGCACCGGAGCCCAGACGGCACTCGCCGAGGCCGAGGTCGAATATCAGGACAAAACCTCCCCGGCCATCTATGTGCTCTTCCCGCTCGTCAGCGGAGAGTTTGCGGACAAGGCCTCTGTCGTCATCTGGACCACCACTCCGTGGACACTCCCCGCCAACCTCGCCATCGCGATCCACGCCAAGCACACGTATGTCGCCGTTCGGGTCAATCTCCACGGTAGTGAAAAGACCCTGGTCATGGCCGAGGCTCTCGTGGATGCGTTCTGCGCGGCCACCGGAGCGGAGAAAATTTCCGTCGAAAAATCCTTCCCCGGCTGTACGCTCGAAGGCCATCTGGCCCGGCATCCGTTCCTCGACCGCACATCCACGATCTACGCCGCGGATTTTGTGACACTCGACACCGGCACGGGTTGCGTCCACATTGCTCCAGGGCACGGCGAGGATGACTACCACCTCGGTCTCGAACACCATCTTCCCCTGCTCTCCCCGGTGGATGACAACGGCCGCTACACCGAGGAATGCGGCCTGCCCGGGTTTGTCGGAAAGTATGTCTTCGATGCCAACGAGGAAATCATCACCCTGTTGCAGGAAAAGGGAGCCCTCGCGGGACGCGAATCCCACCAGCACAGCTACCCGCATTGCTGGCGCTCCAAAACACCGGTCATCTTCCGCGCGGTGGAACAATTTTTCATCCGCATCGACTCGATCCGCGCCGAAGCGCTCGCGGAGATCGATTCCGCCAAATGGCTGCCTCACTGGGGTCGCAACCGGATTCGCGGAACCGTTGAATCGCGTCCGGACTGGTGCATCTCGCGCCAGCGCACCTGGGGCGTCCCGCTGCCGGTGTTCTACGACGGCAATGGCGACCCGATTCTGGACCCCCGGGTCATCGCCAGGGTGGCGGACATCTTTGCCGAACGAGGAACGAATTCCTGGTTCGAACTCGGCGACGAGGAATGGACCGCCCTGGTCGGCCTGCCTTCCGGTGTCTCCCGCCGCCATGACACCCTCGACGTCTGGATCGATTCCGGCCTGAGCCATGAGGCGGTCCTCCGGCGGCGTCCGGAACTCGCCTTCCCCGCCGACCTCTACATCGAGGCCACCGACCAGCACCGGGGATGGTTCCAGAGCTCGCTCATGACCTCGGTCGCGCTCAACAAGACGGCCCCCTACCGTGCGGTTCTCACGCATGGATTTGTCGTCGATGTGGACACGAAGAAAAAAATCTCGAAGTCCGCGCAGGGCGGCTACCAGAAACCCACGGAAGCCGACCACTACGTCGGGAAATATGGGGCCGATCTGCTCCGCCTGTGGGTCAGCAGCGTGAATTTCACCGACGACGTGCCCTTTTCGGAAGAGATCTTCACCCGCCTCTCCGACGCCTACCGCCGGATCCGCAACACCCTGCGCATCCTGCTCGCCAATCTGCACGACTACGATGCTTCGCAGCCGCCCGCTCCGGCGGATCTCACCTTCGTGGATCGCTGGATCCTTGCCCGTCTGCAGGAAGTCGTCGCCACCTGCACGGAAGCCTACGCGAGCCTCGAATTTCACCGCGTTTATCACACCATCAACCAATTCTGTGCGGTGGATCTGAGCAGTCTCTACGTGGACATCACGAAAGACCGACTCTACTGCGACAAGGCGGAATCCCCGCGCCGCCGGGCCACGCAGTTTGCCATGCACAAGGTGTTCGACGCCCTCACACGGCTTCTGGCGCCGGTTCTCGCATTCACCGCGGAGGAAGCCTGGGGATATTTCCAAAAAGATTCCTCCGTCCACATGCAACTGTTTCCGAAACCCGAAGCGGCCTGGACAAATGCGGACGCCGTGAGTGACATGGACCGGTTGCTTGAGATCCGGGCACGGATTTCCCAGGCGGTGGAAAAAGTGCAGAAAGCCGGAGACATCGGCAGCGCACTGGAAGCCCGGGTGCGCCTTGTCGCGCCGGATTCGGAGAAACCACTGCTGGAATCCCTGCAACCGGAACTCGAAGAACTTTTCATCCTGAGCGACCTTGAAGTACTCGCCGGATCGGAGGCAACAGTCGAAGTGAGCAAGACCCCCGCTGTGCGCTGTGAACGCTGCTGGCGGCATCGTCCGGAGGTGGGGAGCAGCACGGCACACCCGACCATCTGCGCGCGCTGCGAAGAAGCCGTTGCATGAAATCCGCCCTGCGCTATCTGCTGTTCCTGACCCTGCCGCTCTACGTCGCCGACCAGGTGACAAAGTGGCTGGTGCTGCGGAACATCGGAAGAGAGGAGTTCCTCCCGGTCATTCCCGGTTTCTTCAATCTTGTTCATGTCCACAACCCGGGAGCCGCTTTTGGAATGTTCAAGGACAGCAATGTCTTTTTCATTTTCCTCGCCAGCGCGGCCCTGATTGTCGTTGCGGTGCTCGCCCGGAAGGGCGCCTTTGCCAGACTTCCCACCCGGCTCGGGGCAGCTCTCCTCGTGGCAGGCATTCTCGGGAACCTCACCGACCGGCTCCTGCATGGCTTCGTCGTGGATTTCCTCGATGTGATTCTCCCGTGGTATGGCCACTGGCCGTCATTCAATATCGCGGATTCCTGCATCTGCATTGCCGCCGGACTTTTTATTCTCGACTCCCTTCTGCCGGAAAAAAAGCCCGCCCCCGGCAAAGCCTCCCTGCAAGCGAAATGAATCACGGAGAACCCGGAGTGCAACCCGCCCCAAACCTTTGCCTTTTTCCCTCCGTGCTCTCTGTGTCCTCCGTGGTCAATCCCCATTTTCTTTAGGATCATGAGCGACCCTGTCTCTTTCGGACTCCCCCACCGCCCCCCTTTTCTGTTTGTGGACCGGATCACCTGTCGAACAGCGGATACGGCAGAAGGAGAGAAGACCTTTGCTCCGGAAGATCCGATGTTTGCGGGACATTTCCCCGGAGATCCCATTGTGCCGGGAGTGATTCTCACCGAGGCCCTGGCCCAAGTCGCAGGCATCGCAGGCGCGTCGGAGAAAGGATTTCTCCTCTCGGCCATTCGCTCGATGAAGTTCCCCGCCCCGGCCCGGCCCGGAGAAAAAATTCTCCTTCAGGCCCACAAAATCGGAGCGCTTGGAGGACTGGTGCAGTTTTCTGTTTCAGCGCAAGTGGACGGACGGACCGTTGCCGAAGGCCAGGTTGTCCTGAACGAACTGGAGCGGTGAAAAACACGGCCCGAACTGCTGGTGAGGTCCTGCGGTTCTCGCCACCGGAAAGCGGAGGCTGGAGAATTGTTCAAACCGCTCTATAATTCCACACAGACCGCTTCCTCGCGGGGAGGCTTTCCCAGCAGGAAAAGCCGGGCGGGAATCACCTGATTCAACCAGTCCAGATGGGGCGGCAGCACCCGCCTGCGATCTTTCCACTCCGCCTCCACCAGAAGAAAATCCGGTGCGGTTTCCTGAACAATGTCGCACAGGGTGAACCCAGTGTTCGACTGCACGGTGCGAAAATCCACATCGGGAGCGATCTCTTCCAACGATTCGCACAGATCGTCCAAAGTCGAATGATCCTGTTCATGTCCCAGCGCGGCTTCACGGGCATGGGCAAACGGACTGTCCGCTGCCAGCACGGAAATGCTCCCGGGAGCGATCGAAACCAGAGCCTGCCGCGCCGCCTGCCAGCGCGGACGGTGGGCTTCGATCATCAGGCAGGCACTGGATTCCTTGTCCGGTGCTTCCTCCACCGGATAGGGAATCAGCAACAAATCGCAGGGAGCCCGCTGAAGCAGCTCACGAACCACTCCGCCGGTGAAATTCCGGTAGTCATTCGGACGGTCCAAAGCACCGGCAATGACGAGATCAAAGTATTCACTGGCGGCCGCATCCACAAGAGCCTCCGCGGGAGTTTCCCCCTCGCACCAGTAAATATCCACCTCGTCCCGTCCCAACTCCGCGAAAGCTTCGTGGAATTTTTCCACCTTCTCATCCGAACGTCCACCCGCGTGAAGCACACTGAGCCGTGCCCCGAATTTCCTGGCGATACGATCCGCCTCCGCTATGACCGCGCGAAAACGCGGGGAAAATGTGGCGGCAACGGCAAAGTGGGATTCGGACATCGTTAACAGATAATCTCGCGCGATCCCTGCCACGCTTCCAGAGGAAAATCACGCTTTCGACAGATTTATGATCGCCTGGAATTCCGACTTGGCAAGCGGCATCACGCTGAGACGGGATTGGCGGAGCAATCCGATCCCCGAGAGAGCCGGAACCTCCTTGATCCGGTCCAGCGACACAGGAGATGCCAGAGGGGCGCATGGTTTCAAATCCACACACGACCAATCCCCTTCCTTGGCTGTGGGGTCGGGATACGCCGTCCGCACGACTTCCGCGACCCCCATGACGGACTTTCCCACCACGCTGTGATAGAAAAGCACCCGATCACCCTTGGCCATGGCACGAAGGTGGTTGCGGGCTTGAAAATTCCGAACTCCTGTCCAGGCCGTTTTTCCATCGCGGACAAAATCCTCCCAAGAGTAGGCCGTGGGTTCCTGTTTGACGAGCCAGTGATTCATGGGTTTTGCGAAAGGTATTCGAGAATGTTTGCCGTGGTGGTTTTGCTGATGAACGCCCGTGATTCGGCACTGTTGTAGGCATTGTGCGGAGTGAAAACCACCTGGGGCCTCCGCAGGAGAGAATTGCTGGAAATGTAACGCGAGATCTCCTTCATGCGCTCCATCGGAAGGGCGATCCGGTCCATGCCCGCACCCCGCACCCGGTCGGCGATCTGCGCACCGATGAGCGCCGTTGCCCCACCGTGGAAGACGCTTTCCTCCTCGATCACATCCAGCCCGGCACCCCCGACCTGCCCGCTGTCCAAGGCTTCCAGAAGGGCATCCGAATCGATGAGACGCCCCCGGGCGGTATTGATGATCAACACCCCCGGCCGACAGCGGGACAGGGTCTCCCGATCGAGAATATGGTGCGTCTCGCGGTTCAGCGGAATGTGCAGCGTGATCACATGGGCCTCGCGGATCAGATGATCAAACGAGGTGTATTTGAACTCCAACAGCTCCGTGTGGAGAGGATTCGGCACCGCATCGTAGGCCAGGACATTCATCCCGAAAGCCGCGGCGATCCGGATCACATGCAATCCGATTCTTCCCGCCCCGACGACTCCCAGCGTGCTTCCCCGGAGGTCCATTCCGCGAAATCGTTCATGGGTGAATTTTCCGGCCTGGGCGGCTTCGGTGGACTCGCGGATGCGTCTCGAAAGCGCCAGCATGAGGGCGAATGTGTGCTCGGCCACGGTGTTTTCCCCGTAGCCACTCACATGGGCCACCGTCACCTTCCTCTTCGCACAGGCCTCCAGATCGATGTGATCGCACCCCATCGAGCGCGTGGCGATGAGCCTCAAAGCCGGATGTTTCTCCAGAAAAGCCTCATCCACCTTGTCATTGATAAAAATGGAAAGAACCTCGACATCCTCCGGCACATCTCCCAATCGAAAAGGAAATGAAAGATCGAACTCCTCGAATTTTTCCGAAAAAAACTCCTCCTCTTCCGACTCGGTGGACACGAAACAAATTTTCCTGCTTTGCATGAACGTGGTTTGGGGGCCAGTATGCCCCGTCTCCCGATGGAAACAAGCACGGCCGGAAAAGGATTCTTTCTCTCATTTGAAGGTTCGGAAGGATGCGGAAAATCAACCCAGATCCGCCTCCTTGCGGAAACCCTGCGCGCCCTGGGCCACGAGCCCCTGCTGGTGCGGGAACCGGGGGGCACGCCCGCCGGGGAAATGATCCGGCACCTCCTTCAACATGCGCCGGAAGGAGAAGCCCTCACCCCGGAAGCCGAACTCCTTCTCTTCGCCGCCAGCCGCGCACAGCTCGTGAGGGAAGTCATCCGCCCGGCCTTGGAAGCCGGGCGCATCGTGATCTCCGACCGCTTTCTGGATTCCACGACTGTCTACCAGGGAGTCGCCAGAAAAATCCCGCCGGAAGAAACCGCCCGGATCAACCATTTCGCCGTCGGAGGGCTTCTCCCCGACAGGACATTCCTCCTCGATCTCGACCGCCCCACCGCCCTTGCCCGCATGAATGGTCGCAACCAGACCGCCGACCGCATCGAACGCGAATCCGAGGAGTTTTTTGAAGCCGTCCGCCGCGGCTATCTGGAACTGGCCGCCCGGGAAAACTCCCGCATCCGGGTTCTCGACGCCGCCCTGCCAGCCCCTGCCATCGCCGCGCAGATCCGCGACAACCTCCGGGGAGCCGGACTTCTTCCCAAGTAAAAACGGAAGCCGGATCCGCTGCTACTTGATGTAGTAGCCGGAAACCCTCCACGTCCCCTTGTCATCTTTCATGGGAGTGACCGTCTCGACGGCTTCGGCTTTGTTTTCAAACGAAGTCTTGAACTGAATCACCACATACTCCCCGTCCGGAGCCCCCGGCAGGGATGTCAGGTAGCGGGCATTCATCAGTTCCCTCGATTTCAACGCACCGAAGGGAGTCCGTGCCAGCGAAACCATTTTCACCCATTCCTCTTCCCCCACCCGCTCCTTGAAAAATGGCGCGGCTTCGCTCCAGCTCTCCTTGTATTTCCCCGCATCCACAAGCCCCAGCCACGCCTCGGCGGCTTCAACCGCTGCATCCGTCCGGCTGTCGGCGCGAACGAGAGAGGAGATAAAAAAGAACAGGACAGGAATGCAGACCAACGCGGAAAGAGGGCGGGAACGCTTCATTGCGAGTCAAAATTCCGCCATCCCCGCGAAAAAGTCGAGAAAACCCTTTCATAGAGCGCCAGGAAGAAGGAGCTCCTTTTACTTCTTCTCTGCCACCAGCGCCAACCGGGGCCACCACCAGACGATTTTTCCGTCTTCTTCCGCGAGGCGGAAGGTTCTTCTTGCGGACTCGGGAGCCGAAGCCACGAGCTGGAGCACATGTTCGCGATTTTCCGGCGATGTTCCTGCCGCCTGGAAATACCACTCCAGATCCGGCTGCTTCAGGGGAATCGTGTCACATCGCAGGAGCTCCAGACCGGATTCCCGGCAGAGAGCCGACCACTCGCCGGGGGACAGGAATCGTCCGTGACTCGGGTCGCGGGCTTTTTCCACCGCATGAATCCACTCCGCCGCCTCCGGTTCGCCATCCGGCACGCTCCCGTCAATGAGGAGAAAGATCCCGCCGGGACAAAGAACTCGCGCCACCTCGGAGACAAAGGCCGCCGGGCTGCTGAAATGATGCGCCGCCACACGGCAGGTGACCACCTGAAAAGTCCCGTCATCATAAGGCAACTGCTCCGCCTCGTGCAGCGCGGTCTTCACGGCGAGTCCCCGCGCGGCAGCCAGCTCGGCCGCCCGCTCCAACATGGCCGGAGAAAGATCCGAGGCCGTGACCTCCCAGCCCTCTTCCGCAAGCCAGGCGGCAGTGTGGCCCCCGCCGGTCGCCACATCCAGTGCCCGGCCTCCCCGCGGCAGGCTCAGGCCTTCCAAGGTATTCACAACATCCGAGACATCCGCCAAAATATGGGAAGAACCGTAGTTCCGACTCTGGCGGTCAAACTGTTCGCGGGCGGCAAGCTGACGTTCATCAAGCGACATGAACCGGATTTTATCTCCGCTTCCGCCGGGATGAAATGATTTCTTGCCCCTCCCCCGTCCGGCCATTCAATGTCGCCGCCCATGATTCGACACGACAACCGCACCCCCGGAGAACTCCGCAAGATCGACATCCAAAAAGGCATCGCCCCGCACGCCCAGGGCTCTGTCCTTGTTTCCTTCGGCAACACCCGCGTCATCTGCGCGGCCATGATCGAGGAATCCGTGCCCCGGTGGATGAAAGAACAGAACGTCAGCGGGGGATGGCTGACCGCAGAATATTCCATGCTCCCCTACTCCACGCTCAGTCGCAAACAACGCGAATCGTCGCGGGGCAAACCGGACGGACGGGGAACGGAAATCCAGCGCCTCGTGGGACGGTCCCTGCGCGCTGTGGTCGATCTCGAGAAACTCGGCTCGCGGACCCTGTGGGTCGATTGTGATGTGCTCCAGGCGGACGGGGGCACCCGGACCGCGGCGATCACCGGCGCTTCTGTCGCCGTCGAGCTGGCCTGCCAGGCACTTGTGGAACAGGGAAAATTGGCCACTCTTCCGATCAGGAACCGTGTCGCCGCAGTCAGCGTGGGCATCGTGGGCGGCGAAGTTCTTGTGGATCTTGATTACCACGAAGACAAGGATGCCGAAGTCGACATGAACATCGTGATGACCGACAAGATGGATTTTGTGGAAGTCCAGGGCTCCGGGGAAGAAAGCGTTTTTTCCGCCCCCCAGCTGGAGGCCATGCTGGCGGCTGCAAGAAGCGGGATTGCCAATTTGCTCGAAATTCAGAATGCTGCTCTTTCTCACTCATGAAAAAAGCCCTCATCACAGGCATCACCGGCCAGGACGGTTCGTATCTGGCCGATTTGCTTCTCTCCAAAGGTTACGAAGTCCACGGCATCATTCGTCGCGCCAGCACGTTCAACACCAGCCGGATCGACCATCTTTATCAGGATCCCCATGTCAATGGGGTCCGGCTCTTCCTGCACTACGGCGACCTTGCGGACTCGGTGAACCTCGTCAAATTGATCTATGAACTCAAACCCGACGAGATCTACCACCTCGGCGCCCAGAGCCATGTGCGGGTGAGTTTTGACATTCCGGAATACACCTCCGACGTCACCGGAGTCGGCACGATCCGGATCCTGGAAGCCATGCGTGAAGCCGGCGTCAAATCCCGCTTCTACCAAGCCTCGAGCAGCGAGATGTTCGGCAAAGTCCAGGCCGTTCCACAGACCGAGACCACGCCTTTCTGGCCCCGCAGCCCCTACGGCTGCGCCAAAGTGTTCGCCTACTGGGCAACCGTCAATTACCGCGAAAGCTACGGCATGCACGCCTCGAACGGGATCCTCTTCAACCACGAAAGCCCCCGGCGTGGAGAAACCTTCGTCACCCGCAAAATCACCCGCGCGGCGGCCGCCATCAAGCTGGGCCGCCAAAAAGAACTCTTCCTCGGCAACCTCGACGCCAAACGCGACTGGGGATATGCCCCGGAATACGTCGAAGGCATGTGGCGGATGGTCCAGCAGGATGTCTCGGATGACTACGTGCTCGCCACCAACGAAACCCACACGGTCCGCGAGTTCGTTCAGGAAGCCTTCGGACACCTCGATCTCGACTGGGAAGAATTTGTCAAATACGACGCCCGCTACGAGCGTCCGGCGGAAGTTGACCTTCTCGTCGGCGACCCCGCCAAGGCAAAGAAACAACTCGATTGGGAACCCAAGACCAAATTCCGCGACCTCGTCCGCATCATGGTGGACGCCGATCTCGCCGACCTCAAATCCAGGTCTTGACTCCCGTCGCAAAACCGTTAGTTTAACCGACTCTCATTATGTCAAGAAAGTGCAGCATCACAGGGGCCAAGCCCGTCCGTGGATCGAAAATCCACCGCCGCGGTCTGGCAAAAAAGAAGGGCGGCATCGGTATGCACGTCACGGCCGTCACACCACGTTTCTTCGAGCCAAATTTGAAGACCAAGCGCGTTTGGGTGCCCGAACTCAAGAAGTTCGTCACCGTCAAGGCCACAGCAAGGGCTTTCAAGACGGTCTCAAAAAATGGCGCCTACAAGACTCTCCGCGCTGCGGGTCTTGTGAAATAATCTCCCACCAAGCAGAACAACCCTCCAAAGAAAACCCCAGCCATGGCCTTCAGCGTCCAAAGCAAAAAATCCGGAAAAACCTACTTCCTTCACCGCCGCCTTCAGCAACTCAAGGGGGGCAAGGAAGTGACTCTGTATTACTTCGCCGGCGTTGCCGGGGAAGGTGCGATGGATGCGCTGCCGGCCGGCTACGTGGTTTCCGAAAACGAGCGCACCGGTCTCCCTCTTCTCAAGAAGGGTTGATTCCGTTCACCACAAAGACACCAAGCCACAAAGAGGTGGGATTCAAAAATCCTTCGAGTCTTCGTGGTGATTTTTCTTCTTCTTCGTAAATTGGCCGTGCTTTTTGCTGAAAGCGGCATGATGACGGGTGACAACACTCCTCGCACGAGGTAGTGCTTTTCTCCATGCCGCTTCTCGAAGTCAAAGACCTCAGAACCAGGTTCCCGGTGCATGGCGGTTTGCTCCGCCGGAAAACGAGGGACATCAAGTCCGTGGACGCCCAGAGTTCTTTGCCTTCCATCGGAGAAAACGGACGGAATTTTTTCGGGCGGATTCCGTTCACCACAAAGACACCAAGCCACAAAGAGGTGGGATTCAAAAATCCTTCGAGTCTTCGTGGTGATTTTTCTTCTTCTTCGTAAATTGGCCGTGCTTTTTGCTGAAAGCGGCATGATGACGGGTGACAACACTCCTCGCACGAGGTAGTGCTTTTCTCCATGCCGCTTCTCGAAGTCAAAGACCTCAGAACCTGGTTTCCGGTGCATGGCGGATTGCTCCGCCGGAAAACAGGGGACATCAAGGCCGTGGACGGAGTCAGTTTCTCCGTGGAACCCGGCCAGACCGTCGGTTTGGTCGGCGAGAGCGGCAGTGGCAAGACAACCGTCGGCCGCACCCTGCTCAAGCTCATTCCCGCCACTTCCGGGAACATCCTTTTCAACGGACAGGAAATCCTGCCGATGAAGGAAAAGGAATTCCGTCCCTTCCGCCGGGAAATGCAGATGATTTTTCAGGACCCCTTCGGTTCCCTGAATCCCCGCTTCACGATTGCCGAGATTGTTTCTGAGGCGTTGGAAATCCATTTCCCGGAAAAATCCCGGAGCGACCGCAGGGACCGGGTGGCGGAGCTTCTCCGTCTTGTCGGCCTCCGCCCGGAAATGATGAAACGCTATCCGCATGAATTCAGCGGAGGACAGCGCCAGCGGATCGGCATTGCGCGGGCTCTGGCCGTCGAACCCCGGTTCATCGTCTGCGACGAACCGGTCAGTGCACTCGATGTCAGCGTTCAGGCCCAGATCGTCAACCTTCTCCAGGATCTTCAGGAACAATTCGGCATGGCCTACCTGTTCATTGCCCACGATCTCGCCGTGGTCGAGCACATCAGCGATCATGTGCTGGTGATGCACCACGGCAAAATCGTCGAGTCCGCCCCCGCGGAAGCCATTTACAACAACCCCCAGGCCGACTACACCAAGTCCCTTCTGGCCGCCGTGCCGCAACTCGCCTGATGCACCCGATTCTCCGCAATTTTCTCCGAATGAACTGGCTCCTGCTGGGGCTCATGCTGGCCCTTCTGGGCTATGGCGTCTATGCCATCTACAGCGCGACCTGGATGCGGGAACAAAACTTCTGGTCCTCACAGCTCGTCTGGATCCTGATTTGCCTTCCGATGTTTTTCGTGGTGGCACTCGTGGACTACCGTTGGATCAACTTAGGGGCCATTCCCATCTACGTCCTCGGAATGCTCCTGCTGGTGGCGACCATGCTGTTCGGAGAAAAACGCTATGGAGCCCGGAGTTGGCTTGATCTTGGCCCGATGAGCTTCCAACCCTCGCAGCTGGCCATCGTGGCGGGCATCCTGACCCTCGCCGTCTTCCTGCAAAATTCCCGCACCATGATGCCCTTTCTGCGGATTCTGTGCTGCGGAGCCATTGTGGGAGCCCCCTGGATCCTCATCCTCATCCAGCCCGACCTCGGTTCCTGCATCGTGTGGGTGCCTGTCCTTCTGGCCATGATGTTCATCGGCGGCATTCCCAAGCGCTGGCTCATTTCCATGTTGATCATCGGGGTGGCCATGATTCCCGTCGTTGTCCAATTCGGGCTCAAACCCTACCAATACTCGCGGATCACCACCTTTCTGAATCCGGAAGCCGATCCGCAGGGCGATGGATGGAATATCACCCAATCCCTCATTGCCATCGGCTCCGGGGGCTTCTCCGGCAAGGGATTCAAAGCCCCCAACACACAGAACGAACTGGGATTTCTCCCCTCCACCATCGTTCACAACGACTTTATTTTTTCGGTGCTTGGCGAGCAACACGGGTTCATCGGGGGCATCGCCCTTCTCGCCGCTTTTGCCCTGCTCTTTCTCGTGATCCTGCAGGTCGCCATGGAAGCGGGCGATGATCTCGGGCGCTTGCTGGCCATCGGCTTTGTCATGCTGCTCTTCACCCACACGTTCATGAACATCGGCATGACGATCTCGGTGACCCCCATCACCGGCCTGCCCCTGCCTTTGATCAGCTACGGCGGATCGTTTGTCATGATCACCCTGTTCGGCTTCGGACTTTTGCAGAGCATCTGGATCCATCGGAGATCCGCCAGATAGGAACCCCGGGCGATGACGGAACCATTTTTCGACATCGCGGTTGCAGGCGCCTCTTTTTTTGCCGGACTTCTGGGAGCCCTGATCGGTCTCGGCGGCGGCATCATTGTCACTCCCCTGCTGGTTCTCGTTTTCAACATCGACATCCGCTATGCCATGGGAGCGGCCCTGTGTTCGGTGATTGCGACCTCGTCCGGCGCCGCTGCAGCCTATCTGCGGGATGGCATTTCCAACATGCGCATCGGGCTTTTCCTCTGCATTGCCACCACCATCGGGGCCGTCTGCGGAGCCCTGCTGGCCGTCGTGCTGGATCCGGATGTTCTTTCCATTGTTTTTGGAGCCGCCCTGCTGGCGACTGTTTTTCTGTCCCTCCGCAAAAAGTCGGAGTCCCGGCTCCTGCCGGAGGATTCCGATCCGCTGGCCCTCAAGTTGGACCTTCCCGGAGAAATGCCGGATGGTCAGGGGGGGAAGTCGCTTTACGGAGTTGCCAGGGTGATCCCGGGCTTCTGTGTCATGTGGATCGCCGGGGTTCTTTCCGGCCTGCTGGGAATCGGATCGGGAGCGTTCAAAGTCGTTGCGATGGACCAGATCATGAGACTGCCATTCAAGGTCACCACCGCCACAAGCAATTTCATGATCGGCGTCACTGCCGCCGCCAGCGTGGGCATTTACCTGAAAAAAGGCTATCTGGATCCCGCTCTCGTTTCTCCCGTGGCCCTGGGAGTGCTGGCCGGGGCCTTTTTCGGCGCGAAACTGCTCACGATGGCTCCGGTGAAGCTCCTCCGCGTGATCTTTCTGTCTGCCGTCTCCGTCATCGCCGTGCAAATGATCCTGAAAGGACTCCACCATTGAACAGGCTCTCCGTCATGCTGGCCCGGGTCATGGTCTTCGGAACGCTCATTTCCGCAGGTCTGATCACGATCGGCCTTGTCTGGTATCTGGGCACCCATGTTGGACAGAATCCCGGTGATCACATCTTCTCGGGAGAACCAAAATATTTCGAAAATCCCGTGGGAATGCTCCAACGGGCGTTCAGTGTCCACGAAGTCGGCGAGCGTCGGAGCATTGCCATGATCGGCATTTTTCTTCTTCTCCTGAATCCTCCGGTTCGCGTGTTTCTGGCCGGGCTGGGATTCCTGCTGGAAAAAAACCGGATGTATGCGGGAATCAGCGCCCTGGTTTTTCTGGTGCTCCTGCTGAGTTTCTTTTGGTGAAGTCCGGATATTTTCAAAGTCTCACCGGGCCGCTGCGCACACCGGTTTTCCGTTCGCTGTGGATCGCAACGGTCTTTTCAAACATTGGAACGCTCATGCACAGCGTCGGAGCCGCCTGGTTGATGACATCCATGACGTCCTCCCCGCTTCTGGTCGGTCTGGTTCCGGCCTGCATCTTCCTGCCGACGTTCGTTGCGGGGATTTGTGGCGGAGTGCTGGCCGACATGGTCGAACGACGCCGCATCCTGCTGGTGACACAGTCCGGCATGATGCTTGCCGCTGCGGCGATGGGCATTCTGACCATCAGCGGCCACATGTCTCCCTCCCTGCTTCTCGCGCTGACCCTCTGCCTCGGGTTTTTCAGCGCATCGAATCTCCCGGCCTGGCAGTCCCAGATTCAGGAACTGGTTCCACGCGAGCAGGTGGCGGCGGCGGTATCCCTGAACAGCATGAGCTTCAACAGTGCCCGTTCCATCGGCCCCGCGCTGGGAGGACTGCTGGTCGCCGCCTCGGGCCCGGCAGTGGTCTTCTTCCTCAACGCGGCCTCTTTTTTGGGCACTGTGTTCGTGCTGGCTGCGTGGAAACGTCCCCCTGTCCCACGCACCCGGAAAGCCGTTCTCCGAACATTGAAGGAAGGCTTTGAGTTTGCGATTTTTTCTCCCGTGATGCGGGCTCCGTTGCTGAGAGTCTCGGCGTTTGCCCTTGCCGCCAGCGCGGTCTGGGCCGTGCTTCCACTTCTGGCGAGAGAAGTCCTGAAATCCGGCCCTCTCGGTTACGGCTTTCTCCTCGGAGCATTTGGCCTCGGTTCCATCGTCACCGGCGGGCTTGTTCCCGGGTTGCGACGAAAGTTCCACCCCGACCGCATTGCGGGCCCGGCCATCCTCGTGCTGTGCGCGGTGTTGATCTGCCTTGGAACCATCCGCAGTTTTCCCGTCGCGCTGTGCGCCCTGTTTGCCGGAGGCATGGCCTGGGTGGCCGTATTGATTCAATTCAATGTGGCCGTGCAGCTTTCCGTGCCGGAGGAAATCCGGGGACGGGCCATGTCGTTTTATCTGGTCTTCTTTCAAGGCAGCATGGGCCTGGGAAGTGCGGCCAATGGCTGGATTGCAACCCATGCGGGCATTCCCCATGCACTGGTCTTCGCCGGGCTTTTCCTCCTGCTGGGATTGCCTTTGGGCGCATGGTTGCCCCTGCCCCAACCGCTCCCCTCCGCGAAAGCAACGCGGACTGACTAATTCAATCCCAGAAGGGCGACCAAATTCAGTCCGAAGGCAAAGAGCAGCGCTCCGAGGAAAATACAGACCGGCAGGGTCAATATCCATGCCATGAGGATGTTTCGCAGTGTCGCCATCTGGAGCCCGGAGTGATTGGCGGCCATGGTTCCCGCCACCCCCGAGGAAAGCACATGGGTCGTGCTGACCGGCAGCCCAAAATGATCCGCGACAAGGATGGTGGACATGGCCACCAGCTCGGCGGAGGCTCCCTGCGCATACGTCAGGTGATCCTTGCCGATTTTCTCACCCACAGTGACGACGATCCGCTTGTAGCCGATCATGGTTCCAAGGCCGAGAGAGAGCGCGACAGCGTATTTCACCCAGTCCGGGATAAAATTGGTGAGTTCATCTCCGCTGTTCTTGAGCAAAGCGGCCTCTGCTTTCTCTTCCGGATTGGAAATGCCCCCTGTTTTCTCCAACTTGGTGATGGCTTTTGAAATAAGATAGAAATCCGTCCGCACGGCTCCCCGTTCCTCTGCGGGAAGATCCTGGAAAGTTTCCAAAGACTCCAGTTGCCGGAATAAATCTCCGCATTTGTCGCTCAGGGCCGCAAAAGTCCGCTGAGAAAGTTTCCCGGAAGATTTGATGTAATCGGTAAGAACGCTTTTGGATTCCGCACCGTCCAGTCGAAGCCCCTCTGCAGCTTTTTCATAAACCAATTCAAGCGCCTTTGCGGACCGGGCCGCCTCCGCCACGGAAGAATGATCGGCCGACATCTTCAGCGCATAGGTGCCGGGCAGAATGCCGACCAGAATCAGCACGATCAACCCCATTCCCTTCTGCCCATCATTCGATCCATGGGCAAAACTGACACCGGTGCAGGTCAACATCAGAATGCCACGAATCCAGAGAGGCGGAGGGTTTTCCCCTTCCGGAGCGCGATAAAGAGACGGATTTTTCACCAAGGCCTTGCAAAGAAGAAGGAGCAGACCGGCTGCGCAAAAGCCGACAAGAGGAGAAATGAGGAGCCCCAAGCCCACATCCTGGGCCTTGGCCCAGTTGACCCCTTCGGTGATCGAATGCTGCGAACTCATCAGGGAATTTGCCAATCCCACACCAAGAATCGAACCGATCAGGGTGTGGGAACTGGAAGCCGGCAGTCCGAAATACCAGGTGCCGAGGTTCCAGAGGATGGCGGAGATCAACAGGGAAAAAACCATCGCGAACCCCGCAGCCGAACCGATATTCAAAACAAGCTCCACCGGCAGAAGACTCACGATCCCGAACGCCACCAATCCGGAAGAGGTCAACACCCCGATCAGATTCCAAATCCCCGACCACACCACCGCAGGCGTTGCTTTCAGGGTATTCGTATAAATAACGGTCGCCACCGCATTGGCGGTGTCATGAAAGCCGTTCACAAACTCAAAACTCAGTGCGAGCAGAATCGCAATGATCAAGAAAAACCATGTCAGAATCGTGGGCTCCGAGCAGGTGGCGGCGATCAAAAACATAAAGGGAGAGAATAAACAGGACACTCTTCCCGGCGGGATTCTTCAAGGCCGGAAATTCTGAAAAAACGTCAAAGTGGCCGACAAATCGGCCATTTCATGACCGGGATCATCCGAACGGAACCCGGTCGCCGGATATTTCTCCAGAGACGGGGAAAATTTCCCGAATGAAAGCGGGCGGCTCAGTGCGAATTGGTTTCCGTATTCTTGAAGGTCTCGGAAAAACTTTTCCCGGCCTCTTTGAACGCATCCCCGATGCCTTGGATGGCATTTTTGGCATCATTGAGAGCCTTGGCCATCTTGGCGGCCTGAAAATCCGTGCGGAGGCTGAAAGCCTGACGTCGGAAAACATCCGCCTGGGTACGGTCTCCCTTTTTCTCCAATTCCTCGATCTGGGAATCGAGCTTTGCGAGCGACTTTTCAACCGCAGCCTGTTTCTCCGCATCGGGAGAGGCCTGGAACTCCGCCAATTGCCTGCGGACATTCTCAACGGTGCGCGAAGGGGAGTTGCACCCCCACAAAAGCACCAGGAGAATCCCAGTGAACAAAAGGCGATATTTCATGCGGTGAAGGTGTCCATCGCGGGCGAGCGTCCGTTTTCGATCCGGATCTCCGGGCGGTTCGCCACCAGATGGCGCAGGATGTGAAAGACTTCCTCGGGATCGGCCTCGACCGCCAAGGCAACCTGCTCGGCTGTCTGGGGCTTTCCGGCACTCTTGAGGTGCGCAATCACACGGCCCTGGATCTCCAGGATCTTTGCGGCGGCTTTTTTGCCGGCCTCCACGCCCGGCTGATGATAGGCGTTGACGTTGACCAGCGAGCCATAGAAGCCGACGGCGCGCTCGTAAAGGGCAATGAGTGCGCCAAGCTGGAAGGCGTTGAATTCCGGAATGCTGATGGTGATCGACTCGCGGCCTTTCTCGTGGAGGGCGCTGCGGCTGCCGCGGAGGAAGCCC
>JADHED010000577.1_pt1 | contig 41306 bp, 44 predicted proteins | sample 8952041 | NCBI WGS metagenome assembly JADHED01 (sample SAMN16124423, study PRJNA663239) | bioreactor sludge metagenome | isolation source: sludge (control) | place: India:Bengaluru | collected 2018-09-08 | reverse complement strand
CCGCGCGCGAACCCGTGCGGCAGCGTCGCCGCGACCTCCGGGTCCTCGAGCAGCGGCAGCACCTCGGCCACGTTGCCCGCCCAGCGGGTCGGGTCGAGGTGGCGCTGCGCCGCGAGCTCCTGCGCGTCCTCGAGGTGGGCCAGCCCGAAGTTGTACGCGGCCAGCGCGAACGCCAGCCGGTCCTCGGGGGCCACCTCGTCCAGCACGCTGTACAGCCAGCGCAGGTGCCGCGCCGCCGCCGCCACGTTCTGCTGCGGGTCGAACGGGTCGTCGGCGCCGAACTCGATCGCCGTCGCGGGCATCAGCTGCATCAGCCCGATCGACCCCGACTGCCCGACGGCCGTGGGGTCGTGCCGGCTCTCGTGGAACGAGATCGCGGCCAGGATCCGCCAGTCGAGCCCGTGCTTGTGGGCCGCCGCGCGGAACAGGCCGTCCCACGGCGTGAGCCTCCGGCCGTCGTCCTCCTCCGGGACGAGCGGCCGCGGCGTCGTGCGCCGCAGGTCGCGGAGGCGGTTCGGGTTCTCGAGGTAGGTCCGCTCGAGGGTGGCGACGAGGCCGAGGACGCGCATGTCGTCCAGGACCTTGCCGGTCATCCGCGCCAGCTGCGGCGAGTTCGGGCGCACGGCCCAGCGGACCGGCAGCCGCTCGCCGAGCGGCGGGCTGATCGTCAGCCCCTCGTAGTGCCCCGACTCGAGGCGCGCGCGGTCCTGGTCCAGGAGCACGAGGGGCCAGGTGCCGCGCTCGGCGCCGGCGGCCAGCTCGCGGACGGAGAGCACCGGCGGCAGCCGGTCGACCGTCAGCTGCCCGTCCAGCAGCGCCTGCCACCTGAGCGCCACGTCCTCGAGCGCCGTGTTGCGCCGGACCGCGACCGTCCGGTTCCGCAGGTCGAAGACCGTGCGGATCTTCGCGGCGTCGCGCCCGAGCAGCACCGGCTCGGCGTGCTCGAAGGACGTCGTCCAGGCGACCTGGTCCACCGTCGAGGACGGCCCGGAGTCGATCGCGGCGAACACGTCGGCCCGGCCGCGCAGCACGTCGCGCAGCCCGGCGGCGGGGTTCGCCACCGGGACCATCTCGAAGTTCACGTTGAGGCGCCGCGCCACGCGGCGCGCGAGGTCGACCGCGAGCCCGCGCGGCTCGCCGTCCGTCACCTCGAACCCGACCTCGTCCCGGGCCACCGCCACCCTGAGCACGCCGTCCCGCGTGATCTCCGACAGGTCGCGGTCGACCGGGGAGACGGAGGCGATCCAGGAGGGGCGTACGGGCTCGTACACCAGGAGCCCGTGGAGGATCATCAGTGCCGACAACGACGCGAGTACGGTCAGGAAAACCAGGGCGAGCTTCCGTTTCCGGCCGCTCATGTGCTTCCTCCTGTCCCGGCAGCGCGCGAGGAACGACGTGCTCGGTGCCCCGGATTCCCGTCGCCGCGGAAAGCTCGACGACGGATCCGGCGGCCCGTCAGGCGCCGGGCGGACCATCCACCCGGTGTGCCGGGATCTGCGGCCTGGACCCTCCCCGGACTACAGTTGCAACTGGCTGGTCCAAGCCTCGGCTATTAGACCCCCCCCGGGGGGGAGGCGCAACCGCACCCCCTTACGTTACGGTTAACCGGTGTTACGCGCGGGGTGAGTTTTCGACGGTGAGTTTTCGACGTCGACGGAGAAGGCCAACGCAGTGTGGGGGCGGGGCTGCGCCCCGCCCGGGCGGGGCAGAGCCCCGCCCCCACATCACTCCATGTCCGTCATTTGAGCAGGCGGGGCGTCAGTAGGCGCGCGCGAAGACGAAGCGCCGCTCGGCCGGGTTCCCGCACTTCACGCAGGGCCCCGGGCTCTCCGGCTCGTCGAACGTGACGACCCGCACCGTCGCCTTGGTCGCCTCCTTGATCGCGTCCTCGCAGCCACCGTCGCCGCAGTGGCGCGCCCTGAGGAAGCCGCCCTTCTCGATCTCCTCCTCGAACTGCGCCCAGCCGTCCACCGGCCGCGTCCAGGCCTCCCGGCGCGCCCGGGCGTTCTCGAACAGCTGCCGCTGGATCCCGTCGAGGATCCCGGGGACGGCCTCCGCCGCGCCCTCCAGCGAGAGCGGCGTCTTGGAGCGGTCGAGCCGGGAGACGGCGACCGCCTGCCCGGCCTCGAGGTCCCGCGGCCCCAGCTCCAGCCGCAGGGGCACCCCGCGCAGCTCCCACTCCGCGTACTTGAAGCCCGGGTTCACGTTGTCCCGGTCGTCCACCGTCACGGCGAGGCCCGCCTTGCGCAGCCGGCCCGCCAGCTCCTGGGCCGCCGCGGACGTCGCGGCCTGCTGGTCCGCGTTGCGCCAGATCGGGACGATCGCGACCTGGATCGGCGCGAGGCGGGGCGGCAGGATCAGCCCCTCGTCGTCCCCGTGGCACATCACGATCGCGCCGACCAGCCGCGTCGAGACGCCCCACGACGTGTTCCAGACGTGCTCCCAGTCCCCGGTCGCCGTCTGGTACTTGACCTCGAAGGCCTTCGCGAAGTTCTGGCCGAGGTCGTGCGAGGTGCCGCACTGCAGCGCCTTGCCGTCCTGCATCAGCCCCTCGATGCAGTAGGTCATCAGCGCGCCGGCGAACTTCTCCCGGTCGGTCTTGCGCCCGGTGAGCACCGGGACGGCCATGTAGTCCTCGGCGAACGCGCGGTAGACCTCGAGCATGCGCAGGGTCTCGGCCTCGGCCTCCTCGTGCGTCGCGTGGGCCGTGTGCCCCTCCTGCCAGAGGAACTCGGTCGTGCGCAGGAAGAGCCGCGTCCGCATCTCCCAGCGGACGACGTTGGCCCACTGGTTCATCAGCAGCGGCAGGTCGCGCCAGGACTGCACCCACTTGGCGAACATCGAATAGATGATGGTCTCCGACGTCGGCCGGATGATCAGCTCTTCCTCGAGCTTGCTGTCCGGGTCGGGGACGACGGAGTTCAGCCCCTTCTCGCCGGTGGCCTTCAGCCGCGTGTGGGTGACGATCGCGCACTCCTTCGCGAACCCCTCGACGTGCTCGGCCTCCTTGGCCAGGAACGACTTGGGGATGAACAGCGGGAAGTACGCGTTGACGTGCCCGGTCTCCTTGAACATCCGGTCGAGCACCGTCTTCATGTTGTCCCACAGCGCGAAGCCGTGCGGGCGGATGACCATGCACCCCTTCACGGGGGAGTAGTCCGCGAGCTGGCTCTTGAGGACGACGTCGGTGTACCAGCGGGCCGCGTCGGTCGCGCGGGGGGTGATGTCCTTGGCCACGGTCAGCTTCCTTTAGATGTCTGGTATGTCTGGTAGATGTCTGGCGAAGTACGGAAGGCGGATTGCGAATCCCGGGATGATGCCACGGAGCTCGCCCCAGAGCCGGAAGATCCCCCACCACTCGGCAAGGGCAGGCACGAGCTTGCTCGTCCTGCCCTTGCCGAGTCCCGGGGGGGCCGGGGGGTGGGCCCCCCGGAATCGGCGTCGGCGGGATGCAATCAAGGCGGCGCCGCGCCGACGTGTGCCCCGCCAACCCCGCCCGCCCCGAAAAATCACGGCTGCCGCTGCGCCTCCCCCGTCATCGGCACGAACCGCACCCCGCCGGCCGACCAGCGGCGCACGGTGCCGTCGGACCCCTTCTCGACGACGACCAGCTCCTGGCTCAGGCCGCCGACCGGGATCACCAGCCGTCCCCCGGGCGCGAGCTGCCGGATCAGCGGCTCGGGGATCTCCGGCGGGGCGGCCGCGACGACGATCACGTCGAACGGGGCCACCTCGGGCCAGCCCGCCCAGCCGTCCCCGCAGCGCCCGGTGACGTTGGTGTAGCCGAGCCGCTTCAGGCGCTCCTCCGCCTCGCGCGCGAGGTCGCAGAGGATCTCGACGGTGTAGACCTCGCCGCAGGTCTCCGCGAGCACCGCCGCCTGGTACCCCGACCCGGTCCCGACGTCGAGCGCCTTCTTGCCGGGGGCGGCGCGCGCCAGCTGCGTCATCAGGGCCACGATGTAGGGCTGGCTGATGGTCTGCTCGAGCCCGATCGGCAGCGGCTTGTCCTTGTACGCCTCGTCGACCATCGAGGGGGGCACGAACAGGTGCCGCGGGACCTTGCGCATCGCGGCGAGCACGGCCGGGTCGGTGATGTCGCGGGACTCGAGCTGCGAGCGGACCATGTCGGCGCGGCGCGCCTCGTCGCTGCGCGCGTCGCCGGCCGCGTGGTGGCTGCACGCGGCCACGAACGGCAGCGCCGCCATGGCCGCCGCCGCCGCGAGCGCGAACAGCACCGTCGACACCACGTCCGGGGACATCAGAGGAACCCCCGTTCGTCGGACGTTCACGATTCTAGTCCCCCCGCCGCGGCCCCGCGCGGGGCGGGTCCGGGCAACGCGATGGTAACCTCGACGGCGCCGGCTCCGGGTCGTCCCCGTCACGCCTCGGGCGCGACACGCCACCCGGAACCGAGGGAGACCCCGATGCGCACCCGTGCCCTGAGCCCGTCCCCGGCCGCCGCCGTGCCGTCCGCGCCGTCCGCCCGGTTCTTCCGGTTCGCCCGGTCCGTCGTGTCCGCCCCGTCCTTCCGGTTCGCCCGGTCCGTCGTGTCCGCGGTGTCCACCCGGTCCGTCCTGTCGGCCCTCGCCGCCCTCGCCGCCCTTGCCGCGCCCCTCCTCGCGGGCGGCTGCACGCTGAAGAGCGCCCCGCAGCGGATCCTGATGGAGGACGCCGGCCGCTGGTTCACCGGGATCGAGGAGCGGCGCTTCGACCTGCTCGCGCTGTACGACGCCAACGCGCCCCCGCAGGGCACGCCCGAGTACGAGAGCTGGGCCGCCGAGGTGAACGGCATCCTCGACCGCTACGAGGCGCAGAAGGCGCAGGGGCAGTGGGCGCCCGACCCGACCGGCTACGCGCTGATCAAGGCGATGAAGATCGGCACCAACCCCGGCACGTTCTGGGGCTCGCCCGGCCGCGAGGGGACGGTGGACGAGCCGATCCTGATCATCCAGCCGTCGTTCGCGTACGACGAGATCGCCGAGCAGCAGTTCGCGGAGGGCACGAAGGTCTTCCTGCAGGGGTTCCCCGTGGGCAAGGTCCACCGCGTGGAGATCGGCGGCGAGCAGCGCGACCTCGACATCCTCGACTCGCTGCGGATCCGGATCTTCATGAAGCGCAACCCGGACCACAAGGGCGAGACCAACCTCGACCCGCGCTTCAAGGTGGTCCGCGCGGAGCTGGTGGACGGCAGCGCCAAGCACCGCGTCGTGAAGTGGGTCTACTGACGTGCCCGGCTGGCCGTCTCCCGTCCCCGCGTCGGTGCACCTGATCGGCATCGGCGGCGTCGCGATGTCCGCGCTCGCCGAGCTGCTGCGCGGCCTCGGCGCCGACGTCCGCGGCTCCGACCGCGCGATCTACCCGCCGGTGTCGGACATCCTCGCCGCGTCCGGGATCCCGGTCGCCACGCCGTTCGCCGCGGCGAACCTCGACGCGCGCCCCGGCGTCCCCGCGCCCGAGCTGGTCGTCGTCGGCAACGCGATCTCGCGCGGCAACGTCGAGCTCGAGCACGCGCTCGAGCGGGGCCTGCCGCTCGCCTCGCTGCCCGAGGTGATCGCGCGCCTGCTCGTGCCCGGCCGCCGCGTCACCGCGGTCGCGGGCACGCACGGCAAGACGACGACGACGAGCATCGTCGCGTACCTGCACCACGCCGCGGGCCGGGACCCCTCGTTCCTCGTCGGCGGCCGCCCCGGCAACTTCGACTCCGGCGGCCGGCTGGGGCAGGGGGAGGACCTCGTCCTCGAGGCGGACGAGTACGACACGGCGTTCTTCGACAAGAACCCCAAGTTCATGCACTACTGGCCGACCGTCGGCATCCTCGGCCCCGTCGAGTTCGACCACGCGGACATCTACGCCGACCTCGCCGCGGTCGAGCGCGCGTTCACCTGGTTCGCCCGCCTCGTCCCGCCGCACGGCACCCTCGTCGTGCACGCCGACGACGAGGCCGCCCGCCGCCTCGCGCAGGAGGCGCGCTGCCGGATCGTCACGACCGGCCTCGACGCGCCGAGCGCCGCGCGTGACGGCGCCGTTGCCGCTGACCGTGCCGTTGGGGGGGGCGGCGGTCCCGTGGGCGCCGCCGTGGCGGCCCTCGTGCTCGACGTCGCGGGCGCCGATCGCCGCGACGACGCGGAGGGCCAGTCGTTCACGGTGCTGCGCGCGGGGCGGAAGGTGGCCGAGGCGCGCCTCGCGCTGCCCGGCGAGCACAACGCGCGCAACGCGCTCGCGGCGCTCGCCGCGTGCGAGGCGGCGGGCCTGCCGCTCGAGCAGGCCGCGCCGCTGCTCGCGGGCTTCGTCCCGCCCCGCCGCCGCCTCGAGCCGATCGCCGAGAAGGACGGCGCGCGCGTGTACGACGACTTCGCGCACCACCCGACCGCGATCGCGCACACGCTCGCGACCGTGCGCGGCCTCGTGCCCGCCGGCGGGCGCCTGATCGCGGCGCTCGAGCCCCGGTCGAACACGATGGTCCGCGCGCTCGTGCGGCGGCGCCTCGAGGAGGCGCTGGCCGCCGCGGACGCGGTGCTGATCGGCGAGGTGGACCGCCCCGACCGCTTCCGCGACGACGAGCGCCTCGACGTCGCCGGCGTCGTCCAGGCGCTGCTCCGGCTCGGCGTCGAGGCCGAGGGCCCGCTCGCGCCCGCCGCGATCGGCGACCGCCTGCTCGCGATGCTGCGCCCCGGCGACCGCGTCGTGCTGATGTCGAACGGCGGCTTCGGCGGCCTGCCCGCGCGCCTCGCGCGCGAGCTCGGCGGCGCCGCCCCGCCGCCGGGCGAAGGGGAGTAGCGCGTGACCCCGTCCCCCGCGAACGGCGCGCCCAACACGCCCCGGCCCTCCGCGGGCCCGGGGAGCCGCGCGCCCGGCACGCCCCGGTCCTCCGCGGGCCCGGCGAGCGGCGCGCCCGGCACGCTCCGGTCTTCCGCTGGCCCCGGGAACAACGCGCCCGGCACGCCTCGTTCTTCCGCCGGGGCACGCTCCGCGCGCGACCGCCACGGTGACGCCGGCACCGGCTCGAGGTCCGATGCCGGCACCGGCCCGAGGTCGGGCGCCCCCGCGGCGGGCGTCGTCGGGGTGGACCGGCAGCTGTGGGGCGAGCTGCTGGCCGTGCTCGCCGAGGCGCTGCGCGAGAACTCGCGCCGCCCGCTCGCGCGCCTCGCCGACCGCGAGGGCGTGACGCCCGACGAGGCGCTGCGCGACCTCGCCGCGCTCCCCGTGCGCTCTTGCAGCGCCGTGGACCCCTCGCCGAACGGCACGCTGCGCGTCGCGTCGTGCACCGCCGGCCGCGGCTGCCCGGTCGAGGACGAGTGCCCGCTCGTGCGCGGCGCCGCGGCGGGCCGCGCGTCGATCGTGACCTCCGGCCCCGCGCAGCTCGTCGGCGTGCTCGTGCGCCGCTGGATCCGGCCGCTGCCCGACGCGCCCTTCGCGACCCTCGCCGAGTTCGGACCGCTCGTGGATCGTCTCCTCGAGCGCAGCGGCCGCGCCGGCCACGACGCGGCCCCCCGCGCGCGCACCGCGCACGCCGTGATCGACGTCTCCCTCCACCGCGGCGGCCCGTTCGGCGCGACCGGCCCCTATCTCACCGCTGCGGAGCTGGAGCAGGTCGCCGCGTTCGTCCCCCCCGGCAGCGGCCGCGGCGACGCGCTTCTGCACCCCGCCGAGGCCTGGCTCCGCCGCGCCGTCTCCGCCGAGGTCGCGCTGGTCGACCTGCGCCCCTGAACTCCCGCAGCTGCGCCGCGCACCCCCGCACCGCGTTGCCCGCACGGCGCCCGCACCGCGCGCCCGCGCTGTAGCCGCACTCCGCCCGAACCGCCCCGCGTCCCGTCCCGCATCCGGGACGGCGACGACCGCGCGCGCGTTCCGTCGCCCCCAGCAGAGGGATACTCTCGCTCGTGCGCGAGGTGGGGCGGCATGTTGCGAAACGGCTCCAGGGTTGCAGCGGAGATGCACGGGAACGAAGTCCACGGTGTCGGTCGCAAGGCGTTCAAGATCGGGCGCCATCTCGGGTGAGGACGATGGCCAACGAGCGGCGGCGGTCCTTCGTGATGTGCCTGACCAGCGACGGCTACGCCGCGTCGCTGGTCGTGCGGCGCATTTACGAGCGCCTTCCGGACGCGGGCGCGGAGCAGCGCGGTCTCGTCCGCGTGATCGACGAGTCCGGAGAGGACTACGCTTACCCCGCGCGCCTGTTCGTTGCGGTGAACCTGCCGGACGAGGCCGAGAGAGCGTTCGGCTAGGCCCCTCCGCGGCATTCACGGCCCACGAGGGAAGCGGCTGCCCGCTTCGACCAGCGACTCCTCGCCCCGCGCGCCATGGCCTGCGCACGACGCCGCGCGCACGACCCGGACGCACAACCTCGCGCACGATGTGGCATGCACCACGACGCACGCGCCACGCCTCGTGCACGCGTGGTGCGCATCCGTCGTGCGCATGTCGGGGAGGAGGCACGTGGGAGAGGACACGCGCACCTCAAGCCGGTCGCCTGGGGGCGGGGCAGGTGCCGGCGCCGTTGCCGGCACCGACACCGGGGCCTGACGCCCGCGGCTGCTCGACAAGGTCCGCGAGGCCGTCCGCGCGCGCGGGTACAGCCCGCGCACCGAGGAGACGTACGTCGCCTGGATCCGGCGCTTCGTCCGGTTCCATGCGCCGCGCCACCCGCGCGAAATGGGGAAGGTGGAGGTCACCGCGTTCCTGAACGATCTCACCGTGCGCGGGCGCGTGGCCGCGACGACCCGCAACCAGGCGCTCTCGGCGCTGCTGTTCCTGTACCGCAGCGTGCTCGACATGAATCTGCCCTGGCTGGACGAACTCGTCCCGGCGAAGCGGCCCGAGACGATTCCGGTCCGTCATCTCGAAGCAGGAGGTCCGGCGCCTGCTGAACCAACTGGACGGCACGCCGCGCCTGATCGCGGAGATGCTGTACGGCTGCGGCCTGCGGCTGCTCGAGTGCCTGCAGCTGCGGCTCAAGGACGTGGACCTCGAACGCCTCGAGCTGCGCGTCCGCCGCGGCAAGGGGGGCGAGGACCGCATCACCATGCTCCCCGAGCGCCTGCGCCCCGCCCTCGCGGCGCAGATCGAGAAGGTCCGCCAGCAACATCGGCTCGACACCGAGGCCGGCGCCGGCTGGGTCGAACTTCCGGCGGCCTTCGACCGCAAGTCCCCGCACGCCGGCCGCGACCTGCAGTGGCAGTACCTCTTCCCCGCGACGCGCCGCTACTGGCACGAGGAGACGCGCCAGGTCCGCCGCCACCACCTCCACGAGTCCGCCGTCCAGCGCGCCGTCCGCGAGGCCGTCCTGCGCGCCGGCCTGTCCCAGCGCGTGACCTGCCACACGCTCCGCCACAGCTTCGCGACGCACCTGCTCGAGGCCGGCTACGACATCCGCACCATCCAGGAACTCCTCGGGCACAAAGACGTCAGCACGACCATGATCTACACCCACGTCCTGAACCGCGGCAGCCTCGGCGTCATCAGCCCCCTCGATACCCTCTGATTCCCTCGCCGCGCTTCCGGTGGCGCGGCCCCCTCCGTCGGAGCGGCCACGAGCCTCCGCCTGCTTCACGGCCGCCCCCACGCACGGAATACCCGCAGCCCAATCCTGTCGCCGAATCAGCCGCCCTCGTTCAGCATCGCCCCACAAACCCGGACGCCTGAGAGCCTTAGTCCCAGGCAGTTCCCGCGCCGCGGATCGATATCCCGTATGATCCTGATTGGGCAGGGCACTGGACAGTTCTGCCCATTTCTAGTTGGGCATGCCTAATGCCACTCTCCCGCTACGCAGCCGAGACCCTTCGAGAAGTCCTGTTCCGTTTCCCGGACTGGGGCAAACTCGTGTTAGCCGAGCACCGTTACTCCCCTGACTTTTTGCTCGAAGTCCCAGCGCCGCCCGGGTCAGGGGCCGGTAGCCTTCAGCTCTTTACTGAGGGGGGCGAGCGATGGGTGCTCTTAACAAATGCGGGTCCGGAGTTCCCGATCCGTGACTCCGAGTTTGTTCCGTTGGTCGAGAGCATCGTCCAGGACCGCGTTGGGGTCGCGGTGTGCACGAGCGAAGAGGGTTGGGAGTGGAGTGAGTGGGTGCAGCCAGGAGAGCATCCGCCACACGGGGAGAGGGAGTCCGTTCGCATCGTGTCCTGGCTGGGGAGCCTTGATGCCAGCTACTAGAAGGATGCCCAACTCGGCGTAGCAGCTGTCCAGCGGCCCCCGGCGGCGGCTCGGGTGGTGTTACGCTGGGGCCGCTGGCAGCTGAACGCCAATACGTTGGGCATGCCTAATGCCACTCTCCCGCTACGCAGCCGAGACCCTTCGAGAAGTCCTGTTCCGTTTCCCGGACTGGGGCAAACTCGTGTTAGCCGAGCACCGTTACTCCCCTGACTTTTTGCTCGAAGTCCCAGCGCCGCCCGGGTCAGGGGCCGGTAGCCTTCAGCTCTTTACTGAGGGGGGCGAGCGATGGGTGCTCTTAACAAATGCGGGTCCGGAGTTCCCGATCCGTGACTCCGAGTTTGTTCCGTTGGTCGAGAGCATCGTCCAGGACCGCGTTGGGGTCGCGGTGTGCACGAGCGAAGAGGGTTGGGAGTGGAGTGAGTGGGTGCAGCCAGGAGAGCATCCGCCACACGGGGAGAGGGAGTCCGTTCGCATCGTGTCCTGGCTGGGGAGCCTTGATGCCAGCTACTAGAAGGATGCCCAACTCGGCGTAGCAGCTGTCCAGCGGCCCCCGGCGGCGGCTCGGGTGGTGTTACGCTGGGGCCGCTGGCAGCTGAACGCCAATACGTTGGGCGGACAACCCGAGGCGGCCGTGACAATCATGGCTAAGGTCACGACGCGTGTACTTCTCGCTCTCGGCGCATGTGTGGTGTCGCTGGCTTCGTGCATCTTGCTCCTGGGTCATGTCCCAGTGCTTGAGGTCGATCGTTCTGTCTCGAGTGGGGCGGCGTACGGGTTCGTGATCGGCATGTCAAAGCCCGACGCCCTGGCGGTAGTCCGGCGACAGCGCGGTGCCACTCTGAGTGCCTACTGGGAACGTGCCGGAGCACCGAGTCGGCTATCCGAGTACGAGCAGTGGTCAGCCCAGGGGCGGGGACGAATTGGCACATACACCGTCTCTGCAGGTAACGCTACTGCTTTGACCCTGCCACTTGGCTACTCGACGCATTGGCGCGTCAACCTCGGAACGTTCGGAGTCAACACCATCGAACTGCGCTTCGCGGGTGATAGCCTCATGGAGGTTCGTCGCTGCCGGTACTTGGTAGGTCGGCCCTAAGCTGCCCAACACGGCGTAGCGGCTGTTCATCGGCCCCCGGCGGCGGCCCGGGTGGTGTTACGCTGGCAGCTGAACGCCAATACGTTAGCCGGAATCCATATGACGGTCGTTCGACGGGCGATGCCAGCTGACGCTCACGTGATCGCGGAGATTCACGTTGGCACTTGGCGCGTGGCGTACCAGGGCCTTGTCCCGACGGACTTCCTGAGTTCCCTTTCTGTCGAGCGTCGCGAGGAAATCTGGCGCAGGGATCTCGAAGCCGGAACGCCCGCTGTTTGGGTCGCCGAAACTCCGGAGGCGGTCGTGGGCTGGATCGCTGCAGGCAGGAGTCGCGATCCCGATGCCACCGCGAGAACCGGCGAGCTGTGGGCGATGTACATCGACCCAGAACACTGGCGCCGAGGAATCGGAAGGTTGCTGTGGGCCCGCGCGGAAGAGCATCTGATGAGATCCGGAGTGCATGAGGTGACATTGTGGGTGCTGAAGGAGAACGCCCGAGCGCTGGCGTTCTACCGAGCGATCGGATTCACGGCAGACGTCGGCTACGAGAAGAGTCTCGAGCGAGGCGGAGCCAAGCTCCTGGAGGTTCGGCTCCGAAGCCGCATCGTCGGCTAATCCGCCGTTGCAGTCGGACGACCGCGTCGGTCGCTTCGCTCCCTCTCGCGTTCGCCGCTGAACGGCAGTACCGTTATACGGACTAGCGGGAGGCCGGGGTGAGAGTGGTCGACATGATCGAGTTCCACGACTCCGTCGCCGACGTCCGGCCTGGAACTGCGGTCATCGTCCTGAACTTTCGTCCGGCCTACGTGCACCACTGGGAGAATGGCGGCGCCGGTTGGCATGGCGAGGGCCGCTCACAGGACGGGAGGGTGGAGATTGTCGGCAACGCGGAAGCCATCGCTTCGCGCGATCCCGTCGGAATCTCCGACGGCTACCTTCTCATTGGCGCAAGCCGATTCGACATGGTTCCCGTGCCGATGGAAGCGTCTGGCGCAGTCATGCTGCACCTCGATCTTATGGACGGCACGTCCCTGACACTCGTCGGCGAGAGCCTCCGAGCTGAACTGTTCGGCCCCGCCGAACACGTCGAGAGCCTTCCCCCCGAGTGGGCTCCCGAGGTGGACGCCGTATAACGCGCGTTGCAGCAGACGGGGCTTGCGCCCCGCCGCGTCCTGGCATGGCTCAGTGGTGATGTCTCTAAATTGTGGCGCCAGATTGGGGCGTTGTCGAAGCTCTCGGTACTGCTGCTCTGCCTCTCCATGTACCCAACGGGCCGCGGTATTCGGGTCCTGGCGAACTCGAGTTCATCCGCGAAGGCGCCTGCGGTCATGAACCTGAGTGTTCTGGCCGCGACGCTGTTCGGGGCGTTCGTGCTTCAGGTGCTGGGCTGGTACGGCTCAATGGACGGCGTCGATGCCGCGGGTCAGGGCTGGAGCCGGGCATGGCAGGACGCACGCCGCGTGCAGGGCCTCATCGCGTACTTCGCGGTCATCCCAGCAGCTGGCATCGCGGCTTGGTTGGTTGCATGGCGCAGCCGCCTTGCGGCCTAACTAGCCGTAGCAGCCGACCATCGGTCTCCAGCGGCGGCTCGGGTGGTGCTACGCTGGGGCCGCTGGTGGCTGAACGCCAGAACGTTGGGCCGATGGCGCGGGGGAGAGTCGTCATGTCGTCCTACACGGGTCTTCGCGGCGTAGCGATCTTCTTCGGCGCTATTGGCGCAGTTGTCCTCTGCCAAGCTCTAAGGCCTGATCCGATTGCTGGCGCGATCGCTAAAGCACCGGCACTGACGTTCGCCGTTCTACTGCTCGCGAGCGCGCGTGGGATGTGGTTCGCGCGAAGGTGGGCGCCCGCCACGCTTGCCTTGGCAATCGCCGTCATGCTGGTCGTGTACGGCGTCGCGATCATCAAGACCAGCGGCCAGTACTGGCTAGCCGGCATGGCGGTCTTTGTCGCTGCTCTTGGAACGTGGTCCGCCATCTGGCTATACGTCCGTTGCAGGGTTCGCATCCTCTCGAAAGGCGTGCACTAATTAGGTCGGTTTCCGCTGATGTTCCAGTCAACGTCCCAACCCGGCGTAGCAGCAGTCAGCGGCCACCGGCGGCGGCTCGGGTGGTGGTACGCTGGGGCCCGTCGGCAGCTGAACGCCAGTACGTTGGCCAGACAAGCAGAACCAGCGCCGGAGTGACGAGGCCGCTCATCATGCTCCCACTCGCGGTAGATGGCCTGGTGAAGGCGGAATGCGCGTGCGGGGAAGATGAAGAGGAGACGCAGCGCTTTCGGGAGATGGCCACCGAGGCGCGGCAGTACCTCGCATCACACGCTTGGTGCGCAGGCGTTGCCGACCTCTACTTTGCCGGAGGCGTTCCCGCCGTTGTCGCTGCCTTCGCAGCCCGAATTGACCCGCGTGATGGTGCGGACGAGTGGTTGTGGATAGTCGTCGGCGACCTCCCGTCAGCCTACTTGGTGATAGAAGACGGTCCCCAGAGCTTGCCTGAGGTTCTAGAGACGTACTGCGATCTGATGAGTGACTGGGTGAACGCAATTCGAACGGGTCACTCTGTAGCAAAGGTCTTCCCGGTTCGGGCCCCCGCGGACCTACAGCATGCAGAAATGCTCGAACGGCGCATCTCATTCTTGCGAGGAGAGGTCATCCCGGCGTTCGCGGGCCAACCGGGCACGGCTTAACAGGCCAACCCGGCGTCGCAGCAGTCCAGCGGCCCCCGGTGATCGTCTGGAGTGGTGCTACGCTGGGGCTGCTGGCAGCTGAACGCCAATACGTTATGCGGCAAGACGATGAGCGCTGACTGGTTCCGCAACACGACATGGGACGCCGCCATTGAAGTGGCGTTCGATGAGAAGCTCCGTCGTGCGCGAAGGAAGGAACAGTACCTCCGCATCCAGGCATGCACGCTGGCCCGCTCGCATCCAGAGGTCGCCTTGAAGCTCCTTGATCGCTACTTCGAGCTCCACGACGACTTCGATCATGCCCAAGCCCACGTCGACCGAGCCACGGCGCTGCTCACCCTTAGCCGCGTAGACGAGGCACTGGCAGCGTACGAGGCAGCCCTCGCCAGGGAGGCCGTGTTCCCGAAGGTACAGACCCAGGCGTATCTCGATCTCCCGTACGTCGTCGCTACACGTGGTGTTCGGGAGCAGTACAGGCGCGCACTTGATCTGCTTCATCTACACGAGTCGCGCTTGATGTTTCCCGTTGACCACTTCCGCTGGCATGCCGCCCACGCACTGATCGGAGCCGCTACGGGTGAGGCTGAGGCCGTCCGCAGCCATGCGGAGCGTGCTCTAGAGGCCGCAAGCCGCGATGACTCCGGGTTCCGATACCACCCTTCCGTGGGCCTTGTCACGCCGCATCACGAAGCCGTCGTCAGGAAGCTGGAGGCGCTATGTGCCGCATAGCAACCGGTTGCAGCGGACGGTCCGCTGCGCGGCCCGCCGGCGGACCGGGACGTTAAGCGGAAAACGCCGTGTCCCACTCCGAGCCAAGCGTATCGCTAAACATACAAGCTGCGAGTCCTCTGCCTTTGCACCGACGCGGGCGAATTGTCGGGTACCGTCACTCGTGGTACCCGGTCCTCCTTGGCAGCATTGTGCTTGGGCTGCTGGTGATCAACGTGATCGCGGTTGCGGGGGGGCAGTACCTGAGTCTGATCGCCGCGCTGGTACAGGCCGCGATTCTCGGTTCGCTCTTTGCGGCGAACTTCGTGCAGGTCATTCTCGTTCGTTTGTGGGCCTGTCTTCTGCTGGTCGCCGGTGTTAGCGGTATCGTCAAGATCGTTGCCGACCTGGTGGTGGTTGCCGTGGGTGGAGTTGTGGAGAACCCAACATCCCTCAGAGCGTCACTGTTCACCAGCGCATGCCTAATCGCTGGCATCTACTTCGTTCGCGCGTCTGGTCGGGAGCCCGTGTTTGCAGGGTCTGCCGCTCCGCCTAACACGGCGTAGCAGCTGTCCAGCGGCCCCCGTCCGCGGCCCGGGTGGTGGTACGCTGGGGCGGCTGGCGGTTGAACGCCGATACGTTTGCTGCTCGCGAAGAGATGCCTACGATGGCCCACGACCGAGAAGAGGACTTTCTCCGAGTCCTACGATGGATGCGGGAGAACGTCGAACTGTCCAGCAGCATCTATCGAACGAAATCTCACATCGCTGCGATCGACCCTGCCGTGAAGGTCGACGGGAGTGGGAACCCGCGTCGGTCTGGGGTTAGTCGACCTCCCGACTACGATGATGCCTACCTAAACTCGGTCGTTGGCCTGACCTGCTGTTGCTATATGGACGCCCTCGGCAAGGTACTTCTCCGCGGAAGGGGCGGACACCGCCTGAACACCTTCGCCCAGCAGCACATGCCCGACCTCAAGGCGGAGTGCGACACCAAGCCGGGGAAGTTCAGCCTCGCTACGCTCTACAAGGTCTACCGGTGCGGGTTCGTCCATCAATTTGCCAGCGCGGACATGGCCTGGTCCCGCCAGGGCGGCCGTTCCGGCGACTACTACTTTTCGTCGCCCGACGGGAAGCCCGGCCTCAACATCGATAGACTCGCCGAGGGAGTGATTCGAGGCATCGACAGTTTCGAAGCGGCGTTCAAGTCCCAGGTCGCAGCTGGTCCAACAACATACAAGGACTTCTTCGAATGGCTGGACGCCGACTGAAGGGTGGCGCGGCAGCTAACAACAGACCTGGGGGGCCATCTGCTCGAAGGGGAACGTGTCGTGATCGACGTCTCGTGGACGAGGCGAAAGGTGGTCTACGTCGCGTTCACTGGTCCGGTGTTTGCGTTCGTGACGCTCGAGGGTGTGTCTGGTTGGAGGTCTGCTCCCAAAGTCGGGCGGGTGCTCTTCGCAGTGGCAGTGGCTTATCTGTGGTGGCTGTTCGCAGATCTCGTGGTGTCGCGGGTTCAGTCTGCGCCAGGCATTATCAGGCTCCGTCGCCTGACTGGCTGGCGGCAGGCTCTCGCTGCCGCTGACACCGACATATTGATCACGCGCCGCGGCCTCACGGTTCATGACCCCAATGGACGCCGGCTCCTGGCCATATCCAACTCGTTCAAGCTCAAGTGGGGCGCTATAGCCTGTGCAGCCGGACGCCCCATCGGAGCCGCGAGAAGCGGCCCAACCCGGCGCAGCAGCTGATCCGCGGCCCCCGGCGGCGGCTCGGGTGGTGTTACGCCGGAGCCGCTGGCAGCTGAACGCCAATACGTACGGTCGACAAGAGCGTGTCCCCTTGACGATGTGCACACGTGTGCATACCATCTATCTGTGTACGAGTGGGACCCGAGAAAAGCCCGTTCCAATCGGGTCAAGCACGGAGTCGCATTCGCGGACGCCGTGGGCGCCCTTGAGGATCCTCGCGCGTTAACAGAGCCAGACGATAACGAGGGAGAAGCCCGCTTCGTAACGCTAGGCCTTGATCACCTCGCAAGGGTGGTCGTGGTCGTCTACACGTGGAGGGGGGCAAACATTCGCGTCATCTCCGCGCGGAAAGCAACGCCGAGCGAGAGGGCGCGATACGAGGTTGAGCCATGAAGAAGGAGTACAAGTTCACGAAGGCGCGCCGCGGTGCAGTCGTTACCGTTCCGCCTGGGAAGACACGAATCACGATTCGACTCGATGATGATCTTCTCGAGTGGTTTCGGGGGCAGGTCGACGCTGCCGGGGGCGGGAGCTATCAGGCCCTCATCAACTCGGCATTGCGCGAGTGGATTGACACCCGAAAAGAGCCCATGGAAGAGATGCTCCGTCGGGTCTTGAGAGAAGAGTTGCCTGCTCTTGCGCAGGCTGGCGGAAAGCGACGCTAGTGCCAACAGCGACCCAACTGCTCGCTTCAGCGGACGGCGCGTCGCGCCGTTGGGGAAGGAAACAACCAGATGGCGTGTCGACGAGTCGCTCTATTGGTTGTCGTTCTCGCGGCAGGCGCTCAAGCGTCGGCGACCGGTTCGAACCTCTCCAGAGTCGAGGCGCTCGGTAGGACGATATTCGCCCAGGATCGGGCGGCTGCGCTTGCGACGGATCGCCTCCTGGAAACAACCGGGCAGGTTCCTACCGAACTCAGGGGTTGGGTGAGTCTTCCTTTCGGCGACAGCTGGCGGGTGTTCTTCGTGCAGGAGGAAGCGGGCGACACCTACTGCACCCAACTGAATGTGTTGGTTAACGAGGATGGCGCTGGCCCCCTTCTGCGGTCTGAAATGTGCGAACCTTTGAACGCGGATCAGCGTGCGATGTTCTTCGCGCGTCAAACGGCCATCTTGGCAATGAGCACCCGGTGCTCGGATGCATACAACACTGTCGTCTTGCCGTACGAAGGAAAAGACGCCGCTTGGGCGGTGTATCTCCTAGCCGCCACAGCTGAAGTCGGGAAAGTCGTCGTTGGCGGGCATGTTCGCGTGCTGGTCCGCGACGGAGGCCAGGGAATAGCGGACTACCGACAACTGTCGAAGTCGTGCCTGACCCTCGAGATGCCGCCTCCCGACGCAGAAAGACCGGTCGCACTAGTGTTAACGCACGTTCTCGACGACCACCCCATCGAAACGCACGTGTTCCTCAGTCTTCTCCACGAACAGAACCTCTTGGTCATGACCGAGTCGGCGCTGTGGTCGGTGGACAAAGGTAGGATCAAGCTCCTCATGGACGGCGACGACTTCAAGAACTACTTGGGTAAGGCCAAGGGAGCACAGGACAAGAGTATCAAGGGTAAGGACTAGCACGGCGAGCCGAGATCGCATGGTCAAGAGGCCGTCCAACATCGGCAGGCAGCCGACGGCCGCTGCGCGGCGGCGGCTGATGCCGGATCGTCAGACGGACCAAGGGTGCAAGCGTCCCCCGTGACAGCACTCAACCTGGTCACTGTTGCGGCCGTCGGGTTGCAGTGTGCACTGCCCGAGGTTCTGGATGTCGGACCCGAGGCGCGCTCCTCCTGGGTTGGTACTCGTGGGGTCAGATGGAACGGCAGGCAGCCGCGGGCCCTCACCCGAAGCAGCCGTCCAAGTAGGAGTAGCAGCCGACCATCGGCATCCCTCGCATTCCGTTGGCGAGCGGCGTTATCTTGTTCTCGGTATGCATGTCCGCTCGGCGGCGCCTGCTCGTGGTGGCGTTTGCAGAGCGGCCTCCTCGAACCCGCCTGATCTCCGCGAGGCGGGCCACACGCCAAGAGCGGAGGACCTATGAAGAAGAAGGCTAGCTCGACCCGGCGCGTCTCTGACAGGGACACGATGCGGGCGGAGTATGACTTCTCGGAAGGTGTCCGGGGCGCCACCGCCAAGCGGTATGCGGAAGGTGCGAACATCGTTGTAATCGACCCCGATGTAGCGGACGTCTTCCCGGATGGCAAGGCCGTGAACGACGCGCTTCGCGCGCTGGCACCCATTGTCCGGCAACAACGGACGCGCAAGCGGCGGAGTGCCTAACTACGCGTAGCCGCTTGCCGCGCGCGTCTCACCGCCGTTGTCTCGCACGATCGCGCGCGCGCCCGCAGCTGAACGCGATGACGTTGGGCGCACGTGTGTGGGGGCGTTGTGAATCGAACCAAGGGCCTCTGGGTGCTCTGCTTGGTCCTCGGGCTAGCACCAGCGTGCTCGGTTCTTCGTGGCCCAGCGGGGTTCTGGAAGTCGTTTCATTCCGATCTAATTCGTGACCGGTACAGCGATCATGGGCCGTGGGGTGGAGATCGCTGGCTTCTCTGGAAGTCAGAACTCCCCGGGACATTCACTGTTTCTGCAGCGCAGGGGTTTGCGGAGTTGCACGGCTGGAGGTTACTCAAAGAGCAGGCGTACGCGCCCAACCAACCCGCTGACGAGTCGCTGCATCAGGGGGAACAGAATGGCCCGCGCTTCTTGCCCGTGCAGTCAACAATTCTCCTCTTCGACTCGCAGTGGGTACGTGTGAAACCAGGGGCAGGGGAGGGGTCCATCGCGATTGGTTACGTTCAGGTGAGCAGTGACGGGCGCGAGATGTATGTGTACCACTTCTGGGGCGAAGGCTAGCGAGTGGGCGCAGCGGTAGCGCGGCGGTAGCCTAACTCGGCCTTGCAACCGCGTGGCGCGCCCGATCATGTGCTGACATGAGCAGCCGCGGGCGCGCCCGCGGCTGAATGCAAAGACGTTCGGCGGTCTCAGCGCAGCGGACGCGAGTCTGCTGCACACGGCGCGAGGGACGGCAGTGAGTGACACGCTCTGGCTCCAGATCAAGGACGGCAGCGAAGTGACCGGCGGCGATTGGGACCTCACGTCGATGCTCCGCGTCGAACGCGCTCTCGAGGCGCTCGCGTCGCGCTGCAGCGTTGTCCCGCTCAGCCGGTTCTACGATCACAGCGAACTTGCGACCGATCTCGGCGCAGGCAGTAGGGATGCTCAACCATCCTGGAGCCCAGCGGCGGAAGGGTTGGCAACGGTCGAGGCGCTGTTGGGGCAGTATCGGGCGACTCCCGAGGTGATCACGTCGGTCGCGGGCAAGGGCGCCCAGGACACGGCGTATCTCGGCGAGGAACTGGAGCACTGTCGCGAGCGCCTCGTGGAGGCAACGGCCCGTGGAGCGACGTTTCGCCTCCTGGTGGTCCCATAGCGGTTGTAGGCTCGCAGGCCGGCCGCCGAACTATCGATTGCACCGGACGAAGCGGAGTTCGTCCGGTTCGTCGTGAGATGATCGCGCGGCGCCGGTGAATCGGGTCGTACGCAGATGCGGGCCGCGAACTTCCGGCGCTCTTCTGAATGATGCTGACGATCCGACCCGCAACCCTCGCTGTCCTCGACGCCATTCGCGTCGTTCACACGTCATCTATTCAGGCTACCTGCGCGTCCTCGTACTCCCCCGAGCAGATCGCCGCTTGGCTCGCCCACCTGACTCCCGAGCGTTCTCGGCAATCGTTCGAGGAGGGCGGTCAGTTCGTCGCCCTCCAGGACAGCACCGTCGTTGGCTTCGGCAAGCTCCGCCTCGCTTCCGCTACGGTCAACGCGGTCTACGTCGCTCCCATGGCTCAGGGCTTCGGTGTAGGGCGCCTTGCGTCACCATGCACAAGAGCGTGGGCGCCCCACCACGCACCGGCATGCAGCAGACTGGCTGCGCTCGCAGCTGGTGCCAGCCGTTGGACCGACCAGGGAGCTTCGTCTCGCACAGGATTCACAGCCAGGTTTACCGACTGCGAGCAAGCCTGTAACATCGGCTACGGAGGTGGCAGCCATGGCCATCACGTTCGAGGTCGAGATCGCGCATGAAACCGACGGGCGTTGGCTTGCCGAGGTCCTGCAGCTCCCTGGCGTGCTTGCGTATGGCGGCACCCCGGAAGAGGCGCAGGCAAGAGTCCAGGCGCTTGCGCTCCGAGTCGTTGCTGACCGCCTCGAGCACGGTGAGGCCGGGCCGGACCTGCTCAGCATCTCCTTCGCGGCCGCATGAGTTCGTGGCCGAGCAGCAGAGCAAGCTGCGTACTGGCCGCGCTGCTGCGCATCGGGTGGGCGGTGAAACGCATTCGAGGTTCGCATCGAGTCCTAATGCGCGCTGGCTGGCCCGACTTCGTGTTCGCGTTTCACGAAGACGAGGAGATCGGTTCCCGGATGTTGGCGCGCGTCGCGAAGCACACGGGGCTCACGCCCGAGGACCTGTGACGGGTCGCGGTCCACATGCCCTCGCAGCTGACCAGCGGCCCCCCGGTCGCGGCGCGGGTGGTGCTACGCTTGGGCCCGCTGGCAGCTGAACGCCAATACGTTGGGTGATAACAGTGAACGTCCTTCTCGACCTCGACGGTACGCTAACCGACCCCAAGCCAGGGTTTGTTGCGAGCATCAACCACGCGCTGGAGTCGCTGGGCCACGGCGCACGCCCAGACACTGAGATCGCATGCCACATCGGGCCACCACTCGAACAAACCCTTGCGGCATTACTCGGCCCTAACCGAATGGACCATGTTGCACCGGCCGTAGCCGTATACCGCGAGCGGTACTCCGCACAGGGAATCTTCCAGTGCTCGGTCTACGACGGCATTCCGGATGCTCTACGGAGATTCCGAGGATCGGGTCTGCGGCTCTTTCTGGCCACCTCCAAGCCGCGCGCCTTCGCCGGGCGGGTCCTCGAGCACTTCGGGCTAACGTCTCTGTTCTCGGGCATCTATGGCAGCGAGCTCGATGGGCAGAACGCCGACAAGCGCCATCTCCTCGGACACCTACTGAGTCATGAGAGCATTGCGCCAGAATCAGCCGTCATGGTCGGAGATCGCGCTCAAGATATTGCAGCGGCGAAGGCGCATGGATTGCGCTCGGTCGGCGTTCTTTGGGGCTATGGCTCCAGGGCTGAATTGGAGAGCGCTGGGGCTGGCGCCATCGTCGCTACTCCATCGGAGCTGGAAGTGGTGTGTCTTCGAGACGCGCCTTCGCGCCCCGCGCGAATGCGCGGCTGAACATGACGTTGGACGGACCACGAAAGCGGTTTGGCCTCATCGCAGCAACGACGATGATGACGGCGGTGGCGTTTGGCGCCACGCCCGAGGCGGACTGCTCCCGCGTTTGGTCTGTGGCCGGTGTGTCGCTCGGGAGCGCAGCAAACGTCGCACCACAGCTAAGCGTGCCCGGTGTGCGTGACGCAAGGTTCTTTCCTGGTCCGAACGGCGATGTGACGGAAATCTACCTCGAGGTTACTGAAGACGCACCGACGTGGGCCAAGCGGCTTCACGCCATCGCTCTGGCGGAGCAGTGCTGGGACGCTGCGGATCTCAAGTCCGGCGGGTGCACCTTCATCATCTTCTCCGAGTGTCCGTTCCATGCGGTGTATGAGGAGCAAACGGCGGGGCGAACCCCCACGAGACGGACGCTGACCATGTTCGCGCGGCCGCAGGAGTCTTGGCAGAAGGTAGAGAAGGACGGGAAGGTCTCATATGTTCGGCGTCGGCCGTCCAAGCAGGCGTAGCGGCTGTACGCAGCCGCCCGGCGGCGGCCCGGGTGGTAGCACGCCTGGGGCCGCTAGAAGCTGAGTGCCAGTACCCAATGCCCTGAACCGATCGAAGGACAATCATGTTCGGAATGTTCAAGAAGGGGACGCAGCCCGACTTCGGCAACATCCGGGAGCTGCTGTTTGGCGACGTTCCTCTGTCCGAATGGAGGTCGCGCGATCGGGCCGGAGATTCTGTCGAGCCGTGGAGCAGCTTCGTAACAGTGCGTCTCGCACTCGAACAGAACCAACCCGGTACTGCCGTCGGGATTCTCCGGGAGCTGCTGAGCCGTCCGAACCTGGAGTCCCGTCAGCATCTACAGACCTGGCACTTCTTGAGACAGCTGGGCATAGAGCCGAACGGCGTCGAGGCAAATCGTGTCCACGGCGTAGTCCTGGAGGTTCAACTTCCGGGTGGCCTTGATACTCTCGCGGCCTACGCCGATCGCTCGGCTCGCTACATCAACCACGGAGGTCGGTTGATCGTGTGGGAGAGCCGTGACGAAGCAGTCGATCGAGCGATCGACAAGGTTGTTCAGATTGGCCAACTCATTGCTGAGGCCATGGGTCCATGGAAAGAAGCCCGCCGACCGGCTCCAGCCAAAGGCTACGCGCGGCTGAACATGCTGACTCCTTCGGGGTTGCACTTCGGCGAGGGGCCCTTCGACGCTCTTTCACAGGACCCGATGGGCGGGCCCATGATCGCCGCGGGTGCCGAGCTCATGCAGGCTGTGATAGCCCGAGCGGAGGCGGCGACCTGACACGCCGTTGCAGCTGATGGTCGGGCACGGACGGCTGCCCGCAGCTACAACGGCAAAGCGTTGTGCGATCGGAGAGCCATCGTGACGTCAGTCGAAGCAGAATGGCACGCCGTCTGCCGGCGGTGCGGCGAACTCGGCTATGGTGCGCTCTCTGACCTCGAGAAGACCTGGTTCAACCTGCGAGTCCTCATCGACTCCGTGAATAACGGCGGCCTGATTAGCTACTTCTATAATTCGGGCGCCGATACCCTCGACGATTGTCTGGAAGCGCTAACACAGTGTGGGGCGGACGATGTGCGATGCGCCGTCGAAACACTCTGCGCGCGCTTTCCCGGGGGGGTTCCCCGAGACATGCACGGCCGAAACGAGGTCATCAACTCGTGGCCCCAGGACGACCCTGCGCTGGACGCCGCGCTGGAGAAGACGGACCGAGAACTGATCCCGCGCATGGAACTGCTGGAGCGTCAGCTCAGCGCGATTCTGGCCGATTCAGGGCTCACCTGAGCAGCGGCAGGCGCCGCCCTGCCCCGGCCTCACAGCTGACAGGCGGCCCGGTGTCGGCCTGGGTGGTGTTACGCTGGCGCCGCTGGCAACGGAACGCCAGTACGGTGGGCTGACGCGGTGTTCGATCGCACGCTTGGATTGGTACGTCAGGGAAGCCCTCGCTACTGCCCACCCCGCTGGTTCCCGCTGACAAGCTTTGTCGAGTGTCTGCGCGTCGATATCCCTCCGGGGATGGGGCATTGCACGCGGGGGCGCTGCCCGTAGAATCTCACGCCATGGGCCTCCTCACCTTCGGTCTCAACGTGACTGTTGACGGGTGCATCGACCACACCCAGGGGATCGTGGACGACGAGCTGCACGACTATTGGACGCAGCTCATGGATCAGAGCGGAGCGATGCTCTTCGGGCGAAACACCTACGAGCTGATGGAGGGAGCCTGGCCCGCGGTGGCACGCGACGAGCGGGCCCCGCGCGCGATGCGCGCGTGGGCACAGAAGCTCGAGGCGAAGGCGAAGTACGTCGTGTCCGGCTCGCGGAGCGACTTTCCGTGGCACAACACGATCAAGGTGGAGGGTGACCTCCGCGAGGCGATCTCGGCTCTGAAAGCGAAGACCGAGCGGGGTGTCCTCGTCGGAGCGCCCACGCTCGCGGCTGCGCTCGAGGAGTGGGGGCTCATCGACGAGTACCGCATCGTCGTTCATCCCATCATCAGTGGGCGCGGGCCGACGTTGTTCCGTGGCCTCTCGAGTGCGCGGCATCTCGAGCTCCTGTCGACGCAGCGGTTTAGGACCGGCGTGCTGGCGCTCCATTTCCGTCGCAAGGCGGGATGAGCGTGGAGGGACCCGAGCGCCTGGCGGCAGCCCGGGTGGTGCTACGCTGGAGGCGGTTTCAGCGGCAGTGAACGCCAAGACGTTGACAGGTACGATCGACGAGGGCGCTGCACCATGCATCGCGTGCTCGGAGGCATCCTTCTTACCGTGTCCAGCGTCCTCGGGACGGCGGCGCTGATTGCCGTGTACTACGTCCCCACAACTCTTCGTGAGCGCGCGTCCGAACCGGAAGGTTCTCTCGCTCTGCTGATCTTGGTACTCACTTGCTGCGCTCTGAGCGTGCCGGCGGGATTCCTGGGGATCAGGTTCATTGAACGAAGCGCTAAGCCCCTGCGAGGGTTGAGCGGCACGGTGTGGCTCGCGCTCGTTGCCGGGCTCGTCGGAGTGGTCGCGACCGACCCGCTCACGTTCATGTGGCCGGCGCCGGTGCTGTTCGGGTGCTTGGTGGCGGCCGGCGAGCTACTCGGCGGTCGCGCGCGCACTCGACTATCCAGCTCGGCGTAGCAGATGACCAGCGGCCGCGTTACGGGTCCGGAGTGGTGTTACGCTGGCGCTGCTGACCGCTGAACGCCGGAACGTCAGGCCGACACCGGAGGCCCTGATGCGCCTCTCAGGAAGGCCGACCAGCAATGCGTGGTCATGCATCCGCCTGCAGGGCGAGCTGGCGATGGCCTTCGCGGAGCGCTCGAGGAACGAGGCGGATGCCTATCTGCGCGGGCTGTGGAGCGGCGACGTCATGCTTGTCCACACGGAGCGCGCGGTGCCCGTCGCTGCTGGACCGGACCAGGTAGCCTTTGTATTCACGCTCGACACTCAAGACCGGGCTCACCTCAACGTTGCTCCGCACACGAAGTAGGCGGGCGCCCGAAGTGAACCGGTTCCTCGCGACAGCGGCACGGATCGTGGCCGGCATCGTCGTCCTGTTCGGCGCAGGCATGCTGCTGCTCCTCGGTGTCGGCTGCGCGCTCGGCGCTCTTGACGGCCGGCGCCTCCCCTTGGCTGCCTGCGCGGCCCTCTGCGGGGCCGGGACGCTCTTTGCTGGAAATGCCGCAGTTCGACTGCTGTTCAACCGGCCGCGGGCGGGCGGGGGACTGCTGTCCGGCTTTGTCCTCCGGCTTTGTGGACTCTATGTCGCCGCGGTCCCGGTCGCCTGGCTCGCGGCGTCCGCGGAGAAGCGACCCTTTCCGTGGTGGGTATGCGTCCTTCTGCTACCCGTGTTTGTGTGCATGGGTGCCGCGTTCTTCGAGCGGGCTGCCGGAGCGCGCGCCGCGACGTCCGAGAGGAAGGACGACGCGTGACTCGGCGCGGCAGCGGAGCATCGCCCCGGCGGCTGATTGCGTGACGACGGGATGCGCACTGGCCGCCATGTTACGCTGGGGCCGCTGACGGTTGAACGCCAGAACGTGGGGCCGATGCGGGGGAGCGGCGCCGCCTTGCCGAGTACCTTGCTCATCATCCTGTTCGTGCTCGCGCTCGCCCATCTTGAATCGCTGCTGGGCGCGATCGGCGTCGAGACGTATTTCCGCTACGGCGTCCCCGTGTGGAGGGCTCACTCGGACCGCCGAACGCCCGACCTGCTGGCGGAAGCGGCGTCACCGCGATTGTCGTATCCGTGGTTTGGTCCCGGGGCGGCCGGCGTGTGGCGCAACGAGGCAGGATGGGGTTGGGTCGTCCAGGCGCTGCGCGGCCACATCCGGGACGAAGCCGGGAGATCCACCCTCACGCTGTTTGTCGGGTACTGGGTTCCCGCGGCCGTCCTGGCGGCGCTATGGAGCCCCGTGGGGCTCGTCATCGTCGGGCTGGCCGCGATCTCGGCCCTGTTTGACCTAGCGTACGTCACCCGGCTCACGGTGCTCTTTTGCCGCTCCCATCACGAACAGCGCACGCGGCCGTAGCGGCGGGCCAGCGCCCGCCTCCGCGAGACCAAGCTGGCATGTCCGCTGACATGAGGGATGCCGCGCCGCTCGTGGTCGTCTACCGGTCGAGCGAAGAGTTCGTCGTCTCGACGCTCGACTTGCTGCACGCGCGCGGCATCCCGGCCGTTCCGCTGGACCATCCCGAGCGTCAGTTCGTGCGCAAGCGGGTCTTCTCGCCGGGCGTGCGCATCGGCGTCCCCGCCGCGTTCGCGGAACACGCGCGGCTCGTCCTGGCGCAACGCGATGCTTCCGACGCGCACCGCGTCCGCGGCATCGTGCCGGAGGTCCGACGCCTGTTCGCGCTGGCGGCCCTGGCCGGCGTCGCGGGCGGGATCGTCGCCAGGCTCAGGGGAGGCGATCTCGAACGCGTCTCCGGAGTCGCGTTGAGCGCCGCGGTACTGACGCTGTTCGGAGTCGGCGCATGGCAGCGATTCCGTGAACGCCGGGCCCGCACGGCGCGGCGGGGTTCGCCGTAGCCCACTCCTTCCGGTCCGATCCACGCCAGCGGGCATGCTACGCTGGCGCACCCGGCGACCGCCGTGTTCGCGAGGAGCAACCATGTCGAAGCCGAAGGTCAGCGTTCTTGGCGTGTACGGTCCGGCGGTCGTCACCGAGGAGCACCTGCGGCAGGAGGTCGAGTGCTACGAGGGCAACCGCGCCGAGATCGAGGCGGGGCTGCGCCAGGCGCTCGACCGCACCGTGCTCGTCGAGTGCCTCGTCGACGAGGGAGGGCCGGACTTCGACCCGGGCGAGTTCGTCCTGCCGGCCGCGGACGTGCCCGAGGACTCGTGGCAGACCGCGTGGGCCGAGGCGTACCTCGGCGAGGACGGGTCCGGGCTGATCGCCGAGCGGTGGGACGACCCGCCGGACGCGAGCCGGTTCCGGGTGGCGTTCTACATGCACGGCTGGGACGACGAGGCGCGGCTCCGGTTCGGGTCGGAGACCCTGCCGTGTCCTCCCGTCCAGCCGATGCCCCCGCGGCTGCTCGAGCTCGTGCCGTACGAATTCCCAGGCTGATGCGCCCGGCACACGCCGACCGGGGAGCGGCAGGGCGCGGAATGGCACGCCGATGAGCGGCAGGGCGGGGAACGGAACGCCGATGAGCGGCGCGCCGGAGAACGGCACGCCGATGAGCGGCGCGCCGGGGAGTGCTCCGCGCAGCGGCCCGTCGAGCAACCCCCCGCGCAGCGGTGCGCCGGGCAACCCGCCGCGCCGCGCCGCGGCCGCGCTCGCGCCCCGACGCCAGCTGCTCGTCGGGCTCGCCGTGGGACTCGTCCTCGCGGTCGCGCTGCAGGTCTACTTCGAGGCGACGTGGTCGACCCTCTACGCCGCGCATCCGTACCCCGGTCACGCGGCGCAGTACAACCAGGACCCGATCCCACTCAACTCGCCGCGCGCCGTGCTCCTGATGCGGATCGTCCTCGCCGGCGTCGCCTTCGTCGGCGGGATGGCGATCAGGGAAGCGCGCTGGCCGACGCTCGGGGTGTCCTGGTTCGCGTTCACCTTCGCGCTGGCGGTGATCGGCACCACCCGCGCGGGCCAGTGGGGGAGCAGTCTCCTGCCGCTGATCCCGATGGGTTACGCGTGGTTCACGATCCCGCCCGTCCTCGTCGGCTTCGCGGCCGGGGCCCTGCTGAGGTGGGGCGGCGGGCGCGCCGCGCGGCTCCGCGGGGGCCGGGCCGCGTAGGCGCCGCGTAGGCGCCGCGAAGGCGAGGAGGGCGGAAGGTAGAATCGGCGGACCGGCGCCGTCCCGACGGCGATCGCAGATCCGTGAGACCCGCCCCATGAGACCCGTCCGTTACAACGTCGCGGCGACCCTCGACGGCTGCATCGCCGGCCCGCAGGGCGAGTACGACTGGATCCCCGACGATCCCGCCGTCGACTTCGCCGGCCTGTTCGCGCGCGTGGACACCGTGCTCCTCGGGCGCCGCAGCTACGAGCTGGTCCTGCGCGACGGCGCGGCGGCCACCTGGCCCGCCGGGGCGCGCGTGTACGTGTTCTCGCGCACGCTGCGCGCGGCGGACCACCCCGGCGTCACCGTCGTGAACGAGGGTGCGGCCGAGACCGTCGCGGCGCTCCGGGCGGAGCCCGGGGACGGCGAGATCTGGCTCTACGGCGGCGGCGAGCTGTTCCGCAGCCTGCTCGCGGCGGGGCAGGTGGACGCGGTCGAGGTGACGGTCGCGCCGGTCCTGCTCGGCGGCGGCGTGCCCCTGCTGCCGCCCGGCGTGGCGCGCACGGCGCTGCGCCTGACGCACACGCAGGTCTATCCGAGCGGGATGGTGGCGCTGCACTACGCCGTGCCCGGTGCCCGTCCCGCGGTGCCCGCAGCGCCGACGACGGCGGGCGGCGACACGGCGGCTCGCGGCGACACGGCGGCTCGCGGCGACGCGGCGGCCCGCGGCGATGCGGCGGCCCGCGGTGACGCCGCGCTCGGCGGCGACGCGAGGGCGGCTGGCGACGCGAGGGCGGCCGGCGACGCGGCGGGGGCCGAGCGGGCGCTGATCACGTCGCGCGTGATCGATGCGCCGCCGGAGGCCGTGTTCGACGCGCTGCGCGACCCCGTGCGGCTGGCCCGCTGGTGGGGACCGCGCGGGTTCACGATCGAGGTCCACCGCTTCGAGTTCCGTCCCGCCGGCCGCTGGCACCTCCTCATGCACGGCCCCGGCGGCGCGACGTACGCGATGGAGCACGTGTTCGTCGAGGTCGATCCGCCGCGGCGGGTGGTGTTCGATCATTTGCCGGTCGGCGGCGCGGGGGACCACGCGTTCCGGATGACCATCGCCCTCGAACGGGAGCGCGGGCGGGCGGACCATCCCGCTTCGCGGGAGGCCCGCCCCTACGCCCATGTTGAGGCCGACAGGGATGCCGAAGGGGACGCCGGGGGGGACGCGGGGGATAGGACGCGGGTGCACTGGCGGCAGGAGTTCGAGACGCCGGACGAGCGCGCGCGCGTCGAGGCGTTCGTGCGCGTCGCGAACGAGCAGAACCTCGACCGGCTCGCCCGCGAGGTGCTGGGCTCCGCCCCCATGACGGTCCTCGAGACCGCGCGCCTCATCCTGCGCGAGTTCGACGAGGCGCGCGACGCGCCGTTCGTCCTGCGCCTGCTCAACGAGCCGTCGTTCATCGAGAACGTCGTGGACAAGGGCGTCCGGACCCTCGACGGGGCGCGCGCGTACATCCGCACCGGCCCCGCCGCCAGCTACGCCGCGAACGGCTTCGGCCTGTGGCACGTCGGCCTGCGCGGCACGGACGCGTCGCCCGGCCCCTCGATCGGGATGTGCGGCCTGATCCGCCGCGACATCCTGCCCGACATCGACCTCGGCTACGCGCTGCTGCCGGAGTACGCCGGCCAGGGCTACGCCCTCGAGGCGGCCGCCGCGTGCCTGCGGTTCGCCCAGGAACACGTGGGCGCGGCGCGCGTGCTCGCCGTCGTCAGCCCGGGCAACGAGCGCTCGCTGCGCCTGCTGCAGAAGCTCGGGTTCGCCCGGGAGGGAATGGTGCGGATGGCGCCGGAGGAGGACGAGATCCTGCTCCTCGGCACCCGCCTGTGACCGGAAGACCGGACGTGCGCCTGCGGCGCTACCGGCCGGAGGACGCGCCGGCGCTGCACGAGGCGGCCGTCGAGTCGCAGGCGGACGTGTTCCCGTTCCTGCCGTGGTGCCATCCCGGGTACACGCTCGAGGAGGCCCGCGCGTACGTCGACGGGCGCGGGCCCGCGTTCGCGGAGGAGACCGCGTTCGCGTTCGCGATCGAGGACGCCCAGGGCCGCTACCTCGGCTGCGTCGAGCTGAACCAGATCGACCACGGGTACCGCCGCGCCAACCTCGGCTACTGGGTCCGTTCCTCCGCGACGGGCCGGGGCGTCGCCGTCGAGGCGGTGCGACAGGTCGCGCGCTTCGCGTTCCGCGACACCCTGCTGCAGCGGCTGGAGATCGTCTGCGCCGCGTCGAACGCGCGCAGCCGGCGCGTCGCCGAGAAGGCGGGCGCGCTGTTCGAGGGGCTGGCGCGCGACCGCCTGCGCCTGCACGACCGGCAGCACGACGCGGCGGTGTTCTCGCTCGTGCGGCCGCGGCTGTTCGTGCTCTGCGGGCTGGCGTTCTCCGGCAAGAGCACCCTCGCGCGGGAGCTCGCGGCGCGCCGCGGCGCCGCCGTCGTCAGCCTCGACGCGATCAACGAGGAGCGCGGCGCCGGGTACGGCGGCGACGGCCTGCCGGCCGAGGCCTGGGCGCGCACGCTCGAGATCGGCCTCGCGCGCGCGGCGGAACGCATGGAGGAGGGGGCCGACGTCGTCGTGGACGACACCGGCTGCTTCCGCTGGCTGCGCGACCGCTGGCGGGAGCTCGCCGCCGGCCCCGGACACGCGCCGGTGCTCGTGTTCCTGGACACGCCTCCCGAGGAGATCCGCGCCCGGCGCGAGCGGTCCGCGTCCACCGGCGACCGCCGCGGCCTGCGCGAGGACGTCTTCGCCGCGCACGTCGCGGCGTTCGAGCGGCCGGGCGCCGACGAGGACCCCGTCACGCTGGGCGACGCGGCGTCGGTCGCGCGCTGGCTCGACGACGTCACGCCGCGGCCGTTCCGGCCCGGTCCGTAGGTCGTCCCTTTACCTGAACACCCTCCGCCGCTCCGCCGCGAGCCCTTGCTACGCGCCAGACGCAGGGGCGGGCCTCGTGTCAGACGTCGGGGCGGGCCTCGCGTCAGACGTCGGGGCGGGCCTCGCGTCAGACGTAGGGGCGGGCCTCGCGCGCCGCAGGCGCGCGATGGTCCGCCCGTGTGCCCAGAGAGGGTTGCGTTTCGGCAGGCTCTGGCTCGCCGCCGACGCGCGAGGGTCCGCCCGGTGCTCCCCCGCACGTACGGTCAATTGCCGGAAGCTTCGACCGAACACCAGCGGACGCGCCCCGCGCGCCCTCATAGCCGCGTGGGTCGCCCACGTGGACCGCTTCACGCCGAGCTGCCCCGAAACCCCGCGGCGCCCCCTGCGAAGGCGCCTGGCGCGCGACGAGGCCCTCGAGGGCCGCTCCGAAACGTCCGGCAACTGACCGCGCACCCAGGGAGCCCTCTGAGGCGTTCGCGCGTTCCCACGATTCCGCCGCTCGATCGAACCGAAAGGGCCGCGCCGCAGGTGGGCTAGGGTCACGGCCCCGCGCGGAGCGCGAGGGCCGCCGCCGCGCGCGAGGACCGACGCGCGCGGCGATGCAGGGCCGCCAACCTGCGCTCCGCGAAGGAGGCCGCGGCCCTACGGCGCCGCGCCGGCGTCACGGGCCAGGCCCGGACGGCCGTGCAGGGCAGGGCCGCGCGTGCCGCGCCGCGCGTGCCGCGCCGCGCGTGCCGCGCCGCGGCCCGACAGGTGTCGGAGGCCGGATTACAATTCCCGCGGGATCGGGTCCCGCGGGATCGGGGCAGGGAGGCTCCATGAAGATCGCGCTCGGCAGCGACCACGCGGGGTTCGAGTACAAGGAGCACCTGCGGGCGTTCCTCGGCGGGCTCGGGCACGAGGTGCTCGACTTCGGGACGCGCTCGTCGGACCCCGTCGACTACCCGCCGTTCGTGCGCGCCGCCGCGCTCGCCGTCGTGCGCGGCCAGGCGGACCGCGCGATCGTGCTCGGCGGCTCCGGCAACGGCGAGGCGATGGCGGCGAACCGCCTGCGCGGCGTGCGCTGCGCCCTCTGCTGGAACCTCGAGACCGCACGGCTGGCGCGCGCGCACAACGACGCGAACGTGCTGTCGCTCGGCCAGCGCCTGCTCTCGTGGGAGGAGGCGCGCGCGATCACGAGCACCTGGCTCGAGACGCCGTTCGACGGCGGGCGCCACGCGCGGCGGATCGCGCTGCTCGACGGGGAGGGCGCCGCATGAACCTCGCCAAGATCGTCCTCGCCGAGAAGCTGGCGCGCATCACCGAGCACTGGCGGCCCAAGGTCGTCGGCGAGCTGAACGGGCAGGAAGTGAAGCTCGTGAAGTTCCGCGGCGAGTTCGTCTGGCACCGCCACGAGCACGAGGACGAGCTGTTCCTCGGCGTCGCCGGCCACTTCCGCGTCGAGTTCCGCGACCGCGCGATCGAGGTCGGCCCCGGCGAGATGCTGATCGTGCCGCGCGGCGTCGAGCACCGCACGGTCGCGGCCGACGAGGCCGCGGTGCTGATCTTCGAGCCCGCGGCCATGCGCAACACCGGCGACGTCACGCACCCCACGCTGACGGCGCCGCCGGGGGAGCGCATCTGAGGCTGCGGCCCGAGGCGCCCCTGCTGCTCCGGGCGGCGGTCGCCCTCGCGGCCCTGCAGGCGGCGGCCGCGGGCGGCGTGCTGGTCGGCGGCGCAGCGGGACGGCTGCGGCTCGCCGACTTCGCCGGCGTGCTGGCCGCGGGGGTCCTCGCGGTCGCGTTCCTCGCGCTCGCGCCCCGGCTCGCGGCGGCCCGCGGCCGCGTGTACTACGACGACGCCGGGCCGCGCGCGCAGGAGGGATTCCGGGGGCGCACCGCGGCGACCTGGGTCCGGCCGGTGGGTCGCCCGGACGCCGGCGCCGCGCGGCTCGCGACGCTCGAGTTCAGCGAGGCGGCGTACTGGGCGCTGTTCGAGGCCGGCGTCGTCGGGGCGCTCGCGGACCTGCCGCGCGGCGGGGACCTGCGGCCGTACGCCGACGCGGTGCTGGCGCCGGCGGCGCTGCCCGAGGCGGCGCGGCGGGTGCGCGCGGCGGCGGCCGGGGTCGGCGACGGGCCGTACGACTGGGTCTGCGGGCGGCAACTGAAGCCGCGGCAGCTGGAGTACCGCATCCGCGTGCCGGGGGCGGTCGTGCGCGAGAACCTCGAGACGTTCGCGGCGTTCCTGGAGGCGGCCGCCGGCCTCGGGCTCGGGGTGCGGCTTTCGCTCTGAGGGGGGGACGGTACACTCACCGTTCGTGACGCCGGCGGCGGGCGGTCCGTCCGGGGCGGGCGGAGCGTCGCGGCCGGGTGGAACGTCGTGGCCGGGTGGACCATAGCGGCCGGGCGGACCATCCCGCTGCGCGGGAGGCCCGCCCCTACGGATGAGAGGTCCGCCGGTGACGGGCGGGGATGGAGGACACGGAATGCCGCCGCGGGTCGGGGCGCACATGTCGATCGCGGGAGGGATGGAGCGGGCCGTCGAGCGCGCCGTCGCGGCCGGCTGCGAGGCGCTCCAGGTCTTCACGCGCAACGCGAGCCAGTGGGCCGCGAAGCCGTTCGCGCCGGGCGAGCCCGAGCGCTTCCGCGCCGCCGTGGACGCCGCCGGGCTGCACCCCGTCATGGCGCACGACTCGTACCTGATCAACGTCGGCTCGCCCGACGAGGCGCTCTGGACGCGCTCGCTCGCCGCGCTCGACGTCGAGCTGCAGCGCTGCGCCGCGCTGGGGGTGCGCTACCTGGTCATGCACCCGGGCTCGCACGTCGGCGCCGGCGAGGCGGCGGCGATCGAGCGGATCGCCTGCGCGCTCGACGAGCTGCACGCGCGGCACGGCCGCGAGGTCACGATCCTGCTCGAGAACACGGCGGGCCAGGGCACGAACGTCGGCCACCGCTTCGAGCACCTGGCCGCGATCCTCGAGCGCACGAAGGAGCCGGACCGCGTCGGCGTCTGCATCGACACCTCGCACGCGTGGGCCGCGGGCTACGACCTCGGGACCGACGCCGGCTGGGACGCGACGTGGGGCGAGCTCGACCGCGTGCTCGGCCTCGCGCGCGTCCGCGCCCTGCACGTCAACGACTCGAAGAAGCCGCAGGGGTCGCGGGTCGACCGGCACGAGCACATCGGCCTCGGCGAGATGGGCCCCGGGCCGTTCTGGCGGCTGATGAACGACCCGCGCTTCGACGGGCTCCCCGCCTCGCTCGAGACCGAGAAGGACGACGACCTGCGCGACGACGTGCGCAACCTCGCCGCGCTGCGCGCCCTGCGCGGCCTGCCGGCCCCGCCGGACGCGGCGCAGCTCCGCGCCTGGCGCGAGGACGCCGTCGCCGCGTTCGTCCCCCCGGCCGGCACGGAGCCCGCCGCGGGCGGCGCGGCGAAGAAGAAGCCGAACGCGCGGTACGGCCGATGAGCCCGCGCGTCCTCGAACCCGGCGCGGCCCGGCGCGCCCGCCTCGCGGAGCCGTGGGACGTCGCGCGCGGGCGGCGGCTGCGGATCGCGGAGGTCTTCACCTCGCTGCAGGGCGAGGGGACGCGCGTGGGCCTGCCGACGACGTTCGTGCGGCTCACGGGCTGCGCGCTGCGCTGCACCTGGTGCGACACCGCGTGGGCCTTCACCGAGGGGGAGGGGCGGTCGCTCGCGGAGGTCGAAGCCGACGTGCTCGCGCGCCGCGTGCCGCGGGTGTGCGTCACCGGCGGCGAGCCGCTGCTGCAGCCCTCCGTCGTGCCGCTGATCCGGCGCCTGCACGCGGACCACGGGTTCGACGTCGTCGTGGAGACCGGCGGGGACCAGGACATCTCCGTCCTGCCGGACGGCGTCGTGCGGATCCTCGACGTGAAGCTGCCCGGCTCCGGCATGGCGGACCGGATGGACCCGCGCAACCTCGAGCGCCTCGACGCGCGCGACGAGGTGAAGCTCGTCGTCGCGGGGCGCGCCGACTACGAGGCCGCGCGCGCGCTCGTGCGCGGGCCGCTCGCCGCGTTCCGCGGGACCGTGCTGCTCGGCCCCGTCGCCGGCGCGTGCGATCCCGCGGCGCTCGCGGCATGGGTCCTCGAGGACCGGCTGGACGTGCGCGTGCAGCTGCAGCTGCACAAGCTGCTCTGGCCCGGGCAGGAGAAGGGAGTGTGACGCGATGACGCCGACGGGGTGCGTGACGCGATGAGGCCGATCGCCGTGGTGCTGGTGTCGGGCGGGATGGACTCGGCCGTGACGGCCGCGATCGCGCGGCGCGACCACGAGCTGGCGCTGCTGCACGCGACCTACGGCCAGCGCACCGCGGCGCGCGAGCGGCGCGCGTTCGAGGCGCTCGCGGACCACTGGGGCGTGCCGCCGGCGCGGCGGCGCGTGCTCGACCTCGCGTTCCTCGCGGCGCTCGGCGGGTCGGCGCTGACCGACCCGTCGATCCCCGTGCCCGAGGGCGAACCGGGCGCGGCGCCGGGCGCGGCGGCGGGTGCGGCGACAGGCGCGGCGGCGGGCAACGCGGGCCGCATCCCGTCCACGTACGTGCCGTTCCGCAACGCGCAGCTGCTCGCCGCCGCCGTCGCCTGGGCCGAGGTGCTCGGCGCGCGCTGGATCGGCATCGGCGCCGTCGAGGAGGACAGCTCCGGGTACCCCGACTGCCGCGAGGCGTTCGTCGCGGCCTTCGAGGCGATGGCGCGGCTCGGCAGCAAGGCCGGCGACGCGCTGCGCGTCGTCGCGCCGCTGGTGCACCTCACGAAGGCCGAGATCGTCCTCCGCGGCGCCGAGCTGGGCGTCCCGTTCGAGCTGACGTGGTCCTGCTACCAGGGCGAGGAGCGCGCGTGCGGGCGCTGCGAGTCGTGCCGCCTGCGGCTGCGCGGCTTCGCGCGCGCGGGCGTGCGCGACCCGCTGCCGTACGCGGACGAGACGTTCCGCGCGGGGTGACGCCGGGCGACACCGCGCGACGTCGGGGACGCCGGGCGACGCCGGGCAACGCCTGGGCACCCTCGCAGAAGGCGCGGGGTTGTCCCCATCCCGGCGCGAGACGCGACGCGGGCGGCACAAGGGGCGTCTCGATGCGAGTCCGTGCCGGCCGCGGGGCATGGCGGGCCGCCGCGGCGGCGCGTCGCGAACAGAGACGGACCGCCCGCCGGGTCCCACGGCTGCCCGCGGCCCTCGCGATCTCGCATCTTCGGGACTCTTGTCCCTCTCCCGTCGCGGGCGGCGCCGGGATGGGGACAAGTCCCCCCGATCTGCGACGAGCCGGGTCTGCGAGGACGAGCGCGAGAGGCGCGTGCGTCGAAGGGCGCGCCAGCGGGAGGGGAACCGCCACGAAGGCGAACGTTGAGAAGGCGAACGTTGAAGGCGGACGCCAAGAAGGCGGACGCAAGAAGGCGGACGCCGAAAAAAAATGTGTCCCGCCGGACCGCGATGGCCCGGCGGGACGGGGGCAGGGGGGTAAGGCAGGGGGCGGGAGAGCAGTCGGCGCCGGGGGGAGGCGTCGACCTCGGCCGGGGGCTCGGACCCGACCGCTCCCGCACCGAGGGTCCGTTTCACGGCCCTCTGGTGCCCTCACCTAATACAATCGGCGTGCCAGATCGGGGCGCGTGCGCCGGAAAAGGGCAAAGGCCGGTCCCGGCGCGAGTTCCGGCCGACACGCGACTCGCGCGAGAACCGCCGTCGCCAGAGGCGCCCGCGGGCGATTTCAATTTTGGCCGAACGGCACCGAAACCGGAACGGGACCGACACGATGGACGTCGCGCTGTTCGACTACGAGTTGCCGCCGGAGCGCATCGCGCAGGAGGCGGCGGACCCGCGCGACGGCGCGCGGCTGATGGTCCTCGACCGCGCGGCCGGGGCGACGGCGGCGCGCGGGCACGCGCACGTCCGCGACCTCGGTTCGTACCTGCGGCCCGGCGACCTGCTGGTCGTCAACGACACGCGCGTGGTGCCCGCGCGGATCCACGGCCGCAAGCCGAGCGGCGGGCGCGTCGAGCTGTTCTTCGTCGGCCCCGTTCCGGGCGGGGCCGGCGACGAGGCCTGGCGCGTGCTGATCGGCGCGTCGCGCGCGCCCCGGGAGGGGACGACGATCGAGCTGCCGGGCGGCTACGCCGCCGAGGTGCTCGAGGCGCCCGACGACGAGGGCGCCGCGGTCGTGCGCGTCCGCGCGCCGCGCGCCGCCGGGGGACGGCCGGAGCACGGCGGAGAGGCGCCGGACTGCGGCGGCGGCGTCCCCGCGCTCCTCGCCGCGCACGGCCTGCCGCCGCTGCCGCCGTACATCCGGCGCGCGCCCGGCGACCCGCGCGGCCCCGCCGACCGCGAGCGCTACCAGACGGTCTACGCCCGCGCGGAGGGCGCGCTCGCGGCCCCGACCGCGGGGCTGCACTTCACGCCGGCGCTGCTCGAACGCCTCGCGGCGCAGGGCGTCCGGCGCGCCCCCGTGACGCTGCACGTCGGCGAGGGGACCTTCCGGCCCGTGAAGGCCGCGGACACCGGCGCGATCACCCTGCACGCCGAGCGCTTCGACCTGCCCGCCGCGACGGCCGACGCGATCGCCGCCACCCGCGCGGCCGGCGGGCGCGTCGTGGCCGTCGGCACCACCGTCGTCCGCACGCTGGAGTCGCGCCCGCCGCGCCCGGACGGCGCGCCCGAGCCCGGGGCCGGGGCGACGTCGGTCTTCATCGCGCCCGGGTTCGCGTTCCGCTACGTGGACGCCCTGCTGACCAACTTCCACCTGCCGAAGTCCACGCTGCTGATGCTGGTCGCCGCGTTCGCGGGGCGGGAGCGCGTGCTGGACGCCTACGCCGAGGCCGTCCGCGAGGGGTACCGGTTCTACAGCTACGGCGACGCGATGCTCGTCCTGTGAGGCCGGCGCGATCCACGACGCCGGCGCGGTCCACGCCGCCGGTGCGATCCACGCCGCCGGCGCGATCCACGCCGCCGGCGCGATCTATCATGCGGGCGCCATGGCCGACCCGATGATCCGCCTCGACGCGCAGGACGGCGACGCCCGCACGGGCCTGCTGACGACCCGCCGCGGGCCCGTGCGCACGCCCGCGTTCATGCCCGTCGGCACGGCCGGCTCGGTGAAGGGCATGTTTCCCGCCGAGCTGCGCGACATGGGCGCCGACATCGTGCTCGCCAACACGTACCACCTGCACGTGCGGCCGGGCGAGGACCTCGTGCGGCGGATGGGCGGGGTCGCGCGCTTCTCGGGCTGGAACGGCCCCGTGCTGACCGACTCCGGCGGCTACCAGGTCTTCTCGCTCGCCGAGCGGCGCACGATCGACGAGGACGGCGTGACCTTCCAGGACCACGTCGAGGGGACGCGGCGGCGGCTCACGCCGGAGCGCTCGATCGCGATCCAGGAGGCGCTCGGCGCCGACATCATGATGGCGCTCGACGACTGCACGGGCGCGCCCTCGGACCGCGCGCTCGCCGCGGACGCGATGCGCCGCACCGCGCGCTGGCTGCCGCGCAACCTCGCGGCGCGCGCCGACGCCGGCGCGGCGCTGTTCGGGATCGTGCAGGGCGGGCTGTTCGACGACCTGCGCGAGGAGAGCCTCGCCGCCACGGCCGCGCTGCCGTTCGACGGCGTCGCGCTCGGCGGCGTGTCGGTCGGGGAGTCGCGCGAGGAGATCCGGCGCGTCGTGGCGACGTTCGGGCCGCGGCTGCCGGCGGGGCGCCCGCGCTACCTGATGGGCATGGGCCGGCCCGAGGACCTCGTCGAGGCCGTCGCGTCCGGCTTCGACATGTTCGACTGCGTGCTGCCCACCCGGCACGGGCGCACCGCGCAGCTGTTCACGTCGCGCGGCGTGCTGAACATGCGCAACGCGAAGTACCGCGACGACGGGCGGCCGCCCGACCCCGACTGCGCGTGCGCCGTGTGCCGGACCTTCACGCGCGCGTACCTGCGGCACCTGTACACCACCGGCGAGATGACGGGGCCACGCGCGGGGACGTACCACAACCTGTTCCACTTCCAGGACCTCATGGCGCGGATGCGGGCCGCGATCGCCGAGGGGCGGTTCGCGGCGTTCCGGGCGGCGTTCCACGCGACGCTCGAGGAAGGGCCGGAATGAGCGGCGGGCGCGGTCCGCAGAATTCGGCACCAGAGCCCCTCGCGGGAGGGCCCGGCGGCGACCTCGTCCTCGTCGCGGACGTGCACATCGGCGCGGGGGACCCGGAACTGCCGGAGTTCTGCGCGTTCCTGCGCGAGCGCGCGGCGGACACCGCCGAGCTGGTGCTGCTCGGGGACATCTTCGCGCTCTGGCTGGGCGCGCCGAAGTACACGGCCCCGCACCACCGCGCCGTGCTCGACGCCTGCCGCGCGCTGCGCGCCGCGGGGGTGCGGGTCGTGTTCGTCGAGGGGAACCGCGAGTTCCTCGTCAAGGGCTGGGAAGGGGACGCGTTCGACGAGGTCGTCGCCGACCGCGCGGCCGAGCCGTGGGGCGGCCGGCGCTGGTACCTCGCGCACGGCGACCTGATCAACACGGACGACGCCGGCGCGGCCGCGTTCCGGCGCGTCGTGCGCTCGCGGCCCGTCGCGGCGCTCGCCCGCGCGCTGCCGGCCGCGGCGGGCCTCGCGCTCGCGCGGCGCGTCGAGCGCGGCCTGCGGCACCGCAACCTGCGGCACAAGACCTCGATCCCCGAGCGGCGCTTCGCGCACTACGCCGGCTGGTTCGCCGAGCGCGGCTTCGACGCGGGCGCGATCGGCCACATCCACGTCGAGATGCGGCTCGACTTCGCGGGCGGCCGCGCGCTGTTCGTGCTGCCCGACTGGCGCTCGACGCACCGCTACCTGCGGATCCCGCGGCAGGGCGAGCCCGAGTTCCGCGCCTGGGGCGCGCCGCGGCCGGTGGCCCCCGCGATCGTGGACGTGCGCGAGGCCGACGGCACCGCGGAACTGCGCCTCGACGCGGCGGCCGGCGACGCCGCCCCGGGGACCGCGCTCGCGGTGACCTCGGGCCACGGCCCCGAGGCGCGCTTCGGCACGCTGCTGTCGCGCGACGCCGCCGACCCGCGCCGCGTCGTCGTGCGCCTCGAGGACGGGGCGCCGCTGCAGGTCGGCGACCGGGTGACGTTCGCGCGCGCGTCGGGCGCGTCGGGCGCGTCGCCGGACGGCCGGGCGCCGGCAGGGACGCCGCCGGCAGGGACGACCCCGGCCGGGATGCCGCCGGCCCCACCACCGCCGCCCGGCCGGTCGTGATCGACGTCGCGGTCGTCGGCGCCGGCGCGGCGGGGCTGTTCGCCGCGACGTTCGCCGCGCGGGCCGGTGCGCGCGTGGTCGCGCTGGACGGCGCGGCGACGCTCGGCGCGAAGATCCTCGTCGCCGGCGGCGGGCGCTGCAACGTCACGCACGAGCGGGTCGCCGAGCGGGACTTCAACGGCGGGACGCCCGCGGCGATCCGCAAGGTGCTGCGGCGCTTCGACGTCGCGGAGACGATCGCGTTCTTCGGCGCGCAGGGCGTCGCGCTCAAGCGCGAGGAGACGGGCAAGCTGTTCCCGGTGACCGACCGCGCGCGCACCGTCCTCGACGCGCTGCTGCGCGCGGCGCGCGACGCGGGCGCCGAGGTCGCGCACCCGCGCCGGGTGGAGCGCCTCGCCCCGCTCGCCGGCGGCGGCGGGTTCGAGGTCGGCGGGCCGTGGGGGACGCTCACGGCGCGCCGCGTCGTGCTCGCGACCGGCGGCATGAGCCTGCCGAAGTCGGGGAGCGACGGGCACGGCTTCGCGCTCGCGCGCGGCCTCGGGCACACGACGACGCCGCGGATCTTCCCCGCGCTGGTGCCGCTGGTGCTCGAGGCGTCGTGCCCGCTGCGCGGCCTGGCGGGGATCTCGGCCGACGTCGCGGTCGAGGTCCGCGGCGGGACCGGCAGGCGGATCGTGCGGATGCAGGGGTCGCTGCTGCTCACGCACTTCGGGCTGTCGGGGCCGGCGGCGCTCGACGTCTCGCGGCATCTGCTCGCCGCGCGTCACGACGACCCGGGCGCGGCGCTCGCGGTCGCGTGGCTGCCGGAGCAGACCGCCGAGTCCGCGGACCGCGCGCTGCAGGCGCAGGGGGCCGCGTCCGCGGGGCGCTGGCTGCGCGGGCGGCTGCCCGACCGGCTCGCGGCGGCGCTGTGCGCGATCGCGGGCGTGGACGCGTCGGCGCCGGTGCGCGCGCTCCCGCGCGAGCGGCGGCGGGCGCTCGCGGCGCTCGTCGCCGGGCAGGTGCTGCCGGTCGTCGGCGACCGCGGGTTCACGCACGCGGAGGTGACGGCCGGCGGGGTGCCGCTTTCCGAGACGCGGCTCGAGACCCTGGAGTCGCGGGTCGCCCCGGGGCTGCACCTCTGCGGCGAGATCCTCGACGTCGACGGCCACATCGGCGGCTTCAACTTCCAGTGGGCGTGGGCGAGCGGGTTCGTCGCCGGCTCCGCCGCCGGCGAGGCGGCCGTCCGGGTCTGAGATCGCCCAAGGACGGACGGGATCGGCCTTCTTCGTGGGGGCGGGGGGGGGCACCCCCCACCCAGCGGGGCGACCCACCCCCCCACACACCCACAGCCCCCACC
>JADHED010000573.1_pt1 | contig 41325 bp, 43 predicted proteins | sample 8952041 | NCBI WGS metagenome assembly JADHED01 (sample SAMN16124423, study PRJNA663239) | bioreactor sludge metagenome | isolation source: sludge (control) | place: India:Bengaluru | collected 2018-09-08 | reverse complement strand
TTCGACGTTCGTCCCCTCCAACCCTCAGATAGGTATCGGGTTGCGGTGACGCTAGGTCGCAGGGAGAGGCGGCCTGATGAAAATGTCCGACTTCCTTAGTGGGGATTTCTATGCCCCCGGAATGGCGAGAACAAGGCATGCTTTCTCACGCGGGCTGTTAGCGAAACTGTACGGGCCGGGGTGTGGCGGGGCCGTGTCGGAACGGCCGGCGCGCCTGCGTCCTTGGGGGACAGCCCCTGGCGAAGGAGCCCTTCGATGCCCAAGATTGCCCCCAAGATCACCCCGTGCCTCTGGTTCGACCGCGAGGCCCTGGCGGCGGCGGAATTCTACTGCGCGATCTTCCCGAACTCGCGCGTCACCGACGTCTCCCGCTACCCCGAGAACCTGCCCGGCGACCGGGCGGGCGAGGTTCTGACCGTCGTCTTCGAGCTGGACGGCCAGCGGTTCCGCGGCCTGAACGGCGGCCCGCAGTTCACCTTCAGCGAGGCCATATCGTTCGAGATCGAGGTGGAGACGCAAGGCGAGCTCGACCGCTACTGGGCGGCCCTGCTGGCGGACGGGGGCGTGGAGAGCCAGTGCGGCTGGCTCAAGGACCGCTTCGGCCTCTCCTGGCAGGTCGTGCCGAAGCAGCTGGGCGAACTGATGACCAGCGAGGACAAGGCCAAGGCCGGCCGCGTGGCGGCGGCGATGATGCGGATGGTCAAGCTGGACATCGCGGCCCTGGAGGCGGCCGCGGCGGCGGGGTGAGCGCTAGAGCCGCGCCAGCAGGGCCTCCAGCGCGGCCATGTCGGGGGGGAGGTCGCTCTCGCAACGGACCTGCTCGCCGGTGATCGGGTGGCGGAAACCCAGCACGGCGGCGTGCAGGGCCTGGCGGCGAAGCTGAGCCGTTTCGATGGCCTCGCGCACCGCGGGGGCGGGCGGGCCGGAGCCGTAGGTCGGATCGCCCAGGCAGGGCGTGCCCTTGCTGGCCAGGTGGACGCGGATCTGGTGCGTGCGGCCGGTCTCCAGGCGGCAGGCGACGCGGGCGGCCAGCGGCTTCTCCTGTGGGCCGAAGGTGCGCTGGACGCGGTAGTGGGTCACCGCGTGGCGGCCGCCGCTCTTCACCATCGCCATCTTCTTGCGGTCGTGGGTCGAGCGGGCGATGGCGCCCTCGATGGTGCCCTTGTCCGGGCGCGGGGCGCCGCGGGTGAAGGCGACGTACTCGCGGTCGATGTCGTGCGCCTCGAACAGGGCGGCCAGGCCCTGGTGGGCGGCGTCGGTCTTGGCGACCACCACGACGCCCGAGGTGTCCTTGTCGATGCGGTGGACGATGCCCGGCCGCGCCACCCCGCCGATGCCCGAGAGGCTGTCGCCGCAGTGGTGCAGCAGGGCGTTGACCAGGGTGCCGGTCTCGCTGCCGGGCGCCGGGTGCATGGCCATGCCGGGGGGCTTGTCGAGGACGATCAGGTGCGCGTCCTCGAACAGCACCGTCAGGGGCATGTCCTCCGCCTGCGGCTCGGCCGGGGCGGCGGGCGGCACGTCGATGCGGTACTCGCCGGGGGCGGCCTTGGCCGAGCCGTCGCTGACCGGCTGGCCGTCGCGGCTGACCCGGCCGTCGGCGATCAGCGCCTGGATCCGCGCCCGGCTGAGGTCGGGCAGCCGCTCGGCCAGGGTCTTGTCGACCCGGCCGCCGGCCTCCTCCGCCGTCAGGGCGACGACGGCCTCAGAGCCCATGCTTCTCGCTGGCGCCTTCTTCGTGCCCGGTGATCGAGCCGTCCTTGAACAGGTATTCCCGGAGTTGCTCGTCGGCCTCCGGGTCGTTGCGCCGGATCCACTCCAGCACCATGGCCGCATGCTCAAGTTCTTCCCTTGCGTTGTGCAATAGGATACTCTTGAGCTCCGCGTCCTCCGTGTCGTCCGCCCGCTGCCTGTACCAGTCAACGGCCTCGAATTCTTCCATGAGCGACGTGATCGCATAGTGCATTTCTAGCGTCTTGCGGCTCAGCTTCTCGCGGGCAACGTGCAGTCCCTCGCTGGACATCGACTGTCATGCTCCTGTGGTATGGCCCAGTCATAACGGTGGGCCGAAGCGGGGAGCAACGACCATGAAGATCGATCGGCGCAAGGCCCTGGCCCTGCTCGGCCTTGGCGCAGCAACGCCCGTGGCGGCGCAAAGCTCCGCCGTGACGTTCCGGCACGGCGTCGCCTCGGGCGATCCGACCCAGGATCGGGTGGTGCTGTGGACCCGCATCACGCCGGGGACGCCCGGCGGCGAGATCCCCTTCACCTGGACGCTCGATCCCGTCGACCGGCGCGCAGGCGGCGGCAAGCGCGGCTCGGGCGTCACGGGCCCCGACCGGGACTACACGGTCAAGGTCGACGTGGACGGGCTGGAGCCGGGCCGCGCCTACACCTTCGCGTTCGAGGCCGGCGGCGTGACGTCGCCGATGGGGCGGACCCGGACCCTGCCATCCGGCGCGGTCAAGGACGTGGTGATGGCAGTGGCCTCGTGCAGCCTCTATCCGAACGGCTACTTCAACGCCTACCAGGCCATCGCCGACCTGCCACGGGTGGACGTGGTGCTGCACCTCGGCGACTACATCTATGAGTACGGCGGCCCGGGCTCGTACGGCATGGACTCGGCGGTCGCCGGCGAGCGGCCGCACGACCCCAACCGCGAGATCGTCAGCCTCGACGACTACCGGCGCCGCCACGCCCAGTACAAGTCCGACCCCCAGCTCCAGGCCGCCCACGCCAAGGCGCCGTGGATCGTGGTGTGGGACGACCACGAGACCGCCAACGACAGCTTCCTGCACGGCGCCGAGAACCACCAGCCTGCCACGGAGGGCGACTGGGACGCGCGGAAGGCGCGGGCGCTCAAGGCCTACTACGAGTGGATGCCGATACGCGAACCGGCGCCGGGCGTCGGCCTCGCGGAGGCCGGCCTGCGCAGCTTCCGGTTCGGCGACCTGGCCAGCCTGGTCATGGTCGAGACGCGGCTCTCGGCGCGCGACAAGCAGGTCTCCCTGGCCGAGGACGCGCCGGAAGTCGACGGCAAGCGCGACCTGACCGCGCTGAAGGCGAAGCTGGCCGATCCGTCCCGCCGGATGATGTCGCCCGCCCAGGAGGCCTGGATCGGCGAGGAGCTGGCGAAGTCGGTCAAGGCCGGCCACGCCTGGCAGGTCATCGGCAACCAGGTGGTGATGGCGCGGGTCATGCCGCCCGACCCGCGCAAGGAGCTGACGGCCGAGCAGTATGCGGCGATCCCGGCTTCCAGCCGACGGCGCGTGCAGCGCTACGAGGCGGGCGCGGCCCTCGGCCTGCCGGCCGGGCTCGACATGTGGGACGGTTATCCGGCCGACCGCGAGCGCCTCTACGACGTCTTCAAGGCCGCCGGCGCGCGGCCGGTGGTGCTCAGCGGCGACAGCCATTCGTTCTGGGCGAATGAGCTCCATGACGCGGCCGGGAAGCGGGTGGCCTGCGAGTTCGGCACGACCGGGATCACCAGCCCCGGCGCCGGCGAGATCACGCCCGGCGTCAACGCTGGCGACCTGATCGCCAAGGCGAACCCCGAGGTCGTGTTCAACGACCAGGTGGCCAAGGGCTTCGTGCTCCTCACCCTGACCCGCGAGGCGGCGAAGGCCGACATGGTGGCGGTTTCGACCATCACCTCGAGGACGTTCACGGCGCGGGTGGTGAAAAGCTTCCGCGCCATGCCGGAGGGGGCGGGGGTCTCGGCGCTCAGCGAAGCCTGACGCGCGCCTTCAGGCGCCGTTCAGGCGGCGCCGGCGAGCCTTGCGCGGTGGTCACCCTGTAGCTTCGGAGAGTTCCCCATGGCCCCCGCAGATCCGCCGCCGATGGACCGTCCCGCGATCTGGGCCATGGCCCTGCTGGCGCTCAGCGTCGCCTTTGCGCTGTTCTCGGTGTTCCTGCTGGCGGTCTACTAGCGGCGTTCCAGGGCCAACCGGACGCCGAAGGCCAGGAAGACGCCGCCCGTAAGCCGGTCGAGCCAGCGGACGACGGCGGCCTTCTGCAGCGCGCCAGCGATGGGCCGCGTCGCGCCGATCAGGGCGGCGAACCAGATCAGCCGCACCGGCCCACTTCAGGATGTTGAACGCCAGGGTGGAGGCCTCCAGCAGGGCGCCGAGGCCCAGCGCCACCGCTGCGCCCCAGGCGAGGCAGCCGGTGACGATGCCGAGGCCGGCCAGCGCCGCGCGCCGCCCGCCTTCTACTGCGGCCGTGCGCAGGACCAAGGCCGTGTCGAGGCCGGGCGTGATCGTCAGCAGCGCGGCGGCGACGCTGAACGCGAGGAGGGCCTGAAGCACGGTCATCCGCGCACCAGCCGGCCATCGCGGCCCACGACGCGGTAGAAGCAGGACACCTCGCCTGTGTGGCACGCCCCGCCGTCGCCCTGGGGCCGGACCTTCAGCCAGACCGCGTCCTGGTCGCAGTCGATCCGGATTTCCTCCACCACCTGCACCTGTCCGCTGGTGGCGCCCTTGTGCCAGAGCTCTCCGCGCGAGCGGCTCCAGTAGTGGGCCTCGCCCGTCTCAAGGGTCTTTGACAGCGCCTCGTCGTTCATCCAGGCCAGCATAAGCACCTCGCCGGTGCCCGCATGGGTGGCGATGGCCGCGATCAGCCCGGCGGCGTCGAAGCGCGGGGCCAGGGCCTCGCCCTGCTCCAGGGCGGTCTTGTCGGGCGCGGTCGGGAAGCTCATGGGCGACATATGGCGCCGCCGCGCTGCAAGCGCACACGGTTTTCAACAGGACTGCACGGTCACGCCCTAGGTCCGGGCCATGTCGCTGAATGCTTCGATCAAGGACTGCGTGGCCCGGCTGGACGCCCGGGCGCGGCCATGGGCCGAGCGCTCGCAGGGCCGCGCCTGGCTCTACGAATTCCTGCTGTTCGGCCTCAAGCAGGCGTGGGCGTGCCTGTTCGGCGGGGCGATGCTGGCCTTGATCCTCGCCACCGACCTCTGGTGGCCGGCCGACGCGCCGCTGGCGCGCTACGACGCCCTGTTCGTGGCGGCGCTCGGCCTCCAGGCCCTGCTCCTGGCGACAAGGCTGGAGCGCCCGGACGAGGCCCTGGTGATCCTGGTCTTCCACGCGGTCGGGACGGCGATGGAGGTGTTCAAGACGGCGCAGGGCTCGTGGATCTACCCGGACGCGGGGCTGCTCCGGATCGGCGGCGTGCCGCTGTTCTCGGGCTTCATGTACGGCGCGATCGGCTCGTTCATCGCTCGCAGCTTCCGGCTGATGGACTTCCACTTCATCGGCTATCGGACGCAGGCGGTGTGGGCGCTGGCGCTGGCGGCCTACGTGAACTTCTTCACCCACCACTACGTCACCGACCTTAGGCTCGTGCTGTTCGTGCTCTGCTTCCTGCTGCTCGGCCGGACCTGGATCGTCTTCACCATCGACCGGACGCCGCGCCGGATGCCTCTGCTGCTGGGGTTCGTCCTCGTCGCGCTGTTCATCTGGTTCGCGGAGAACATCGGCACATTCGCCGGCGCCTGGGCCTATCCCGGCCAGCAGGGCGGCTGGCGCCCCGTCGCGCCCGGCAAACTGGGCGCCTGGTTCCTGCTGATGATGCTGAGCTTCGCCCTCGTCACCCTGGCGCACCGGCCACGACGCTGGAGGGGGCGAGCGGACGATGCGCCGATCCTGCTGCTGCCTCGGCGCCTTCGCTACACAGCGCCGGTCCTTGCCCGCGGCGCGCCCCTGTCCCATCGTCCGGCCGGAATCGGAGGACCGTGATGCTGAGGCTGATCCTGGGCGTGGTGGCGGGGTGCGCCCTGGCGCTGGGGCTGATCACCGCCATCGAGCTGGTGGTCCATGCCCGCTACCCGTACCCCGCGGGCGCGACACCCGATCAGCTTCGGACCTATGTGCTCGACCTGCCGCGGGTCGGGCAGGCGATGATCATCGCGGCCTGGATCATCGGGACGGCGGTCGGCGGCCTCGCCGGCAACGGCATCGCCGCGCGGCCCTGGCCGGCGTTGGTGGTCGGCGTACTGATCGCGGTCAGCGGCATGGCGAACATGGCCATGCTAGCGCTACTTCCGGTTCACGAAGTCCAGGAAGCGCTGGCGCAGGGTCGGGTCGGTCTTGAAGACCCCCGTGAACTGGGTGGTGATCGTCGAGACGTGGCGGTGGTGCACGCCGCGGGTGGTCATGCACTGGTGCGCCGCGTCGATCAGCACCGCGACGCCGGCGGGACGCAGGCTGTCGGTGATGGCGTCGGCGATCTGCTGGGTCATGGTCTCCTGGGTCTGGAGACGGCGGGCGAAGATCTCGACCACCTTGGCCAGCTTGGAGATGCCCACCACCCGGTTCGTCGGCATGTAGGCCACGTAGGCCTTGCCGAGGAACGGAGCCATGTGGTGCTCGCAGTGGCTCTCGACCTCGATGTCGCGGAGCATGACGATGTCGTCGTAGCCCTGGACGTCCTCGAAAGTGCGGGACAGTTCCTTGGCCGGGTCGAGGCGATAGCCTTCGAACCATTCGGAATAGGCGTCGACGACGCGCTTGGGCGTGTCGATCACGCCTTCGCGGCGCGGATCATCGCCGGCCCAGGCGATCAGCGTGCGGACGGCCTCCATGGCCTCCTCGCGAGTCGGGCGCGTGATGGGTTCCAGGGATCCGTCTTCGGAGCCGATCAGGGTTCGGTCGCGGGCAGGAGCGTCCATGAGAGAGCGTTTCTTTCCAAGGGGCCGAGTAGCGCCGGAACGAGGGTTCCGGAAATGACGCGTGCCACCCCCTATTCGGACGTCGGGCGGCGTGGCCTCCGGTCCGGGCGATCTGTATATGGGGCGAGGCCCGACCCGGGCAACCGTTCCGCAGCGTTAGCTAGACCATGAGCCTGAAGCTTTACGACACCATGACCCGCGCCAAGCGGGATTTCGCCCCCGCCGACCCCAAGCGGGTGACGATGTATGTCTGTGGGCCGACGGTCTACAACTTCGCCCATATCGGCAATTTCCGGCCGGTGGTGGTCTTCGACCTGTTGTTCCGGGTCCTGCGCGACATCTATGGCGAGGAGGCTGTGCTCTATGCGGCCAACGTCACGGACGTCGACGACAAGATCAACCGCAAGGCCGCCGAGGAAGGCGTGCCGATCGGTGTGATCACCGATCGCTACCTTGACGCCTACAATGCCGATGCGGCCTCGCTCGGCGCCCTGCGGCCGACGTTCCAGCCCCGCGTGACCGAGACCATGGACGCGATCATTGCGATGATCGGCGACCTGGTCCGGAACAACGGCGCCTACGCAGCCGAGGGCCATGTGCTGTTCGACACCCAGGCGTTCGGCGACTACGGCAAGCTCTCGGGCCGGCCGATGGACGAGATGATCGCCGGGGCCCGGGTCGACGTGGCCCCCTACAAGCGCCACCCGGCTGACTTCGTCCTCTGGAAGCCCTCGAAGGAGAACGAGCCGGAGTGGCCGAGCCCCTGGGGACCGGGCCGGCCGGGCTGGCATATCGAGTGCACCGCCATGATCGAACAGGCGCTGGGCCTGCCGATCGACATCCATGGTGGCGGCATCGACCTCGTCTTCCCGCACCACGAGAACGAGCTGGCCCAGGGCGTCTGCTCGGGCCACGGCGGCCGCGAATACGCCAAGGTCTGGATGCACAACGGCTTTCTGAACATGGGCGAGGAGAAGATGAGCAAGAGCGTCGGCAACGTCGCACTCGCGCACGACCTTCTGAAGCTCTACCCCGGCGAGGCGATCCGCTGGGCGCTGCTCAGCGGCCACTACCGCCAGCCGCTGGAGTGGAACGACGCCCTGATCGAACAGGCCAAGAGCGCCCTGGACCGCCTCTATCGCGTGCTGGACGATGCGGGCCGCTTCCTTGCGGGCGAGCCGGCCGCCGACGGATGGCAGAACGCGGCCGCCGCCGGCGACCATGCCGCCGTGCGCCATGCCCTGCATGACGACCTGAACACCCCGAGCGCGTTCGCCGCCCTGTTCCAGCTGTCCGACAAGGTTCGGGCCGCCGTCATGGCCAAGGACGCGCGGGCCGTCGCGAGCGGGCGGGGCCTGCTGGTCGAGGCCGGCAACCTGATGGGCTTCCTGACCGCCGATCCGCAGGCCTGGTTCCAGAGCGGCGCCGACGACGACCTCAAGAGCCGCGTCGAGGCGTTGCTGGCCGAACGGCAGGCGGCGCGGGCGGCCAAGAACTGGCCGGAAGCCGACCGCATCCGCGGCGAGCTGGCGGCGCTCAACGTCGAGGTGATGGACGGCGCCGGCGGGGCGACGTGGCGGATCAAGGAGCAGGCGTGATGGCGTTCAAGCCCGGACCCGACCTCAAGGCCGCCCCCTTCCAGCGCAAGGGCGCGGCCATGGGCCCCAAGACCATGTCGTTGCAGACCGAAGGCAAGCCACCGCCGCCCAAACCGCCCGGCGGGGTGCGGATCGAGGACCGGATCGGGGTGCAGGCGCCGGCCGAGCTGATCTGGGAGATCGTCCGCGACCTCCACCTCTGGGAGGAATGGAACCCCACCTACACCCGCGCCGTCGGCGAGGTGCGGATCGGTGAGATCCTGACGCTCGACCTGGCCCTGCCGGGCCAGCCGGTGCAGCAGATCCGTCCGCGCGTAATGGAATGGGTGCCGAACGAGCAGCTCCACTGGCAGCTCAAGCTCATGGGCGGGATGATCAAGACGGTGCGCTACATCGAGATCACCTCGCTCTCGGAGGCCGGCTGCATCGTCGACAACGGCGAGATCTTCGGCGGCCTGATGGGGCCCTCGCTGGGCAAGCGCATGGGCCGTGTCGTGCGCCGGGGCTTCCAGGCCATGAACGAGGCGCTGAAGGCGCGGGCCGAGGCGGAATACCAGCGCCGCGGTTGAGGTCCGACAAACTGGCACTCCGTCTGTCATGACTTGGCGGACCCCGGGCGGTCCGTCATTCTGCGGCAAAGACGGGGGAATCTGATGGCGGCGAAGATCGGGCGGACGGTGGCGGACTCGACCCCGGAGTGGCCCGAGCCGCCGAGGCCGCCCAAGGGCGCGCCGAACATCCTGGTGATCCTGTTCGATGACGTGGGGTTCTCGGACTTCGGCTGCTACGGCTCGCCGATCCGCACGCCCAACATCGACAGGCTGGCGGCCGAGGGGCTGCGCTACGCCGGCTTCCACACCACGGCCATGTGCTCGACCACGCGCGCCGCCCTGCTGACCGGCCGAAACCATCATTCCGTGGGCGTCGGTTGCCTGGCCAACTTCGACAGCGGCTACCCCGGCTATCGCGGCAAGATCGCCAAGGAGGCCGGCACGCTGCCCGAGATGCTGCGGCCGCATGGCTACCGGAACTACATGGTCGGCAAGTGGCACGTGACGCCGCTGACCGAGACAGGGCCGTCGGGGCCCTTCGACGGCTGGCCGCTTGGGCGGGGTTTCGACCGCTACTACGGCTTCATGGACGCTGAGACCGATCAGTATTCGCCCGAGCTCGTGCGGGACAACACGCCGATCACGCCGCCTGGGACTTTCGAGACCGGCTATCACCTGACCGAAGACCTGGTTGACCAGTCGATCCGCTATATTGCCGATCACATCGCCGATGCGCCGCAGACCCCCTGGCTGCTGTGGCTGGCGCCCGGCGCCTGCCACGCGCCGCACCAGGCGCCGGCCGATCTGATCAAGAGCTACGATGAGGTTTTCGCCCACGGTTGGGACGTGGAGCGCGAACAGCGCCTGGCGCGCCAGAAGGCCATGGGCCTGGCGCCCCCCGACACCCGGCTGCCCGAGCGCAACGAAGGCGTTCGCCCCTGGGACAGCTACTCGGAGGACGAACGCCGCGTCTTCACCCGGCTGCAGAGCGCCTTCGCCGGCATGCTGGATCACACCGACCAGCATATCGGCCGGCTGGTCGAGTTCCTGGAAAGGGCGGGTGTGCGCGACGACACGCTGATCATCGTGATGAGCGACAACGGCGCCTCGCAGGAGGGCGGGCCGCTGGGCTTCGTCAACGCCATGGGGCCGTTCAACTTCCGCGGTGAGCCCATGGCCGAGAAACTGGCCCGGATCGACGACATCGGCGGGCCTGACACCCACTCGAACTTTCCGCATGGCTGGGCGATGGCGTCGAATACGCCGTTGCGCCGCTACAAGCAGAACACCCATGGCGGTGGCATCCGCGATCCGCTGGTGATCTCCTGGCCGAAGGGGATCTCGGCGCGCGGCGAGGTGCGGCCCCATTTCGCCCACGCCAGCGACCTCGTGCCGACGTTGCTGGAGGTCATCGGCGTGACCCCGCCAGCTCAGGTGAACGGCGTCGCCCAGATGCCGCTGGAGGGCGTGAGCTTCGCGGCCAGCCTGAACGACCCGGCGGCGCCGGCCCGCGCCAGGCCGCAGTATTTCGAGATGTTCGGCCATCGGGGCCTGTGGAAGGACGGCTGGAAAGCGGTGGCCTTCCATCCGCCGGGTTCGCCGTTCGACGCCGACTCTTGGGAGCTGTTCCACCTGGACGCCGACTTTTCCGAGACCGACGACCTGGCCGCCAAGGAGCCCGAGCGGCTGAAGGCGCTGATCGACGAGTGGTGGCGGGTCGCCGAGGCCAGCCAGGTTCTGCCGTTGGACGACCGGTTCGGACCGCGCTTCGCCGAGAATTCGGCCCGGTTCCACGGCGCTCGGCGAAGGTTCGTGTTCCACAAGGGCATGGGGCACCTGCCCACCGACGTCGCCCCGGACGTGCGAGCCCGCACCTATCGCATCGAGGCCGACGTGCGGCTGAAGGGGGGTGAGGAAGGCGTGCTGCTGGCGCACGGCGACGCCACCAGCGGCTACAGCCTCTACCTCAAGGACGGCCGGCTGCATCACACTCTGAACATCGGCGGCCAGAAGACCACGGTGAGTTCGGACCGTGCCGTCCCGGCCACGGCCACGCGGCTGGGCATGGTCTCGCGGGCGACGGGCGAGGGACTGAACCGCACCTTCACGCTGACCATCGACGGGGAGCCGGCCGGCGAAGGGCTGGCGACCACGGGCTTCGTGATCCTGATCTCGTGGTCGGGCCTGGACATCGGCCTCGACCGCGGCAGCCCGGTCGCGGACTATCCGGCGCCGTTCGCCTTCACCGGCGACCTGCGCAAGGTCACGGTGAGCATGGACGACGACCAGGAGTTGGACGGCGAGGCCGTGGGCGAGGCGGAAATGGCCCGGCAGTAGCGGCCGCGCTTGCGTCGCGCGCCCTCCTGGCCGAAGCTGACGCCCGTGTCATTTTTCAAGAGGCGGGCCAACCGCCCTGATGGAGGAAGCCGGCCGTGAACGATCGCCCCCTGCCGAACCTGTTCGAGCTGACGCCGCTGAACGAGACGTTCCGCGTCGATCCGCACGGCCTTCTCGACGATCTGCGCAGCCGCTGCCCAGCCCATGCCGATCCCGTTTCGGGCAGCCTGGTGCTGACCCGGTACGCGGACGTCCGGGCGGTGGTGAACAACCGGGAGCTCTGGCGCGATCCGCTGCGCGCCGAGGAGAGCGCGGTGCTGCAGCGCCGCCTGATCGCCGAGACCGACCTCAGCAAGCCGCGCACCAGCACCACCAGCATCCTGATGCTGGACGATCCGGACCATGCCCGCGTCCGCCAGCCGCTGTCGCAGGCGCTGTACGCGCGGGTGGCGAAATTCAAGCCGCAGGTGGAGCGGATCGTGGACGAGGCCCTCGACCGTTTCCCTGCAAAGGGCGAAGTCGACCTGATGGCGGCCTTCTGCGTCCCGATCCCGATCGACGTCATCGCCTCCATCCTGGGCGTCGACCACGACCGGCTGGCGGAGTTCCGGGAGTGGTCGGAAGGCGTCATCCAAGGCCTCAACCCATTGCGCACGTCCGAGCAGACCGCCCAGATGGAGGCCGCCAGCGAGGCGCTCAGCGCCTATTTCACCGAGGCCATGGAGGACCGCCGGGCCAGGCCGCGCGACGATCTCATCTCGGACATGGTGCAGCTCCAGGCGGGCGGGGCGCCGCTGTCGGACGATGAGCTGCGGATCAACCTCACCGCCCTGCTGGTGGGCGGCAACCTCACCACCACCGACCTGATCGGCAACGCCGTGCGGCTCCTGCTGCTGAACCCGGGGGAGCTGGCGAAGCTGAAGGCCGATCCCGGGATCATCAACGCGGTGGTCGAGGAGACCCTGCGCTTCGAGCCCCCGGTGGACATCACGGGCCGGATCGTCTCCGGCGACATGGAAGTGGGCGGCTGCCCGCTGCACGCGGGCCAGGCGGTCACCGTCTCGCTGCGCGGCGCCAACCGCGATCCGGAGGTGTTCGAGGAGCCGCACCGGTTCGACGTCAGCCGCAAGCACAAGCCGCACGTGGCGTTCGGCGGCGGATCGCACATCTGCATCGGCGCGCCCCTGGCCCGGCTGGAGGCGCAGGTCGCCCTGATCCGCCTGTTTGCGCGGTTCCCCGACCTGAAGCTGGCCGACCCGCAGGCGACGCCGGCCTGGCGGACGCTGCCGTTCTTCCGGGGCATGGAGCGCCTGCCGGTCGTCGTCTGAGGTTTGACAAGACCGCGCCGCATGACGACCTAGGGGGCATGATCGACGACCTCTATTCGGCGAAGCTGCTGCGGCTCGCGGCCGAGACGCCTCGGATCGGCCGGCTGGCCGATCCCGACGCCACGTCGGAGAAGGTCTCGAAGCTCTGCGGCAGCCGGGTGGTGGTGGACGTCAAGGTCGACGGCGACCGGGTCGTCGATTTCGCCCAGGACGTGAAGGCCTGCGCCCTGGGCCAGGCCGCCGCCTCGGTGCTGGGTGCGCACGTCGTCGGCGCGAGCCTCGCGGAACTCGAGGACACCCGCGACCGCTTCAAGGCCATGCTCAAATCCGGTGGTCCCGCACCCGAGGGGCGCTTCTCCGATCTGGCGCTGCTGGCGCCGGTGAAGGATTATCCCGCCCGCCACACCTCGACCCTGCTCGCTTTCGAGGCGGCGGCCGAGGCGGTGCGCGACGCCGTGGCGCGGAGGGCTTGAATGGCGGACTTCATCTTCCTGATGCACGACGACGCGCCGGGCGACGGCGGCCTCGACTGGGACCCGTACCTCACCCGCCTGCGTGAGGCGGGCGTGTTCCAGGGCGGCAGCGCGATCGGTCAGGGCGCCTGCGTGAGGAAGACCGGCGCCGCGCCCGAGCCGACCGCGCACATCTCGGGCTTCGTGCGTGTCGCCGCCCGCGATTTCGACCACGCCCGGACCCTGCTCGCGGGCAATCCGGTCTTCGAGGCCGGCGGCACGGTGGAGATCCGGGAACTGCCGCTGACCAGCTAGAGGCGTCTCCCGCGCCGCGGGCGGTTCCGTTCCGGGGCTGCGCATGATAAACGGCGCGCCTCACTCCACGCTGGTTCGCATGCTTCGCACCACGAACATCGCCGCTTCCTACCGCCGGACGCCGGGCGTCGCGGTGATGGCGGTTACGCGAACTACTACCGCCGGCGCGGCTTGAACCTCTCGGGGTCCTAGCGGACCTGCAATCGCAAGCCGCAGCCGGCATGAGCTTCTACGAGAGATGCGTCAGGGGGCTCCTCCGAGCCTACAAATGGACGCTTTCCCCGTTGATCGGACGCCAGTGCCGGTTTGCTCCGACGTGTTCGGAGTACGCCGCCGAGGCCCTGATCGGACACGGTCCCCTGCGCGGGAGCTGGCTCACCGCGAAGCGACTGTGTCGCTGTCATCCCTGGGGCGGCTCGGGCTGGGACCCGCCGCCTCCGCGCCGACAGGCTGAAGCCAAGGCGCGCGACTGGAAGTGTGAAGAGACATGATCGACCTGATTTTCCCCGACGGCTCCAAACGCGAGTACGAGCCCGGGACGACGGGCAAGCAGGTGGCGGCCTCGATCGCCCCCTCGCTGGCCAAGCGCGCCGTCCTCATCAAGCTGGACGGCGAACTGCTGGACGTCGACCGCCCGCTCGCGAAGGGCGGCAAGTTCGAGATCCTTTCCCGCGAAAGCCCCGAGGCGCTCGAGACGATCCGCCACGACGTCAGCCACATCCTGGCCGAGGCGGTGCAGGAACTGTTCCCCGGCACGCAGGTCACCATCGGCCCCGCGATCGAGGATGGCTTCTACTACGACTTCGCCCGCGAAGAGCCGTTCAGCCTGGACGACCTCGCCAAGATCGAGCAGCGGATGAAGGAGATCGTCGACCGCGACGAGGCGATCGTGCGCGAGGAGTGGGACCGCGACGAGGCCATCGCCCACTTCAAGTCGATCGGCGAGCACTACAAGGCCGAGATCATCGGGGCCATCCCGGCGGGCGAAGCGGTCAGCGTCTATCGCCAGGGCCAGTGGAAGGACCTCTGCCGCGGCCCGCACCTGCCGTCGACGAAGGCGGCCGGCAAGGCGTTCAAGCTGACCAAGCTGGCCGGCGCCTACTGGCGCGGCGACCACCGCAACCCGATGCTCCAGCGCATCTACGGCACGGCCTGGGCCAGCGAGGCGGATCTCGAGGCGTATCTCAAACGCGTCGAGGAGGCGGAGAAGCGCGACCACCGCAAGATCGGTCGGACCATGGACCTCTTCCACATGCAGGAAGAGGGCAAGGGCATGGTCTTCTGGCACGAGAAGGGCCTGACGCTCTGGCGCACGGTGGAGGCCTACATGCGCCGTCGCCTGGAGGACGCGGGATACGTCGAGGTGCGCACGCCGCAGGTGCTGGACCGGGTGTTCTGGGAGAAGTCCGGCCACTGGCAGAACTATCGCCCGAACATGTTCGTCTGCGAGACGGAGGAGGGTGAGGAGCTCTCCCTCAAGCCGATGAACTGCCCGGGCCACGTGCAGATCTTCAAGTTCGGGCAGAAGTCCTACCGCGATCTGCCCCTGCGCATGGCCGAGTTCGGCGCCTGCCACCGCTACGAGCCGTCGGGCGCGCTGCACGGCCTGATGCGCGTCCGCGCGTTCACGCAGGACGACGCGCACATCTTCTGCCGTGAGGACCAGATCGTCGAGGAGGTGGCGGAGTTCATCAAGCTGGCGTCCTCGATCCATGAGGACTTCGGCCTGACGCGGGACCACATCACGCTCGGCACGCGTCCGAGCCCGCGCGCCGGCACGGACGACTTCTGGGACATGGCCGAGGCCCAGCTCCTGAACGCCGCCCGCATGGCGGGGGTGGAGCCGGTCGTCGCCGCGGGCGACGGCGCGTTCTATGCGCCGAAGCTCGACTTCCAGCTGAAGGACGCCATCGGCCGGACGTGGACGTGCGGGACGATCCAGAACGACTACGTGCTGCCCGAGCGCCTGGGCGCCGAGTACGTGGCCGAGGACGGCTCCAAGCAGCGGCCGGTCATGCTGCACCGGGCGATCTGCGGCTCGCTGGAGCGGTTCATCGGGGTTCTGATCGAGAACTTCGCCGGGGCGTTCCCGCTCTGGCTGGCGCCGACGCAGGTGGTGGTGACGACGATCACCTCGGACGCCGACGACTATGCGCGGAAAGCCGTCGAGGCGCTGAAGGCCCAGGGCCTTCGGGTCGAGATCGACCTGCGGAACGAGAAGATCAACTACAAGATCCGCGAGCACAGCCTGGCGAAGGTTCCGGTGATCGCCGTCGTCGGCCGTCGCGAGGCGGAGGAGGGCAAGGTCGCCCTGCGCCGTCTCGGCTCCGACCGTCAGGAAATCCTGACACTGGGCGACGCCGTGAACACGCTTGCCACCGAGGCGACTCCGCCGGACATTGCCCGGAAGCGACGGGACGGACCCGCGGCCGCGGGGACGGCCGTCGTTGGGGAGCCTGGATGAACGGCATCGCCGCACCGCTGGTGGCTGCCGATACGGCGCTGACTGCCGATGCGCTGCGGCCTCGCCGCAGCGTCTCGGTGATCATGGTCGTCTACATGACGGGCGAGGCTCTGACCCAGAGCCTCGCCTGCGTGCTGGCGGACCCGCTGGTGGACGAGCTTGTCGTCGTCGACAACGGTTCCACGCCCGTGGAAGCGGCGCGACTGCGTGAGCTGGCGACGCGGGATGACCGCGTGACGCTGCTGCAGGGCCAGGGCAATGTCGGCTTCGCCCGCGGCGCCAATCTCGGCGCCCGGACGGCGCGCGGCGATCTGCTCGTGTTCCTCAACCCGGACGCCTTCCTCCAACCGGGCTGCGTGGCGGCCCTGGCGCGCGAGATCGAGGGCCGCCCGATCCCCACACTCGTCGGCGGCCGGGTGCTGAACGCCGACCGCAGCGAGCAGCGTGGCGCCCGCCGCGGCGACATCACGCCGATCAGCGCGCTCCTCTCCATGAGCGGCCTCGCCCGCTCTGCGACGCTGGGGCGTTATGAAGTCCATTGGGAGGGCGAAGCCCTGCCCGATACCGCCCAGGCGGTGCCCACGATCTCGGGCGCGTGCTTCTGCATGCGGCGCGAGGACTTCGACCGTGTGCAGGGGTTCGACGAGGGTTATTTCCTGCATGTGGAGGACGTCGACCTGTGCTGGCGCGTGCGCCGCGCGGGCGGCCAGGTGTTGTTCCACCCAAAGGCCGAGGTGATCCACATCGGTGGCACCAGCCAGACCAGTCCGCTGAAGGTGGAGTTCCACAAGGGCGTGGGCCTCGCCCGCTACTTCCGCAAGCGCGCCGCCAATGGCCGCCAGCGCCTCGCGGCCTGGGCGCTCTCGCCCCTGGTTATCGCCGCGGCCGTGGCGCGACCCATCCTGCGGCGGGCCCGCCGCCACTGAGGCCTAGTCGGCGAGCCTGAGGCCCGGCGTCTCCGAAATGCATTGCCGCAACAGCGCATCGTTGGCCGAGATCGCGACGAGCACGACGCGCTCGCCTGGCCCGACCTGCCGGGCGAGGCTGGCGCAGATCGCGAAGTTGCGACGGTAGCCGGCGGTCAGGGCGTCGATGCAGGGCGTCGGGGCGCTGTCTCCCATGGCCCGGAAGAAGGCTTCGTCGCGGGCCCGGCGCGCCGGATTGTGCAGCAGCCGCTCCGACATGGGCCAACGGCACGCCGCTGCGGGGCGCACGCAGGCCGGGCGACCCGCATCGCCGCTGCAGGGCTCGATGCAGATGTGCGCGGCTCCGGCGCGGTCGGCGAATCGGCGCGCCTGCTCCGCATCGGCCGGGGTCGAGGCGATGGCGTGGGGCGCGAAGATCTCAATCGCGGCCTGTGAGTCCGGCCGCGTCACGACCAGCACCTCTGCGGGCCGGGGCGCACGGGGGGCGACGACCGCGGCGGCGGCGGTCACGCGGGCAAGAAGCGGGACGACCGTGTTCATGGTGCGCCATTAGCGCGCCCGCGCTGCAACCGACAGTTACGTCTTCTTAAGGTCAGGCCGCCGGGCGCTGGATCGGGAAGGTCCCGGCGCGGGCGAGCGAAGAGGCGGGCGCCTTGCCCAGCTTCTCGGACGCCCAGTGGCCGATCTCGATCAGCTGGCCGAGGTCGTAGCCGGTCTCGAATCCGGCGCGCTCCAGCATGTAGACGAGATCCTCGGTGCCGATGTTGCCGGTGGCGTTCGGAGCGAAAGGGCAGCCGCCCAACCCGCCCACACTGGCGTCCAGGATGTCGACGCCCGCCTCGACGCCCGCGAAGGCGTTGGCGAGGCCGGTGTTGCGGGTGTCGTGGAAATGCAGGCGCAGAGGGATGTGGCCGGCCGCCTTCTTCGCCAGCTCGACCCGGCGGCGGACGGTCCAGGGATCGGCGACGCCGATGGTGTCGGCGAGGGCGATCTCGGCGACGCGCAGATCGGCGCCCGCCTTGACGATCTCGACGACCCGATCCTCCGGGACCTCGCCGTCGAACGGGCAGCCAAAGGCCACCGAGACGGTCAGGGTGACCGGCGGCTCCTCCTTGCGGCGCACGCCCATGATATGAGCCAGGGTGGCGACCTGCTCCTCGACCGAGGCCCCCTGGTTGCGGATGCCGAAGCCATCGCTGGCGCAGACCACCACATTGGCCTCGTCACACCCGGCCTCGACGCAGCGCTCCCAGCCTTTCAGGTTCAGGACCAGACCGATGCGCGATCGGCCCTCCTTGTGCGGCAGGGCGGCCATGATTTCCTCGGCGCCGGCCATCTGCGGCACGCGCTTCGGATTGACGAAGGAGACCACCTCCATGCGCCGCGCGCCGGCGGCCTCGAGTCGCCGGATCATCTCCAGCTTGTCGCCGACCTCCAGCAGGGTCTTTTCGTTCTGCAGCCCGTCGCGCGGGCCCACTTCCACGATCTCGATACGCCGGCTCATGGCCTCGCCTCGCTTACATCGACGTCGGGGGCCACATAGACCCTGAGCGTCAGTTCATCACCCTTCGAGTAGTTCATCCCCTCGACGCGGGCCACCTCGCGCGCCCTGCCGCCACGGATGGCAAGCTCCCGGCGGAAGGCGGCCTCTTCTTGCTGCTCGACGATGGCCGGCCGATGCTCGACCACGGCCTGCGCCGCCTCGGCCGGACCGTCCAGCTCGGTGGCGGTGCCGAGGGCGAAGACCAGGCTGGGCTCGGCGAAACCGGCCACGGCGACGGGCGCCTCGGCGAGGCCCTGGCGGGGGAGCAGGCGGGCCGCGTCGAGCGCGGCCTCGAGGCGGGTGGAGAGCCAGAGCGGCTCCAGTCGGGGCGCCAGGCCCGCGGCGAGCGCCGCGTGCCCGAGAATTCCGAGGCTCATGGCGCCGATGGTCGCCGCGCGCGGCGCCTCGCGGGCCATCAGGTAGGCGCCGACCAGGCCGGCCGCCGCGAGCAGGCCGCCGGCCAGGGTCGCGGGCCAAGCGTCCGACGCGTCGCCATAGAGCGAAAGGAGATAGATGACGCCACCGGCGAGGGCGAGGCCGACCAGGGCGCAAAGGCCGGCGCCGAGCCAGCGGGCGGCGGCGGAGATCGGTGCGGACAGCGCCAGGGCGGCCAGCCACGCGAGCCCGCCGTACGCCGGCATGGGATAGTGCGGCAGCTTGGTCGGCAGGAGTTCGAAGACGAGGAAGGTCGGGACCAGCCACGCTATCGCGAACCGGACGCCAGGCTCGGCCCGGCGCCGCCAGGCGACGACCGCCGCGGCCGGCAGCAGCAGGGTCATGGGGAACGACAGGATCGGGGTCAGCAGCAGGTGGTAGCCCGGCGGGGCGCCGTGGCTCTCCTGGCCGCCCGCCAGTTTCGGCGCGAGGTCGGCGCCGATCGCCTCGGTCCAGAACCCGCCGTCCGTCGCCACCGTCACCGCGCCCGCCCATGGGCCCACGACGGCGAGGACGATCACCAGGCCCCACCACCACTTCATCCCGGCGAGCCAGCCGGTGCGCCGGTCCCAGAGGGCGAGGGTCAGCATCGCCAGGCCGCAGACCATGGGCCCCACCGGCCCCTTGATCAGCACCGAGGCCGCCAGCGCGCCCCAGAAGATCCAGACCGCACTCCGTGACGCCGGCGCGCCGCCGCGCCAGGCGGCATAGATGCGCGCCAGAGCCGCCATGGCGAGCGTGGTGGCGCCCAGCAGCGCCGCGTCCGTCTTGGCGATGAACGCCTCGGTGGAGACCAGGAAGCTGGAGCCCAGCAGGGCGCCGGCGAACAGCGCCGTTCGCCGGTCGAACAAGGCCGCCGCGCCCCAGGCGCAGGCGGCGGCGGCCAGCATCACGCCCAGCAGCGAGGGCAGGCGGTAGGCCCAGATCTGCCGCGCCTCGGGACTGGAGACCGCCGTCACGCTGGCCGCCTGCAGCCAGTGGATGCCCACGGGCTTCTTGAAGCGTGGGGCGTCCTGGAAGCGAATGACCACGAAGTCGTCGCTCTCCAGCATCTGGGCGGTGGCCTGGGCGAATCGGGATTCGTCCCGGTCCAGGGGCGGCATGGCCACCAGCCCGGGCAATCCGGCGAGGAAAGCGATGAGGGCGGCGAGGGCCGGCCCCCGCCAGCCGCCGCTCCATTTGGTCAGGGCGCTGTCCAGCGTCATGTGCCGGTGCATACCATGATCCTGTCGCGCGCCGCCTTTTCCGCTATGGAAGCGGACGATGGCCTCCGCCCCCCAGATCGCCCCGGACATTTCCGTCGTCGTCCCGGTCTTCGACGAGGAGGGCGCCGCGCCCGCCCTGGCGCGCGAGATCGCCGCGGCCTTTGCCGGGCGCCGCTTCGAGATCATCTTCATCGACGACGCCAGCCGGGACGGCACGCGCGCGGCGCTGAAGGCGCTGTCGGCCGAGATCCCCGAGTTGCGGGTGCTGGGACACCGTCGCAACGCCGGCCAGAGCCGGGCGATCCGGACCGGCGTGCTTGCCGCACGGGCGCCGGTGGTGGTGACGCTGGACGGCGACGGCCAGAACGACCCGGCGGACGGCCCCGCACTGGCCGACGCCCTGGCGGCGGGTCCGCCGGAGCTGGCGCTGGTTGGCGGCGAGCGGGTCAAGCGCCAGGACAGCCAGGCCAAGAAGCTGGCCTCGCGGGTCGGCAACGGCGTGCGTAAACGCCTCCTGAAAGACACCGCCAACGACACCGGCTGCGGCCTCAAGGCGTTCCGGCGCGAGGCCTTCCTGCGGTTGCCGTACTTCGATCACATCCACCGCTACCTGCCGGCGCTGATGCTGCGCGAGGGCTATCAGGTGGAGTTCCGGCCGGTGAACCATCGGCATCGCCAGACGGGGCGCTCGAAGTACACCAACCTCGGCCGCCTGGCCGCCTCGCTCTCGGATCTCTTCGGCGTGATGTGGCTGCAGTCGCGGGCGCGCAATCCCGGCGGCGCGGACGAACTCTAGAGCGGCCCTAGGTCAAGGCCGACAGCAGCAGGGTCACGACCGCGACGTCGAGGAATCGGGACAGGAAGACGAGCATCTGCGGGTCCGTGGCCGTGGGGTCCGAACACGGTTAAGCAAGTCCGGCGCCACAGGAGCCGCCCGCCATGGCCCTCTTCTTCGACGCCGCCTGGTTCGACGAAAAGCTCGAGGGGCGCGGCCTCTCCCGCACCGTGCTGGCCGCGGTGGCGGGGCTGACCGAGGACGAGCTCGGCCTGGTGTTCAAGGACCAGAGGGAACTTTCCGCCGGGCAGGTGGCGGCCTTTGCCGAGCTGCTGGGCGTATCGGCCGCCGAAGTGGCCAACCGCGCCGGGGTCTCCACGCCGACGCCGGGCGCGTCGCCACCGGACACCCGCGTGGACGCGCTGGAGCGCCGTGTCGCGGCCCTGGAGGAGCGGCTCGCGCGACTGGAGCTAGGCGCCGGCTGCGACGGCCCGCCGCACCCCTCCCGCGACGGGGTTTAGGGGGTCCTTCACCTGCGGGGCGCAGGGTGTCGGGTGCTCCATGCGCGTCTGATTCGCGCGACTGCCTGAGGACCCCGATGCCGACCACGATCAAAGCCCGCATGCGCCTGTCCTGGGCCGCCGGCATCCTCGCGGTCATGGGCCTGGTCGGGCTCAATGTCGTCCTGCTCTGGCTCGGCCAGAACGCGGCGACGGACGCCGTCTCGCGGGATGGCCTCAGGCTGGCCATGTGGATCAGCGCCGGCGCGGGCGCAGCCATGGTGGTGGGCGCGATCTTCGGGGTCTTCTTCTTCGAACAGCTGATCGTCCATGCGATCGAGCGGCTTTCCGTGTCGATGCGGCGTCTGGCCGACGGCGACTATCAGGCGGAGGTCGCCGGCGCCGACCGGCGTGACGAGATCGGCGACATGGTTCGCAGCGTCCTGGTCTTCCGGGAGAACGGACGCGAGCGCGCGCGCCTGCAGGCCGAAGCAGCCGAGATGCACCTGGACGTCGAGCGGCGACTGAAAGACACCGAGGCGGCGTTCGAAGCGGCAGGCCGGGAGCAGAAGCGAGTGGTCCAGGCGATGGCGCGCGAGCTGTCGCGGCTGGCGGCCGGCGATCTCAGCGCGCGTCTCAACGAGACCGTGGCGGCGGAGTACGAGGAGCTGAAATCCGACTTCAACCGCGCCGTCGAGGCGCTGGAGGGCGTGGTCATCACCCTGTCGGCCTCTGCCGGCGGCATCGGGTCGGGGGCCAGCCAGATGGCCCAGGCCGCAGACGAGCTGGCGCGCCGCACCGAGCAGCAGGCGGCCAGCCTTGTCCAAACGGCGGCTGCGGTGGAGGAGATCACCTCGGCCGTCCGCAACACCGCCGGCAGCGCCCGCGAGGCCACGGCGGCCATGGATCAGGTGCGCGGCGAGGCGCAGACCTCCAGTGAAGTGGTGCGCAGTGCGGTCGAGGCCATGAGCCAGATCGAGGCCTCGTCCCGCGAGATCACCAAGATCATCGGGGTGATCGACGAGATCGCGTTCCAGACCAATCTGCTGGCCCTCAACGCCGGCGTGGAAGCGGCCCGGGCCGGCGACGCCGGCAAGGGCTTCGCGGTCGTCGCTGCGGAAGTGCGGGCGCTGGCCCAGCGCTCGGCCGAAGCGGCGCGGGAGATCAAGACGCTGATCGCGGCCTCCACCGACCAGGTGGAGATGGGCGTCGGCATGGTGGGCCGTACGGGCGAGGTGCTGCAGCGCATCGCCTCGCAGGTCACGGCGGTCGACGCGTTGGTGGCCCAGATCTCCGCATCGGCGCAGGAGCAGGCGACCGGGCTGCAGGAAGTGAACACGGCGGTGAACCAGATGGATCAGGTGGTCCAGCAGAACGCCGCCATGGTCGAGCAGACGACGGCGGCGACGCACGCCCTCAACAGCGAGGCGCGGGAACTCGCCGGAGTCGTGGGGCGGTTCAAGACCGGGCAGCAGCAGGCTCGGGCAGCGAGCGCCCCAACGCGCAAGTCGCCGCCGGCCGGGAATCCGGTGCACGCGGCGCGCCAGAAGATCGCCGCCTTCGCGGGCGGCGGCTCAAGCGACTGGACCGAATTCTGATCTAGATGTCGGTGCGCGTACGGCGGCCGGAGCGGGCGCGGCGGTCGTAGCTGCCCGACCATTCCACGCGATTGTAGGCGACGCGCGCGGTCTCCAGCAGGGTCGGCCCGGCCCTGAGGCCTCGGCGCTCGCCGCTCTGGCCGATGAGTTGGGCGACCACTTCGCAATCGCCCTGGCGGAATTCCCGACGTGGCGGCCGCTGATAGGGACCAGGGGCGGAGACGGGGACGGGCAGGTTGACGATGTCCGCGCTCGACGCCTCGTCGATGGAGTCGGCCTCGGTCCGCACGGTTCGGCGCGTGTAGGAGACCCTCCGGACGCGATCAATGCGGGACATCATGTCACACAACCTGCAATGCGCGGGCCACAACCTTAGCCTTTCGCCAGCTTGTCGAGCTGAGCCTGCATCTCAGCCATCTGCTTGCGCAGCGCCGTAAGCGCTTCGTCGCTCTGAGGTTCCGCTTTCGGCGGCGCTGCGGGCTCATCGGCCCGCGCGGCCGGGGCGTAGGCGAAGGGCGAGAACATCTTCATCGCCCGGTCGAAGAGCTGAAGGTTCTGCCGGATCTGGTCCTCGTAGTTCGCCATCCCGCCCGCATGGCCGAAGCTGGCGAGCTGGTTGCGCAGGCGCTCCTGCTGTTGGGTGAAGCTGGCCAGCGACAGCTCCAGGTAGCTCGGCAGGAACGCCTGCATCGAATTGCCGTAGAAGCTGATGAGCTGGCGCAGGAACTGGATCGGCAGCAGGCTTTGCCCCTGACTTTTCTCTTCTTCTTCGAAGATGATCTGGGTCAGGACCGTGCGCGTGATGTCTTCGTTGGTCTTGGCGTCATAGACGACGAAGTCGACACCCTGCTTCACCATGTCGGCGAGATGCTCCAGCGTGACGTAGCTGGAGGAGGCGGTGTTGTAGAGCCGCCTGTTTGCGTACTTCTTGATGACGACGCGTTCGCCCGGCGCGCTCTGGGCGCCAGCGCCGCTCTCCTGGGTGTCGGCCATCCCTAATCCTTGTACGCGGCGGCGATTCCCCGCCGACCATTCTGCAACGCAGTATCGCGGATGCGAGCGCATAAGCAAATGCCATCAACCAATTGGTAACCTCTGGCTTGCCCTCCCGTCGGCGCCAGCCGATAGATGGGGCTGGGCCGACCGGAAAAATTCAGGGATTTCCCATGACCGACATCGTCATCGTCTCCGCCGTCCGCACGCCGGTGGGCTCCTTCAACGGCGCGCTCGCGAGCTTGCCGGCCCATGAGCTGGGCAAGGTGGCGATCCAGGCCGCGGTGGAGCGCGCGGGCATCGCCGCGAGCGACGTCGAGGAAGTCATCCTGGGCCAGGTGCTCCAGGCCGGCGCCGGCCAGGGCCCCGCCCGCCAGGCGGCGGTCAACGCCGGCGTCCCGGTCGAAAGCCCGGCCTGGAGCCTCAATCAGCTCTGCGGGTCCGGCCTGCGCGCCGTGGCGCTGGCCGCCCAGCAGATCCAGGACGGCTCTGCAAAGATCGTCATCGCGGGCGGCCAGGAGAGCATGAGCCAGTCGCCCCACGCGCAACAGCTCCGCGGCGGCCAGAAGATGGGCGACCTCGCCCTGGTCGACACCATGATCAAGGACGGGCTGTGGGACGCCTTCCACGGCTACCACATGGGCCAGACGGCCGAGAACATCGCCGCCCGCTGGCAGATCACGCGGGAGGACCAGGACAGGTTCGCGGTGGTTTCCCAGAACCGCGCCGAGGCGGCCCAGAAATCGGGCAAGTTCAAGGACGAGATCGCGCCCGTCACCGTGAAGGGCCGCAAGGGCGACACGGTGGTGGACCAGGACGAATACATCCGCCACGGCGCCACCATCGAGGCGATGGCGGGCCTGCGCCCGGCCTTCACGAAGGACGGCTCGGTCACCGCCGCCAACGCCTCGGGCCTCAACGACGGCGCCGCGGCGCTGGTGCTGATGAGCGCCGACGAGGCGAAGAAGCGCGGTCTGAAACCGCTGGCCCGCATTGCGTCCTGGGCGCATGCCGGCGTCGAGCCGGAGATCATGGGCACGGGCCCGATCCCCGCCAGCCGCAAGGCCCTGGAAAAGGCGGGCTGGAAGGTCTCGGACCTGGACCTGGTGGAATCGAACGAGGCCTTCGCCGCGCAGTCCCTGTGCGTGGTCCGCGAACTGGGCCTCGACCCGGAAAAGGTGAACGTCAACGGCGGCGCCATCGCCATCGGCCATCCGATCGGCGCCTCGGGCGCCCGGATCCTGACCACCCTGCTGCATGAGATGAAGCGCACTGACGCAACCAGGGGGCTGGCCACACTTTGCGTCGGCGGCGGTATGGGTGTCGCAATGTGCGTGGAAAAGATCTGAAGCGCCCGATCAACGGGCGTCGCGGTTCATAGGGAGACGTAAGGCATGGCCAGGGTGGCGCTGGTCACGGGTGGAACCCGTGGCATCGGACGGGCGATCGTCGAGCGGCTGAAGACCGACGGCATGCAGGTGGCGGCCGGCTATTCCGGCAACGACGAGGCCGCGGCCGCCTGCGCCAAGGAACTCGGCGTCATGGTCGTGAAGGGCAACGTCGGCAACTTCATGGACTGCAAGCACGCCGTCGAGCAGGTGGAGAAGGCGCTGGGCCCGGTGGACGTGCTGGTGAACAACGCCGGCATCACCCGCGACGGCGTGTTCCACAAGATGACCTCGGAGCAGTGGAGCGAGGTCATCCGCGTGAACATGGACAGCCTGTTCAACATGACCCGCCAGGTCATCGAGGGCATGCGCGACCGCGGCTGGGGCCGGGTCATCAACATCAGCTCGATCAACGGCCAGAAGGGCCAGATGGGCCAGACCAACTACTCCGCGGCCAAGGCGGGCATGATCGGCTTCACCAAGGCGCTCGCGCTCGAGAACGCCCGCAAGGGCGTCACCGTGAACTGCATCGCGCCCGGCTACATCGACACCGAGATGGTGCAGGCCGTGCCCGAGAAGGTGCTGGAAGGCATCATCTCGCAGATCCCGGTGGGGCGGCTGGGCACCGGCGACGAGATCGCCGACATGGTGGCCTTCCTGGCGGGCGAGCGGGCCGGCTACGTCACCGGCGCGACACTTTCGCTTAACGGCGGCCAGTACATGGTCGGGTGAAGACCTTCCCAGGGTCGAAAAAACGCCCCGATCGCGCGGCATCTCAATCGATGGAATGACGGGCAAGCTGACGGCGTCGAGGAGAGCAGCATGCGCGGCGCTGCTGGCCGTCATGGCGGTCGGCGCCGCGGCGCCCGCGCATGCCGGTCCGGCGGACCGGCTGCGCGACAGCCTGTTCCGCAAGCCGGGCGACAAGGTCGCCGGACCGCCCATCGCCCGCTTCGTGTCCGAGGAGGGCCGGGTCTTCGTCCTGGACCGGACCCAGCCGGTCCCGATGCTCAAGTTCGAGGACAGCCCCGAGGTCTGGGCCCTGGCGCCCAGCCCCGCGCCCCGCGGAGACGTCATCTATCGCGACGAACTGGGCGAGCCGGTTCTTCGGGCCACTCGTCTCGGCGGCCTCACGCTCTTCACCGACAGCCGGCCCAATGGCGAGGCGGTGTCGCTCGCCGGCGGCGGCGTGCCGCTGCGCCTCGCGCCGATGAGCCCGCAGGCCCTCGGAGAGCGCCTGCTGCAGGCTAGCTATCGCACCGGTCGGGTGGCCCGCCGAACGATCGTGTTCGAGGCCCGCAACGTCACGCCCGCCGGCTCTGCGCTGATCGGCGACGCGGCCCTCGTGACCAGCGTCGCGTTCGTCCAGATGGCCGAGCGGCGCGACGGGCGCGCCGCGCTCAGCCAGTTCAGCACGGTGCGTTTCGAGGAGGGCAAGAAGCCCTCGGTCGGCCTGAAGGACCGCGTGCTGCGGATCGTCGTGGCGCCCGCCCATGGGCTTGCCGGGCGGCCGTCGTCCAAGCGGATCATCAAGGCTGCGACCGGCGGCTGACCGCCGGCGCGTCAGCCTTTGAAGTTGTCCTTCGCGGACCGCACAGCGGCGAACGCGAGGTGGTCGGGCTGTCCGGCCGCGCCGACCCCGGCGGCCAGTTGCGGCGCGCGCAGGAAGGGGTTGGTGGCCTTTTCCAGGGCGATGGTCGTGGGCACCGTCCACTCGCCCCGCTCGCGCGCCGCGAACACCGCCTCGGCCCGCGCCTTGAGGGCGGCGCTGTCGTCCACGGACAAGGCGAAGCGGGCGTTCGAGGCGGTGTATTCGTGGGCGCAGTAGACGGTGGTGTCGTCCGGCAAGGCGGCCAGGCGCTGCAGGCTCTCCCACATCTGCTCCGGCGTGCCTTCGAACATGCGGCCACAGCCCAGCGCGAAGAGGGTGTCGCCGACGAAGGCGGCCTGGCTGACCGGGTCGTAGTAGGCGATGTGCTCCAGGGTGTGGCCGCCGCTGGCCAGCACCTGGAACGTCGTCTCGCCCAGCGCCACGGTGTCGCCGCCGGCGACTTCGCGGTCCAGCGGCGCGATCCGGGTGACTTCCTTCGGCCCGACGATCGTGCAGCCCGTGGCCGCCTTGATCTCTTCGTTGCCGCCGGCGTGGTCGGGGTGCCAGTGGGTGTTGAGGATCATGTCGAGCCCCCAGCCGAGCTGTTTCAGCTCGGCCAGGATCGCGGCGGCGTCGGGGGTGTCGATGCAGGCCGTCCGGCCGGTCGCGTCGTCGCGGATCAGGAAGCCGTAGTTGTCCGACAGGCAGGCGAACTGGTGAATGGTGAGCGTCATGGCGGTCTCCCTGTCAGGCGTCGGACGATTTAGGCTGGCGGACCGCCCACGTCGAGCTTAGCCAGACAACGATGCGCCGCGACGTCCTGGAATTGCGCCAGTTCTACGCCTCCGACCTCGGGCGGGCGGCGCGCACCATGGTGGAGCGCAAGCTGCTCGAGGCCTGGGGCGACGCCCACGGGCAGGATGTGTTGGCCCTGGGCTACGCCACGCCGTTCGTGGGCGGCCTGGGCGACCGCGCCCGGCGCGTGGTAGCCGGGATGCCCGCCCAGCAGGGCGTGGAGGTCTGGCCGTCGTCGGCGGGCAACCTCGCCGCGCTCACCCCCGAGGACAGTCTGCCGTTCCAGAACGCGCTGTTCGACCGGGTGCTGGTGGTCCACGGACTGGAGGAGAGCCCCGATCCTGTCGGCTACCTGCGCGAGGTCTGGCGGGTGCTGTCGCCGTCGGGCAAGGCGATCATCGCCGTGGCCTCCCGCGACGGGTTGTGGGCGGGCAGCGAGAGCACGCCCTTCGGCCACGGACGCCCCTACAGCCGCAGCCAGCTCGCCGAACTGCTGCGCGAGGCCGACCTGGAGCCGTCGGGCTGGACCCGCGCCCTCTACGTCCCGCCGGTGGGCTGGATGGCGCGATGGGCGGAGCCCTTCGAGCAGGCCGGATCTCGGCTCTGGCCGCGCTTTGCGGGGCTGCTGCTGATGGAGGCGGTGAAGCAGACCTTCGCGGTGAAGCCCCAGGGCGCGCGGGCGCGCGTGCGGTCGGTGCGCCCGGTGCTCTTGCCGGCGCCTGTTTCGCGGGCTCCGACCGGGGCGCCGCTTCGACGGCGCTTGGCGCCGCCGTGGCGAAGGTCTTAGCTGTCGTCAGAACCTGGACCCGCGTATCGAATCGGAGGCCCCGCCCGCATGAAAATGATCATCGCGGTCATCAAGCCCAGTCGCCTTGACGCCGTGCTGGATGCGGTCACCGAGGCGGGCGCCTCGGGCCTCACCGTTACGGAAGTGCGCGGCTACGGCCGCCAGCGGGGCAAAACCGAGGTCTACCGCGGCGCCGAGTACGAGGTGAAGCTGCTGCCGAAGGTGAAGCTGGAGATCGCGGTTCCCACCGACATCGCCGAGAAGGTCGTCGAGGCGATCCAGGCGACCGCCAACACCAACAAGATCGGCGACGGCAAGATCTTCGTCCTCGACCTGGAACAGGCCCTGCGGATCCGCACGGGCGAGCAGGGCGCGTCGGCCATCGCCGGCTGAGCCGTCTCACCAAGGGAGCGCGTCGATGCGTGGCCTCGGCGCCGGCCTGATCGCCGCCTTCCTCGCCGCCCTTCTCGCGGTCGGTCCGGCCGCGACCGCCGATCTGACGCCGGCCCAGGCGGCCGATGCCGTGAAGCGCCACGTCTGTTTCAGCACGACCTGGTGGGGCGATCCCTATGTCCGCCTCGGCCAGGCCGTGACCGTCGACGTGCGGGTCGACGGTCATGCGGCCTACCTCTGGAGCGAGGACATGCGGGCGGTGCCGCGCGTGAAGCGCTGGGCCGACAGCTATGTGGTCGTGCAGCGCCAAGGCGGCCCGGTGGTCACACAGCGCTCGGGGTACAATGTCGACCTCCTGCGGGGCGAGCCGGCCTACGAGCGGGAGCGGCGACGGGTCTATGCGCCCGGCGGCCAGCGGCTCGCGGTCACCCTGCCGACGACCTGCGAACCGCGGTTCCAGCCGGACAGCCCGCTGAAGGCCGAGATGCGCGCCGTGCTGATCGCCAGCCTGACCAACGCCGTCCGCACCTGGGGGCGGCGGCCCGCCGGCGGCCAGGTGCGCATGACCATCGCCGACTTCGACATCGACTATCCCGAGGCGTTCGCGCTGCGCCAGGACACCGGCGAGGTGCTGCGTATCGCCCTGCTGTCCGCCGACCCCATGAGCTACACGGGCGGCAGGGCCCGGCAATACGTGGTCACGCCTGCAGCCAAGGGGCCGGTCGCCGCAAAGCTCCGACGTCTGATCCTGCGCCACGGCCAGACGCGGGTGATCTCGGTGCGTTAGGCCTTACGCGTACCGCGCCGCTTCGGCGCCGGCGCTTCCGGCTTCGGAAGTTCGACCTCGCCGAACAGGTTCTGCTGCGGCATGGCGGCGGGCGGCGCGGGTTCGGCCTTGCGGCTCAGGAGAAAGAGGGCGGTCTCGGCGCGCCAGTTCTCGATCGGCGCGCGCGGATCGATCGGACGCGCCGGACGCCCTTCGGATAGCGCCGCGCAGGCGTCGATCCGCAGGCCGAGCTGGTCGCACAGGTCGACGAAGTCGCGCAGCGTGCAGAGATGGATGTTCGGCGTCGACCACCACGGCTCGGGCAGGGCGCCGGTCTCCGGCATCCGGCCCCGCGAGAGCAGGGCCCAGCGGACCTTCCAGTGGCCGAAGTTCGGGACCGAGACGACCGCCTGCTCGGCGATCCGCAGCAGTTCGTTCAGCACGTGCTTCGGCTCGCGCATCTGCTGCAGGGTCTTGGAGAGCACCGCGTAGTCGAACGCGCGGGTCGGGAAATGATCCAGGTCGCGGTCGCCGTCGCCCTGGACGACCGATAAGCCGCGCCCAACGCAGGCGGCGACGTTCTCGGAGCCGAGCTCGAGTCCCTGGCCGTCCACCTGCTTCTCGCGGCTCAGAAGCTCCAGCAGCTCGCCTTCGCCGCAGCCCACGTCCAGCACGCGGGCGTTCGGCCGCACGAGCTTCAGGATCTCGGCGAAGTCCTCGCGGATGGCGCTCACGGCAGGCCCCGCGCCTGCGCCTGGGCGCCCAGGAAGCCGTGCAGGGTCTGGTCCAGCAGAGGCTCGTCGAGGAAGAAGGCGTCGTGGCCCTTGTCGGTGGCGATCTCGGCGAAGCTGGTCCGGCAGCCTGCGCCGTTCAGGGCCCGGACGATGTCGCGGCTCTCGGCGGTGGGGTACAGCCAGTCGGACGAGAACGACAGCACGCAGAACCGCACGTGCCGCGCCCTCATGAAGGCCTCGGCGAGGACGCCGCCGTGCTGGGCCGCCAGGTCGAAATAGTCGAGCGCCCGGGTGATGTAGAGGTAGCTGTTGGCGTCGAAGCGGTCGACGAAGCTGGCGCCCTGGTGGCGCAGGTAGCTCTCGACCTGGAAGTCGGCGTCGAAGCCCCACGACAGGCCGTCGCGCTGGAGTTCACGGCCGAACTTCCGCTGCAGCGCCGCCTCCGACAGGTAGGTGATATGCGCGGCCATGCGGGCGACGGCCAGCCCCTTTTCGGGCCGGACGCCGGCGGTGAGGTAGGCGCCGCTCATCCAGTTGGGGTCAGCCATGATCGCCTGGCGACCGACCTCGTGGAACGCGATGTTCTGCGCCGAGTGGCGGGCGGCGGCGGCGATGATCACCGCGCTGAACAGCTTTTCCGGATAGTCGGCGGCCCACTGCTGGACCTGCATGCCGCCCATGCTGCCGCCGATGGCCGCGAACAGGGTGTCGATGCCCATGGCCTCGATCAGCATCGCCTGCGCGCGCACCATGTCGGCGATGGTGATGACGGGAAACTTCAGGCCGTAGGGCTGGCCGGTGGCCGGATCGGTGGACGCCGGCCCCGTGGAGCCCATGCAGCCGCCGATGACGTTCGAACAGATGATGAAGTGCCGGGCGGGGTCCAGCGGCTTGCCGGGACCCACGAAGCGGTCCCACCAGCCGGGCTTGCCCGTCACCGGATGCGTCGAGGCCAGGTGCTGGTCTCCGGTCAGCGCGTGACAGACCAGGATGGCGTTCGACTTGTCGGCGTTCAGCCGGCCATAGGTCTTGTAGGCGATCTCGAGCGGAGCCAGCGTCGCGCCCGAATCGAGGCGCAACGGCCGGTTCGCCGGAAACCGCCAGGTTCCGCCGCCCGTCTCGCTTTCGGCCTGGATGGGGCCCTGCGCCGTCATGGTCGCCTTGGACCGTCTCGTCTTGCAGGTGTCAATGGCTTGCAGCCGCCGGCCCGTGGGCTATGAACCCCTGGGCTTAGGGAGCGTCCATGGATCGCCTGATCCTCATCCGGCACGGCAAGGCCGAAGCGGATTCCGCCACCGGCGACGACATCGACCGGCGGCTGGCCCCGCGCGGATCGCGGGAGGTCGCCGAAATGGCCGCTCACCTGGCGGACATGGGCTTTTCGCCTGACGTGGCGCTTGTCTCCACCTCCGTCCGCACGCGGGAGACCTGGGAGGCCGCCAAGGTCGCGTTTCCGGAAGCGGAGGCCCGTTTCGAGCCCTACCTCTACCTGGCCAGCTCGGGCACGATCCGCGCCGCCGCCGAGGAGGCGGGCCGCAGCTGCGGCGCCGTCATGGTCGTCGGGCACAATCCGGGCCTGCAGGAGCTGGTCGTCCAGCTGCTTCACGAGGGCGGCGCGCCCGCGACCCTGATCGCCCAGGCGCAACGCAACTTTCCGCCGGCGGCGTCGGCGGTGTTCCTGTTCGACGGGAATGGCCGACCCCACTACGACGGCCTGTTCATTCCGGGGCGTCACCATTGAGGATCTACAAGATCCTGCCGCGCGCCGAGTGGACCGCCGCGCAGGCCGCCGGCCGCTTCGAGGGCTCGGCGATCGACCATCAGGACGGCTACATCCATTTCTCCACCGCGGTCCAGGCGCAGGAGACGGCGCGGCGCTACTTCGCGGGCCTCGCCGATCTCGTGGTGCTGGAGGTCGAGGGCGACGACCTGGGCGAGACGCTGAAGTGGGAGCCGTCGCGCGGCGGCGACCTGTTCCCCCATCTGTATGCGCCGCTGCCCGTGGCTGACGTCCGCGCGGTGCACGAGGCGCCGCTGGACGCCGACGGCGTTCCCCTGATGAGGCTCGTGTGATGGACGTTTACGGCCTGGCCACGCTCGCCCTCCGCGGGATGGACCCCGAAGACGCCCACGGCATCGCCATCAAGGCGCTGAAGGCCGGCCTAGGCCCGCTGGCGCCGCCGGACGATCCGATCCTGGCGACGGATCTTGCGGGCTTGAAGCTGCCGAACCCGGTCGGCCTCGCCCCAGGCTTCGACAAGAACGCCGAGGTGTTCGGTCCCATGCTGCGGGCGGGCTGCGGCTTCGTGGAATGCGGCACGGTCACGCCGCTGCCCCAGGCAGGCAACCCGCGCCCGCGGCTTTTCCGTCTGTGGCAGGACCGCGCGGTGATCAACCGCATGGGCTTCAACAACGAGGGGCTGGAGCCATTCGCCGCCCGGCTCGCCGCCCATCGCGGCCACGGGATCGTCGGCGCCAACCTCGGCGCCAACAAGGACTCCGACGACCGGCTTGCGGACTACACCGCCGGGCTCCGGCGCCTTTGGGGCATGGCCTCGTACTTCACGATCAACATCTCCTCGCCGAACACGCCGGGTCTCAGGGCCCTTCAGACCAAGGCGGCGCTGGACGAACTGCTCGGCCGTCTGGTCGCCACCGCCGATTCCCTGCCGCAGGGCGTGGCGGTCCCGATGTTCCTGAAGGTCGCCCCCGACCTCGAGGACGGCGAGGTCGAGGCCATCTGCGAGACCGTGGCCAAGCACGGTCTGGCCGGCGTGATCGTCTCCAACACCACCATCAGCCGGCCGCCGCTCAGGTCGCGCCATCGCGACGAGGCCGGCGGGCTGTCGGGCGCGCCGCTGTTCGAGCTGTCGACCGACATGCTGCGTCGGTTCCACCAGGCCGCGGCGGGGCGGTTCCTGCTGATCGGCGCGGGCGGGATAGCCTCCGGCGCCGACGCCTACGCCAAGCTCCGGGCGGGCGCCTCGGCGGTCCAGCTCTACTCGGCCCTGGCCTACGACGGCCCCGGCCTGATCGTGCGGATCAAGCGCGACCTTGCCCAGCGTTTGCGCGCCGACGGCTTCCGATCCGTGGCGGAGGCGGTCGGAGCAGGATAGCCTAAGCCTTTCAGTCGCCTCGCGTTGCCGGGGCCGCCCGCGTGCACTACTTCGGGAGGACAATGGCGGACGCACCGACCGAAGCTCCCGAGCGGAACCGGCGCCGCCGCCTTTTCTGGCCCGGCGGCCTGTCCGCGCGCCTGCTGGTGCTCACAGTGGTGTTCGCCGCTCTGGGCGGCGCCATGACCATTCCGCCCGCCATGGCCGCCTACGAGCGACAGTGGCTTCTCGATCGCGTCCGCGCCGCCGAGCTGGCGACGCTCGCGCCCGAAGTGGCGCCCGATCGGGTGGTCTCCGAACAGCTCAAGGCTCAACTGCTCGAAGGCGCGGGCGTCGAGATCGTGGCCGTGTCGATCGACGGTGTGCGCTCGCTGGTTTTCGCCGCCAATCGGCCGGCCCGGGCGCCCTATGTGGTCGACCTGCGACCCCAGAAGGCCGGGCTGGCGCTGTTCGCACCGTTCCAGACCCTGCTGGGCGATGGCGGTCGGGTGAGGGTCGTGGCCGAGCCCCGCTTCCGCAAGGAAGCCGACTTCATCGAGTTCGTCGCCAACGACACCGAGCTGAAGCGGGCGCTGGCGGGCTACCTCTGGCGTCTGGTGGCCATCGTCGCCGGGGTGGCCGCGCTGGCCGGGGTGATCGTCTATTTCGCCCTGAACCTCTTCCTGGTGCGTCCCATGCAGCGGATCACCTTCGCCATGGAGCGGTTCCGCGCCGACCCCGAGGATCCCGAAGCGCAGATCCAGCTCTCGGGCCGCCGCGACGAGATCGGGCGCGCCGAGGCAGAACTCGACCGGATGCAGGCCGACTTGCGGACCGCCCTGCAGTCGCGCGCCCGGCTGGCGGCGCTGGGCGAAGCCGTCGCCAAGATCAACCACGACCTGAAGAACATGCTGACCAGCGCCCAGCTCGCTTCCGAGCGCTTGGCGGCCTCGCGGGACCCGACCGTCAGCCAGGCCCTGCCGCGCCTGGAACGGGCGCTCGACCGGGCGGTGAAGCTCGCCGCCGATGTGCTGGTCTACGGCAAGACCGAGGAGGCCGCGCCCGAGAAGCAGCCTGTCCGCTTGGCGAGCGCCCTCAAGGAGGCCGCGGCCGAGGCTCGCCTGCCCGAGTCCGCCGTGAAACTGGTCTCCAAGGTGGCGGCCGGCGACCAGGTGCTGGCCGATCCGGACCAGCTCCACCGGATCCTGGCCAACCTGCTGCGCAACGCCCGGCAGGCGATCGAGCACCAGGAAGGGCGCGTTGCGCCCGGCCGCGTGGAGGTCTCGCTGGAGACGGCCGGCGGGGTCAGCCTGATCCGGGTGTCCGACAATGGCCCCGGCGTGCCCGAGCGCCTGCGGGACCGGCTGTTCCAGCCCTTCGCCGGATCGGGGCGGCCGGACTCCACGGGGCTCGGCCTCGCCATCGCCCGAGAGCTGGCCCAAGGGCACGGCGGCGACCTCATCCTCTCGGTCACCGGGACCGAGGGGACGGTGTTCGAACTCCGCCTTCCCGAGGCTCCTCGCGCCAAGGCGCGCCGGCCCGCCGGGGCCAGCGCACCTCCTGCGACATCCTGACGCCCTGCCTGTCCCAAGCTCCGCGCCGCCACAAATCGTTAATGCCGCGCTTGCTAGCGCCGATAGGTAACGCGGGATTCGGATGCGCGACCTTCAGGTGACCCTGGACCAGATCGGGCCGACGGCGCGTCGGGTGGCGGCGATCGCCCATGCGCTGTTCCGGGGGCACTACGCCGACGTGGTCTGGCGCGAGAGCGACAAGCACGCCCGCCTCGTGCCTTTCGAGGGCGACGACAACGTCCGCTTTCCCAGCCGGCGGGTGATGCTCACCCGCAAGCCGATCTGGATCGAGGACTTCGACGACGACGCCCTGGTGCGGGAGTTCGACCTGCTGCGCGGCAAGCCGGATGTCCGTTGCTTCATGGCGGTGCCGATCGTCAGCGGCGACCTGGTGCTGGGCGCGCTGGGGGCGGTGGACCGCACGCCCCGCGCGCCAGATCCGTCGATGGTCGGACAGTTCGAGGAGTTGGCGAGGCTGATCGCCGAGGCGTTCGAGGCAGAGCGCACCAATCGCAGACTGCAGCAGACGACCGCCGACCTTCAGACCGCGCTGTCCGAAAGCAAGCGCTCCGAGAAGCGTCTCGAGGTCGCCACACGGCTGGCCGGCCTGCGCGTGTGGGAGCTCAACGACGACCTGCAGGAAGCCTTCGAGAACGGGACGCGGATGCATCTTGGGGACGGCTACGCCACCAGGATCGACGCGATCTGGGACTTCCTTCATCCCGACGACCGGGAGGGGGCGCGGGCGCTTTGGCAGGCCCACCTCGACCATGGCGTGCCGTTTCAACGGGTTCACCGCCGCATGGGGCCTGGGGGCTTCCAATGGGTCGAGACCGCCGTCGAGGCGGTCCGCGACGAGCAGGGCCGCTACTGCGGCGCCGTCGGCGCGGCCCGCGACATCGAGGACGAGAAGCGGCGCGAGGCCGAGCTGATCGAGGCGCGCAATGCCGCGGAGGCTGCGAACGAGGCCAAGAGCGCGTTCCTGGCCACCATCAGCCACGAGATCCGCACGCCGCTCAACGGCATCCTCGGGATGGCCCAGGCCATGCACCGGGACGAACTGCCCGACACACAGCGGGGGCGGTTGGACATCATCCGGCAGTCCGGTGAGACGCTGCTGGCGATCGTCAACGACGTGCTGGACCTCTCGAAGATCGGCGCCGGCAAGCTGGTGCTCGAGGACGTGGAGTTCGACCTGGCGGCCGCGATCACCAGCGCGCACGCCACCTTCGGACCGGTGGCGGCGGAGAAGGGGCTCGCCTTCGACCTGGAAGTCGAGGCGTGCGCTCGCGGGGTCTATCGGGGCGATCCGGTCCGGGTGCGGCAGGTTCTCTACAATCTCATCTCGAACGCGCTGAAGTTCACCGAAGCCGGCGAGGTTCGCGTGCGGCTCAGCCGGTCGGGCGATGACCTGGCGCTGGAGGTCAGCGACACCGGGGTCGGCATCCCCATCGACCGGCAGAAGGCGCTGTTCCAGCCCTTCGTGCAGGCCGACGCCTCGACCACGCGCCGCTATGGCGGCAGCGGGCTCGGCCTGTCGATCTGCCGGGAGCTGGCGGCGCTGATGGGCGGGGGGATCGTGGTGACCAGCGCGCCCGGCCTGGGCTCGACCTTCACGGTCCGTCTGCGCCTGCCGTTCGTGCGGGCCGCGGCCGACGGGGAGCGCGCGCCGGCGGCGGCCCCGGCGCCCGATACCGGGCTAGCCGCGCTGCGGGTGCTGGCGGCGGAGGACAATGCCGTCAATCAGATGGTCCTGCGGACCCTGCTGGAACAGGTCGGCGTGACCCTGCGTATCGTCGAGAACGGCCGCCAGGCCGTGGACGCCTGGGCCAGCGAGCACTGGGACCTGATCCTGATGGATGCCCAGATGCCGGTGATGGACGGTGTGGAGGCCGCCAGCGCGATCCGGGCGGCCGAGGCGGCGCAGGGGCGGTCCCGCACGCCGATCATCGCCCTCACCGCGAACGCCATGGCCCATCAGGTCGCCGCCTACCGCGACTGCGGCATGGACGCGACGGTGGCGAAGCCCCTTGAGGTCGCCCGTCTCTTCGCGGCCATGCGCGACGTGATGGAGGCCGGCGCGGCCTGACCCGCCAGTGTGCGTTCCGCAAATGTGGGCGCCGGCTTCGTGACCAGAACGCGCTCAGACCCTTGAACTAGGGCCCTCCCTTTCAAACGATCCCGTTTGAAAGGGAGGGGGCATAAGGGCTTTAGGGTTTCAGCGCCACGCCTTCGCGCCGGGGGTCGGCGCCGCCACGCAGGCCCTGGGGCGTCGCCTCGACGCCGTGCAGGCCGCTGCCCTCCGCGCCGAAGCCGGCCGTCAGCACGACGCCCTTGGCCTCGAGGCCGGCCTTGATCTCCGGCGAAAACTTGTCGACCTCGGCCGCGTAGAAGCTGCCGCCCGCGATCAGGTTCGGCAGGGCGATGGCGTCCTGCACCGGCATCTTCCAGTCCAGCATGCCGACCAGGGCCTTGAGATTATAGGCTAGAATCGACGGCCCGCCGGGCGAGCCCACGGCAGCCACGAAGCGGTGGTCCCTGTCCAACACGATGGCTGGCGCCATCGAGGAGCGCGGTCGCTTGCCCGGCCCCACGGCGTTGGCGGCCGGCGCACCGTCGCGGTCGGTCGGCGAGAACGAGAAGTCGGTGAGTTGGTTGTTCAGGAAGAAGCCGTGAACCATCCGGCCCGAGCCGAAGATGCTTTCCACGGTGGTGGTCATCGACACGACGTTCCCCCAGCGGTCGACGACGACGAAATGGGTGGTGCCCGAGACCTCGCGGGTCTTGTCCGGCCCGTAGACGGGCGCCCCCTTCGGAACGCCGAAGGTGACGCTGGCCGCAGCCGCAGGGCCGATGAGCTTCGCGCGCTCGTCGAGGTAGGCCCGGTCGAGCAGCCCCTCCACCGGGACCTTCACGAAGTCCGGGTCGCCCATGTACCGGTCGCGGTCGGCGTACATCAGCCGGCTGGCCTGGCTGAACAGGTACCAGCCCTCCACGGTGTTCGGATGTGCGGGGACGTCGGTCCGCTCGAGCAGGCCCAGACCCTCCAGCACCGCGGGCCCGCCTGACGGCGCGCCCGGCGTGCAGACGATGTAGGCGCGGTACGGGCGGCAAAGAGCCGGGCCGCTCTTCGGACGGTAGGCCTTGAGGTCGTCCAGGGTCATGGCGCCCGCGTTCTCGCCCTGGCGCACCCGCTGGACGATCGCCTGGGCGATCTCGCCCTCCAGGATGGCCCTGGGGCCTTCGGCGGCGATCTTGCGGACTGTCGCGGCATAGGCCGGGTTCTTCACGATGTCGCCGGGCTGGATCTTCGTCCCGTCCGGTTTGGTGAAGTAGGCGACGGCGTCCGGCGCCGAGGCCTGGGGCGAGCGGCTGGAGGCGGCGGCGGCCATGCGGTTCGGCGCGGGGAAGCCCTGGTCGGCCAGCCGCTCGGCCTCGCCGAACAAGTCCTTCCAGGCCAGTTTGCCGTGTTCCTTCTGGGCCAGGTGGAGCATCGCCACCGCGCCCGGCACGCCGGTCGAGCGGCCGCTGAGGATGGCGGCGGTCCGGCTCAGCGGCTTGCCGTCGTCGCCATAGAACAGCTGCGGCGTCGCCGCCTTGGGCGCCGTCTCGCGGCCGTTGTAGGCGCTGACCGTCCGCGTCTTCGCGTCGTAGTAGGTCATGAAGGCGCCGCCGCCGAGGCCCGAACTCTGCGGCTCGACCAGCCCCAGCGTCGCCTGCACCGCCACCGCGGCGTCCACCGCGCTCCCGCCTGCCCGCAGCACCTTCAGGCCCGCTTCGACCGCCATCGGATTCGCCGCGGCCACCATGCCCTGGTCCTGGGCGGAGCTGGCGGGCGGGGCTGAGACGGCCGACTTTGGCGTGGCGCAGGCCGAGGCGAGGGCGGCGATGGCCAGGGCGGCAAGCGTGGACTTGAGCTTCACGGGAACGACGGCTCCAACTGACTTCGGCTTGACCATAGCGGTCGGTCCGCGTGGACAACAAACGCCGGGTCGTGCGAGGTCCCACCTATGGGCGCAAATCGGCCAGGTCCAGGGCGGCGAAACCTGATCACGGACGTTCCCGGCCTGAAAGTCGGGCAGGCCGAGGACATGACTGTGCGCACCGGCGTCACGGTGATCGTGCCGGACGAGCGCGCCGTCTGCGCCTGCGACGTCCGCGGCGGCGCGCCGGGCACCCGCGAGACTGACGCCCTGGCGCCCGAGAACCTTGTCGACGCGGTGGACGCCGTCGTCCTGTCCGGCGGCTCGGTCTATGGCCTGGCGGCGGCGGACGGCGTGGTCGCCTGGCTGGGCGCCCGGGGCAGGGGATTCGGCCTGGTCGACGGCATTCCCAAGTCGCCGGTGGTTCCGGCGGCCATCCTGTTCGACGTCGCGAACGGAGGCGACAAGGGCTGGGGCGAGGCGCCGCCCTATCGCGACCTGGGCCGGCGGGCCATTGAGGCGGCCGGCCTCGACGTCGCCCTCGGCACGGCCGGCGCGGGTTGCGGCGCCCTCGCTGGCGGGCTGAAGGGCGGGATCGGCTCGGCGTCGGCGGTGACCGCCGACGGCTACACGGTGGGCGCCATCGTCGCCGTGAACAGCTGGGGTTCGGTGATCGCTCCGGGCGGCCGCACGTTCTGGGCCGCGCCCTACGAGCTCGATGGGGAGTTCGGTGGGCTCGGGGCGGCCGGCCTGGCGGCGGGCCCGGACGAGTGGGGTTCGGCCAAGCGGCCCGCCGAGACGCGCAACACCACCATCGCCTGCGTCGCCACCGACGCAGCGCTCACCCCTGCCCAGGCCAAACGCCTGGCGGTCATGGCGCAGGACGGATTCGCCCGGGCGATCCGGCCGGTCCATGCGCCGTTCGACGGAGATGTCGTCTTCGCCCTCTCCACGGGAGTCCGGCCCCTCGCGGATCCGGAACCCTACACGCTCGCGCGCCTGGGCGCGCTGGCGGCCGACACCCTGGCGCGGGCCGTCGCCCGCGGCGTGTTTGAAGCCAAGCCGTGGCCCGGCGCGTATGTCCCGTGCTGGCGGGACCTTCCGGCCTGAGGGGCCGGCTGTTAACTTCACGTCACAGGGTTAGTTCAGGAGAGATTTCCCATGGGTCTGGGACGCAAGCTCGCGCTGGTCGCGGGCGCCGCCGCGCTGGCGAACGCCGCTGTCGCGCAACCGGCCGGGCAGAAGGTGACCGGCCCCATCGCCGTCTACTGGATGAGCGCGCAGACCCAGACCGGGTTCGGCATGCCCTCAATGGGCGGCGGCGGCGGCGGCCCGGACGCCGGCGCGATGATGCGCATGATGATGGGCGGCGGCGGCGGGGCGTCCAAGACGCTGCAGCTCGACCTCGGCTCCAGCCAGACCAATCCCGCGCCCGCGGCCGAGCACCTGCCGCCCCAGGGTCTGCAGGTGGGCCCCAGCCTGCCGCTGCTGACGCCCAAGCCGACACAGACGACGCGTGAGGAACGCCACGACTACGTGCCGGAGGAATACCAGAAGCCCAAGGGCAAGATGCTGATCTTCTGGGGCTGCGGCGAGCGCGCGCGTCCAGGCCAGCCCTATGTGATCGACTTCGCCAAGATGGCCGAGGGCCGGCAGAATCCGGCCAACCTCTTCCGCGGTATCGATTATCGGCCGATGCAGCCGCCGTCCCCCGGTCGCAACCGCACCTATGGCGGCTGGCCCAACGAGAAGACCCGCGACCTTGTGCCGACGAACGGCTCGCTGGTCGGCGCCCACACCATCAAGGGCAACTACAGCCCGCAGATCAACTTCAGCCTCGAGGAGGACCAGGACTTCCTGGGCGCCCTCAACCTGACCACCAACAGCAAGGCGTCCGGCGGCTGGGTGAACCTCGGCTGGAACCTCGTGCCGAACGCCCAGGCCTATTACGCCACCGCCATGGGCGGCGACGGCGACACCGTGGTCATGTGGTCGTCCTCCGAGGTGCAGGCCTCGGCCTTCAGCAACCCCGACTTCCTCAGCCAGTCCGACATCAACCGCCTGGTCGCCAACAAGACCCTGATGGGCCCGGGCCAGAAGACCTGCACGGTGCCGAAGGAAGTGATCGACGCGGCCCCTTCGGCGATCACCCAGCTGGTGGCCTACGGCGGTGAAGCGAACTTCGTCTATCCCCCGCGGCCGCAGGATCCCAAAGTGACCTGGAACCAGCAGTGGGTCGTGAAGGTCCGCTACCGGTCCGCCACCGGCGGCCTGCTCGGCCAGGAGATGCCCAGCATGGGCGGCGGCAGCCGTGGCCGTGCGCCCCGGGCCGGCCAACCCTCCGCACCGCAGCCGCAGCAGCCGGCCAAGCCGCCGAGCGCCGCGGACATCCTGCGCAAGGGCATCCTGGGCGGCGCTCTGCCGTTCCCGCGCTGACGGCGACACTCGGCGCGGACTGGTCGGAAATTTTCCACGGGAGGGGTCTTGCGCTCCCTCCCGGCCCCGACTAGGTTCCGCGCCCTCGCCGAGAGGCAGTGCGCGCCCGTAGCTCAGCTGGATAGAGCATCAGACTACGAATCTGAGGGTCGGACG
>JADHED010000575.1_pt1 | contig 41403 bp, 38 predicted proteins | sample 8952041 | NCBI WGS metagenome assembly JADHED01 (sample SAMN16124423, study PRJNA663239) | bioreactor sludge metagenome | isolation source: sludge (control) | place: India:Bengaluru | collected 2018-09-08 | reverse complement strand
GTTTCACGGGTCGTAGCGGCGCAGAGGCGGCCAAGCAAGAGAGCTTCGCTATTGGCGCGTTGAGCGTGACTCAACGGCGTAGACCCGATGAGCAGCACCCTCAGCGATAGGGCTTTTTGTCCTAGTTGCAGGTTGCACCCCCCCCCCGCAACTACCCTGCAACTACCCTGCAACCTGCAACCGAGTTGGCTAGGTGTTGCCGGAGTTGCGGGGGGCCTCTCCCCCCTTTAGGGGGGAGGCCCGCGCCTGCAGCCTGCAACTAGGCGCGCGCAACTCGCAACGGACCGAGCCACAGATCGCACGGAGTTCGGAGTTCGCCTATCCGAAGCACCTGGGGAGGCGTGGTAGGTTATTTTGCCCTAGTTGCCAGTTGCCAAAGGGGTGGCAACTCCCTGGCAACTACCCGGCAACTGGCAACTCCGGTAGGCCCAGTCGTTGCGAGTTGCCAAAGCCTCTCCCCCCTTTAGGGGGGAGGCATGGCTGGCAACTGGCAACCCCGCGCTGGCAACCGGCAACTCGGTGAGTCGGTGGTTCCGAACCCGAAGCGCGCGGGACCCCAGGCGGCACGGATGATCTTTCGGTCGGACGCAGGACAGATTTGACCTGAGTTCCCTTCCCACGGATGCGGCCACGCTAACATTGACGCCTCCGCGGCATACCTACCGCGCCAAAAATTCGGTCACTGAAGCCCCTCAGGCCAACTCAGCTAGGGTAGTAGCGGGCGACTCGCGAACCTGACTCCAGCGCCCGTTTTTTTGGCCTTTGCGGACTGCGGTAGCGACGCGCTGAGAACAACGTGAGCCAGAAGGGCGCGATGACGATGACCGCGCGCGACAGCACTTGCGCAAGGGTCGGATCAGCTGTGCCGCGCTTCGTAAGCCATTCGAGGCCGTGGATTGGGATGTTCAGAATGTACGCGGCCAGAGCGCCGCTCGTTACAAATAGGAGCGCGATGCCGAGCATGAATCCCCAGAAGGCACCCTTCATGTTCTTGTCGAGATCTTTTCGTTCGTCGTCGAACGCTTTGGCTAAGCCTGCGACAGTGGATCCACTGACCATACGCTCGGCCTGCGCAATCATGTCCGCGACCTTCGCCCGTTGGCCTTCGAACTCACCGGCCAGAGCTATCGCTTTGTCCTGAGCATCTTTCAGGCGCTTCCGGGTGGTGTCGAGACTAGCCTGAAACCCCTCGATGTCCTTGTGGGCCTCCTGCACCCTGGCGGCGAGCCGGTCGACTTCCTCCCGCTTGGACGCCGCTACAGCTGCATCACTCGACGCCTTGGTCGCACTTTCGCTTACGCTCGATACTGTCCCGCTCAGGCTCTCGATCTCATCATCGGCGTTGACAGTCGCTTCTGCGAGCTTCGCCTCCATAGCCGCGCGAAGCTCATCAGCGCGCGCCGTCGCCGCCTGCACTTGGTGCAGGAGGGACTGGGCTTCCTTGGTTGCCGCATCTACCTGGGCTAAGGCGGACACGACCTCGCCGACCTCGTCTCGGACAATGCCGGCGGCTTGATCGTTTCCGGCGTTGAGCGACGCGCCGACGACACTCGCAATAGTGGCCACACCGGTCATCATCTGATCCGTATGGGACACGATGCGTTGCGTCACATCGGCGATATCCCAGGGAACCTCACCTGTCTGCTGCACTTGCAGGCGTGACCCCGAAATGCCCACGAAATCGCGAGTGTCAGCCTTCATGGCGCGCACGATAGGCAGAAGCTCATTCAGCGCGGCGCTTATGTTCTGCGAGAAGTTGAAGACTTGGTCGAAGGGAGCCAAGGGGATCGGGGCATTCTTGTTGATCCGCAGCGCCTTGAACGACCTGATCCCTCGCTCCGCAAACAGGACCGCTTCCATCAACGAGAACTGATACCCGTCGAGCTTGAGCGCCTGGAATGGGCGCGCCTTGTTTTGGTCGCGAAACGTGCGCGCGAACGTGAGCACCTCATCCAGACGCGCGAGAATGTCATCGTGCAACGCGCGCAGTTCTGTCAGTCGATCAAACTGATATCCGAGCATAACTCCCCCCTAGCCACGCTTAGGTTTGCCTGATTTTCTCCGGCACCTCCAGCGTGTGGCAGGACAGGGCACGCTTGGGCTTGGGGGAGCGACCTTGAAACTCACAGCCTTGATTGTCGCCCTTGCGACAGCATCATGCGCCACCGTTGCGGCGGCCGCTGACCTGCCTGCGCCTAAGCCGACCGCCAGAGACCTCTATATCGCTTGTTACTTGTTGGCGCACGAGACGGACGTTCTGAAGCGCCCTGACGGCAAGTCGGAACTCTTCGGCAGCAGCTATTGCGGCTTGGCGAGCATCTCCATGATCGCGAACCGTGAGGGCCAAGAGAACCCTAACAAGTACAAGTTCTGCCTAGACCGCAGCGCCAGCACGACGGCAAACATTCCCAAGGCCATGGCCTTCGCCTACCTCGACTATTACGAAGGGCCTGCGCTCAAGGATAAGGGGGTGGACGGGTCCGCAGCATATCTGTTTGCGATGATGGCCCGCTGGCCCTGCGCAGACTAGAACGCCGACCTGAAAACGACCCACGCACGCGAGGCGGCACCCTGTCCAACTGTGGGCGGCAGTTACCCCGTAGGGGCGGCCTGCTAGCTTCCGGCCTGATAAACGCCGAGGGCCACTAGTACAGCGCCACCGAACAACTGCCATGCGGAGGCGTCGGGACGGGTGAGCAGGTAGACGCCGAAGCCAACCATCATCGCACCGGCCACGCGGGATCGCTTGGCGTCCCTCATAACCTTCCGATCAACCTTCGCCTCCTTCACCTCTTGGCTATCCCGGTAGTGATCGACGCCAGCGGCGGCCTCGAAGTCCAGTTCGATGCTGCCATCAGGATGCGTGTAGCTGCCGCCCAACAGGGCGAAGCGGCGGTGTATGCGCTGGATCAAGTTCAGGTTGTTCATGCCGCCTCCCAAACCGATCCTGCCCGCAGCTTGGCCGTTCATATAGTGGCGCAGAAGTTGTAAGTTTCGCGCTATAGCTCATAAGGTATCTTTACCTCACTTATGCGCTGCCTTATGAGCCAACGGGAGCGCAACCCTAACTTCTGAGCCGCCCATGCAACTCGCCTACTACAGGGTCTCAACGAACGATCAGAGCATCGAAGCCCAGCGGCACGCGATGGGCGGCGGCTTCGATCGGGAGTTCATCGACGAGGGCGTTAGCGGAGGTGTACTGGCTGCGGAACGGCCTGGCTTCGCGAAGCTGCTGGATCAGGTGCGTCCCGGCGACACTGTCCACGTCTATGCGGTTGATCGGCTCGGCCGAGACGCCTTGGATGTCCAGACTACAGTACGACGCTTGGTCGACGCCGGCGTGACGCTGAACATTCGCGGCATCGGGGCCGTCTCAGGCGGTGCCGGCGAAATTGTGCTCGCTGTGCTGGCGCAGGTCGCAGATCTCGAACGCCGCCGAATCCGGGAACGCACAGAGGCAGGTCGCGCTGCGGCTAGGGCCGCCCTAGCGGCGACAGGCAAAACGCACAGAGGTAAAGCCAGCCTCGGACGACCGATGGCTCACGATGCGGGCGCGGTGGTGAACTGGCGTCGCCAGAACGGGGCGAGCATCAAGGCCACAGCGTGCCACTTCGGCCTGTCAGAAGCGACTGTGAAGCGGTACTGCGCTGGGGGCCGCGAGACTCAGGCGACCAGTCAAAACTGATAGCGTCCACAACGCCCCGCCCCCATTCGCTCCAGGCCAAGAGGCCCACTCAAAAGCTGCCGCGAGAGCACGTCCGAAATTGACGTAGAAGGCAGGCTCAAATCTAGTCAAACCAAGGATCGACTTCCTGGCGAGTCGCTGCTTTGCTCACTTTGCGCGTGTATTGCCGCTTTCTGGGGGAGAAACTTGGCCTACATCACCGACCAAGAGGCAACTGGCCTGACCATCAGTCGGATGATCCTTCACATCGTTGGGGACGGTGGAGGATTCATCCCGCAGCCCGAGTTCCCCAACGTCATACACGAAGATTTTTTCCTCGCTCGTGTACGCGACACCAACGCTGCGGCGCTGTTCTCTTTCGATCCACAATCCCCGACTAAAGACCTTCTTCAACAGATGGCCGCGGGCTCGGTGAGCTTCGAAGACGGTGCGCAGCGGCTAGCCCGCGATTTTGATCGTATACACCCGGCCGGCGCATCCCGGGACGGCGCGCTGTTCATGTTCGAGCTTGATGTGGGAGACCAGAATACACAGCTATATAGCCTTGTAAAATATGACTATAGTGAAGCCATTGAGCGGACCGGTTCTGGGACAGGCCCCACCGCATTACGCCGAATCGTAGAAGCATTTGTCGCAGATCGGCGCGCCCTTCAGAAGTCATGCCTAATTCGTTTGGCAAATGGTGTAGCGCATGCCGAAATTTGCGCGACAGACCGCATGGGACGCTCACCGGACCTAACAGACTACTTTTCGCGCTTCCTGGGCGTCTCCAGAGCTCGCACCGACGAGGACTTGAGCCGCGCCGCTAATGAAGCCCTGCGAGCGGCTTTGGGGTGGAGCAAGGAATTGCTGCCCGGGCAGAATGTATCACAGGCCTTCGCCGCGGCTAGGAACCATCTCAGCACTCGCCTATCCATCGACGATGCTGCGCTGCGAGAAGCGGCCCTCCTAGGTGCCGGTGACCCGCAGGACCCCGACGCACGCACCAAGATCGAGCGAGCAGTAGATCGTGGGTTGCGCCAACACCGAGTTTCGGGACTGACTTTCACGCCCGTACGACAGGTTTTTGCGCGCGCCTACCGCAAACAGCTAAAGACGCGAGAGGGCGTCACGGTCGAGTATCCGAGTGACCTTGAGAATGTTCGCGTGCACCGCACACCGAACGCTCAGGGTGGCGAAACGATTACTATCGAAACACAGCATGTCGAAGACGTCACCCCACTCCGTGATCGCGCTCGCTGAGTATGTAGACAGCCTCGGACCGGACGTTGTCCGTGCCGAGGGCTGGCGGACCCTCAGCCTGTCGAATCTGCGCGCGGACGCAGCCCGCAAATTGATCGTTCTGGCGAATGCAGCGGCCCTGGACATTGAATTGGAGGACGGGACACAAACTTCCATTGATCCGGACGGTACGCTCCAGTCGGAGCTAGAGCCGTACCGCGTGGTGGTGCAAAAGCCAGACGCCGAAGCGGGCTTGGGCAGGGTCATAAGCGCTGCTGGATTCCGGGACTTGCTGCCCCAAGCTCAGCGTTTTGACCGCATCCATTACGCCCGCGCCAAGATCGCGCTCAACACCAATCTCTTTCGCATTGCGCCTTGGGGCGATACCGATGCTCCACAGCCGGCAGAGCGCACCAAGTCGCCACAGCAGATTGTCCGCCAGTCGGCGGGCGGACCACCCGCTGCAGAAGATATACGTCCCTGGCTCAGCAAGGAACTTTCTGAGACCGCTTTTCAAGATCCCGCCATTGCTGCGTGGACCTCCATCGCTGCCAAAGAACTGCTTCGCGCGATTGCGGGAGAAATTGAAGCTGACGGCAGACTGGTCTTTCGGGGAGCAACGAAGCTGGTCCTCGACGCCCCCGATCCCGCTGCCCGAGATGAACTCGGCCTGTTAGGCTTCAATGGCCTCATGGCAGCCGCCGCCTGGGTCTATGAGGTCCCCCGTGAGGTTGAGGCGAGGCACACTCTGTTGATGGCAGAGCTCTGCCGTTCGCCTCGCGACCGCGCTGATCCAGCGGCACTGATGAAGGATAGCATTTCACCTGCACTAGAGGGCGCGAAGCTCGCTTATCAACTCAGTCTTGAAGAGATTAGCAAGGATACCCTCAAGGCTCTAGCTGACATACGCAAATCTCTTAGCGACGAAACTGCGAAATTGGCTGACATATCAAGGCAGTTGTCCGCCTCAGTTGCTGGGGCAATTTTCCTAGGCCTTGGTCTGCTTGCGGCACGGTCTGCAACAGATGCCCCCTCCTGGTTACTCAGGAGTTTGGCTGCACTCACGCTAGTGTACGTGGGAGCCGTGCTAGCCTCAGGACTGTCGTTTACAGCAATGCAGCGAAGAATTCGCGAAGAATGGCGCCGACGGCTTTATCGCTTCATATCTCCTTCTGACTACAAAGCGATGGTACTTGATCGCGCACGTGAAGCTGAGCGGTCCTTCTACATTACAGCTGGACTTGGCTTCACAGTTGCGTTCGCGGTGCTAGCATGGGTCTTTTATGCAGCCGGTTCGCCCCGGCCATCTGGCGAGTTAAATGCTCGACAGGATGTAGAGCGGAGGTCGGGAGGCGCTTCACCTGTAGATGGGTCAGCGGTGACAACTGCGCCCACGACACCAAAGACAGACTAAGTCCGACGCCGATCGTGTAGCGTGAGCGAGCGGTTACATGGGGACTTCGCGGCACCTTGCACTCCCCCCCTTTCACTCAGAGGATAGAATACACCGTGGAATCCAACGCGGTTTTGCAACCCCATTGATGGATAAGGGATTTTCAGCCGTCAGAAGAGACGGCTTTAGGAGCTAAGTAGCTGATTTTGCTGCAAGAGAGGGTGATTAAGAGTCAGCTGCTCTACCAACTGAGCTATACACCCGTCCCGGCTCCAGGCCCTTGAGAGGCCCGGCGGCGAGGGCGCGGAACATACGCAATATCGCGCCGTTGGCAAGGCGCGTTTGCACCCCCTCGGAAAAACTTCGCGACGGCGCTCATCCGCGCCTTATCGGGCCGTATACAGCTCGCCCAGCCCCAGCGCCGCCTGGCCCTTCGCCTGCGCCAGTTCGTCCTGCACCGCGCCGGCCGCAGCCATCGCCTCCCGCTTGCCGTCCATGCGCTTAAGGGCGGCCCGCAGCACCGCCGGCGCCTCGGGCGTCGCCACCGCCACGACGTTGTCCACGCCGAACGGCGGGGCCGCCTTGGTGCGGGCCATCACCACTCGCGTCTGTCCCTCGACCATTCGGCCGTCGCCGTCGCCCTCCAGCGGGAACAGCATCTGCACCGTCCCGTCGCCGGCCAGGTTGAAGGCGGTGAGGTACGAGGCCGCGCCCCGGTGAACGACGGCCAGGTCGACGCCCTCGCCGCTCTTGTAGAGCTGCCCCTTGGGCTTCGGTCCGATCTCCACCCGCACCCGCCGCTCGTTCGCGACGGCGGCCAGGTCGGCCAGCGCCTTGCGCTTGTTGATCACCCCGGCGAGCTGTTCGGGGCTGGTCAGGTTCTCGGCCACCCGGTCGCCGCGGCTGTCGGTGACCCAGCCCTCCTTCGCCGACCACGTCAGGTCGGGTGTGCCGCGCGGGATCGAGGCCCACGGCCCGCGCTCGCCCAGCAGCTCGGCGGCCTGGTCGTCGGCGGCCTTCACCTCCACCGGGCGCTCGTCCGGCGGCGGGGCCTTCAACGGCTGGAAGATCACGCTGCGCTCATTGCGCGGCGGAACCGCGGCGCTGGACCACTGCTGGGTCGACGACAGTTCACGCGTCCGCGTCTCCAGCGTCGAGGTCAGCTCCGCCAGCGACAGGCGCCCGTCGTCGTCCTGGTCGGCCGCCAGCCGCCCGTTGGGCCGCCGGTCCTTCAGCGCGCCCTCCAGCGCATAGGTGAGCAGGCCCCGAGGCGGGGAGTCGCTGCGCGGCAGCGGCCCCTCTAGGGCGAACTGGTCGTCCTGCGCGGCGCCCACATAGACGAGGTTCGGCGGCTCCACTCCCGCGGGCGCCTTGGCGGCCGGGTCCTCGGGCCGGGGCGGCAGAGAAATGGCCATCGGGTTGTCCAGCGCCGTGCGCTTGCGGAACACCGACGGCGCGGCCAGCGAGCGGTTCATCGTGCCCGAGTGGCAGGCGTCGGCGATCTGCAGAACGTTCACGCTGGTCGGGAAGAAGTTCACAAGCCAGCCGCGCAGGTCGTCGTCGAGGATGTACTGGTTGGTGTCGGGCTTGCCGACCCGGAAGCCGGACAGGGCGATGAACTCGTCCATGCCGTCCGCCTCGGTCGGGTCATTCGACTTCGCCTGCGCCCCGTGGCCGGCGTAGTAGAAGATCACCCAGTCCCCCGGCTTCGCCCGCTGCCCCAGCGCCTCCAGCGCCGAGCGGATGCTGGCGCGGGTCGCGGCCGTGTCGTTCAGGGTCACGATGTCCTTGGCGCCCTGCTGCTCCAGCACGGCCTTCAGCGCCCCGGCGTCGTTCGGCGGCCCGTCCAGCGACGGGATCGGGTCGGTGTACTTCGACACCGCGACGATCAGTGCGCGGATCTCGGCCTGCGCGGGCTGCGCCGCCATCACCGCGACCGTCGCCGCCAGCCCGGCCATCATCCTGCGCATTCGATCCCCCTACGCTGCCGACGCACTCCAGAATGCCCCCGCCCCGGCCCGGGCGGAAGCATCGTCGGCATGTACGGCCGCAGGCGCCCGGCGGAGGCGAAGCGTCCTCCCCTGCGCGCCCTGTCGCACGGCGCTTGGCGCGGCGGGGTGGTAGGGGCTAGTTGAGCGCCGACGCCGTTCGGAACGGCGATCGCCAGGAGACCCGCGTCCAGATGACCGCCTCGGAGGCCGAACAGATCGCCGGCGTGCGGCCGATTCTGCGGCGGGTGGTCGCCAACGCCGGCCTGCTGCTGGGCGGGCGGACGGTCAATGCGGTGCTCGGCCTGATCTACATGGCCATCGCCGCCCGCGCGCTCGGCGCCGCCGAGATGGGCGTGCTGATCCTGATCCAGGCCTTCGCCCAGTTCCTCGGCGAGGTGGTCAAGTTCCAGTCCTGGCAGACGATCATCCACTTCGGCACGCGGCCGGTGGCCGAGAACCGGCCGGCCGAGTTCCAGCAGGTGCTGCGCTTCAGCCTTGTCCTCGACCTGGGCAGCACCCTGATCGGCGTGCTGGCCGGCGTGGTCGGGGCCATCATCTTCGACGGCGAGCTGGGCTGGACCTCGGCCGAGGCGCCGGTGGCCGCGCTCTACATGCTGTCGATCGCCTTCATGGTGTCGGCCACGCCGATGGGCCTGCTGCGGCTGTTCGACCGTTTCGACGTCCTGGCCTGGCAGGCGGGCCTGATCTCGCTGATCCGGGTGATCGGCAGCCTCGTGGCCCTGGGCTTCGGCGCTTCCATGCACGGCTTCCTGCTGGCCTGGGCGGCGGGCACGCTGGGAAGCTGGCTGTACCTGGCCGGATCGGCCTATGCCGAGATGCGCAAGCGCGGCCTGCTCAAGGGCTTCACCCTGCGCGGCCCTCTGGCCGCCGGCCTGCCCGGCGCCTGGCGCTTCGCCTGGAACACCAACCTCGCCGCGACCCTGGACGTCGCCTTTACCCACGTGGCGACCCTGATCGTCGGCGCCCTGGTGGGCCCGTCCCAGGCCGCCTTCTGGCGGGTGGGCCGCCAGGTGGCCGACGCCCTGGCCAAACCGGCCAAGCTGCTGACGCCGGCGCTCTACCCCGAGCTGGCGCGCCTGCGGGCGGAGGACCACCACCACGCCATGTGGCGGCTGGCGCGCAACGTCGGCCTGCTCGCCGGCGGCGTGGGCGTCGTGCTGCTGACGGTCAGCGCGCTGTTCGGCCCCACCCTGCTCACCCTCGTCATGGGCCAGTCCTTCGCCCCAGCAGGCGCGGTGATGACCTGGCAGGTGGGCGCGGCGGTGATCGGCGTCTTCGCCCTGCCGCTGGAGCCGATGCTGGTTTCCCTGGGCAAGCCGGGGTTGGCCGTGCGCGTGCGGCTGGCGGTCAGCATCGTCTTCCTGGCGGCCCTGCCCTTCCTCGTGATGCGGTTCGGGATTATAGGCGCGGGCGCCGGCTTGGCTGCGTCCGCCGGCGCCCTTGCCCTGGGCATGCTGTGGTTCATCCTCAGAGAGAACGGGACTCGACGGACGGCGGCGACGCCGGCGGCCGGGTCCGCGGAGACTTCGAAAGGCGACGATTGACTGCGACCCCGACCCCGACCGCTCCGGAGCGCCCGTTCCGGCTCGGCGGCTTCGCCACCCTGACCGAGGCGCTGGACTTCGCCGCCGGCGGCCCGACGGGCCTGAACCTCTACGGCCTGCGCGGCGAGCTGATCGAGGCGATCCCGTATGGCGAGCTGCGCCGTCGCGCCCTGGCCATGGCCGCCCGCCTGCTGGCCCTGGGACTGAAGCCGCACGACCGCGTGGGTCTGGTCGCCGAGACCGACGCCGACTTCGTCACGGCCTTCTTCGCCTGCCAGTACGCCCGCCTGACACCAGCCCCGCTCCCCCTGCCCACGCCGCTTGGCGGCCGGGACGCCTATGTGGAGCAGATCGGCCGGATGCTGACCTCGGCCAAGGCCGCCGCGGTGTTCGGGCCCGAAGCGATCCTGCCATGGCTGCAGGACGCGGCGAAGGTGGCCGGCGCCCGGTTCGCCATGCAGGTGTCCGAGCTTCCGCAGGCTGAGCCCGTCGAGCTGCCGGCTCCGGGCCCCGACGACCCCTGCTACGTCCAGTTCTCGTCGGGCAGCACCCGCAATCCGACTGGCGTGCTCTGCACCCACCGCGCGCTGATGGCCAACACCTACGCCATCACCGCGCACGGCCTGAAGGTTGTTCCCGAGGACCGCGCCTTCTCCTGGTTGCCGCTCTACCACGACATGGGTCTCGTCGGCTTCCTGATGAGCCCTCTGGCCGCCCAGATGACGGTCGACCTGATGCCCACCGGGGCGTTCGTACGCCGCCCCCTTCTGTGGCTCGACCTGATGTCGAAGAACCGGGCGACGATCTCGTACAGCCCCTCCTTCGGCTACGACCTCTGCGCCCGCCGGGGCGACGGCACGCGCGAGGGGCTCGACCTCTCGGCCTGGCGCTCCGCCGGCTGCGGCGGCGACATGGTCCGTCCGGGGCCGCTGCTGGCCTTCGCCGAGCGCTATGCCGCCGCTGGCTTCAGCGCCAAGGCCTTCGTCCCCAGCTACGGCATGGCCGAGGCCACGCTCGCCCTCAGCATGGCGCCGCTGAACGAAGGCCTGCGCTTCGACACCGTCGACGTCGACCGGATGGAGCGCGACGGCCAGGTCGTCCCCGGCGCGGGCGACCGCAGTCGCGCCTTCGTCCGTTGCGGCCCTGTGCTGCCCGACCATGAGCTGGAAGTCCGCGACGAGGCCGGCAAGGTCGTGCCCGAGCGCCAGGTCGGCCGCATCTTCGTGCGCGGCCCCAGCCTGATGCGGGAATATTTCGGCGATCCCGAGACCTCGGCGCGCGTGCTGTCAGCCGACGGCTGGCTCGACACCGGCGACCTCGGCTACCTCGCCGACGGCGAGATCGTGCCTACCGGCCGCGCCAAGGACCTGATCCTGCTCAACGGCAGAAACGTCTGGCCGCAGGACCTGGAATGGACCGCGGAGTCCGAGATCGAGCGCCTGCGGAGCGGCGACGTGGCCGCCTTCTCGATCGACCAGGACGCCGGCGAGCAGCTCGTGGTGCTGGTCCAGGCCCGGTCCAGCGACCCCGAGGTGCGCCGCGCCCTGACCGAGGACGTCGCCGCCGTTCTCCGCGCGCGCCACGGCGTCGAGGCGCAGGTGGAGCTGGTGGGAGCCCACGCCCTGCCCCAGACTTCGTCGGGCAAACTCTCCCGCTCCAAGGCCCGGACGCTGTTCCTCTCCGGCGCCTTCCGCCAGGAGGAGCCGGCCTGACCCGCGGCCTCGCCGCCGTCACCGGCGCCACCGGGTTCCTGGGGCGACATCTCGTGCGCGCCCTGGCCGATGACGGCTGGGCCGTACGCGTGCTGGCCCGCCGCGATCCGGTCGACCCGCTCTGGCAGGGGGTGGCCCCGCAGGTGGTCGCCGGAGGGCTCGAGGATCCGGCCGCTCTCGCCCGCCTCTGCGGCGGCGCCGACGTCGTGGTCCACGCGGCCGGCCTCGTGAAGGCGCGCAGCCGGGCCCACTTCGATGCGGTCAACGTCGCCGGCTCGGTCCGCGTGGCCGAGGCCGCCCGCGACGTCCCGCACTTGGTGCTGGTCTCCAGCCTGACCGCGCGCGAGCCGGCGCTGTCCCACTACGCGGCCAGCAAGCACGCCGGCGAGCGGGCGATGGCCGACATCCTGGGCGGGAGGCTGAGCATCGTGCGCCCCTGCGCCATCTACGGACCCGGCGACCGCGAGCTGCTGCCGGTGTTCCAGGCGGCGGCGCGCGTACCCGTGCTGCCGGTGCTCAACGAGTCGGCGCGGATCTGCATGATCCATGTGGAGGACGCGGCCCGACAGACGGCCGCCATTGCTGCGGCGCCGCCCTCCGGCCGCACCGTCGCGCTCAGCGATTCGCGCGCCGAGGGTTACGCTTGGCGCGAGCTGATGGCCGAGGCGGCTCGCGCCTGCGGCCGTTCGCCGCGCTTCGCGCCCGTCCCGAAGGCCCTGATCCAGGCCCTCGGAATCACAAATGATTTCACTGCGCTGCTGGGCTCCACACCGATGCTCACCTCGGCCAAGGCGCGCGAGCTGCTGCATCCGGATTGGGCGATTTCCCCTGAAGAGCGTATGGAAGCCGCCGCGCCGGTCGTGTTCGACCTTCCTGCGGGATTTTCATCGACCGTCGCCTGGTACCGCAATGCGGCATGGATGAAACATTAGTCGCCGATTTGTGACCGAGCCTTGAGACCGCGGTGGAAATCCGGGTTCAACATGCTTAGTTACGCGGCTGGCGTAGGCAGGTTACGAGCCACTGGGGGGCTCATTCATGGTTGAACTGGCGACGGATCTCACAATCCGCGAGGTCGCGCGAGCGGCCGAAACGGTGTTGGGCCGGAGCGTCCAGGTCACCGCGGACACCGACATTGCGCGGGACTTGGCCGTGGACTCGCTTGCGCTCATGAACATCGTCATGGAGCTTGAGGATCGTTTCGACCTCTCGATTCCCCTGGATCGTCTCGCGACGGTGCAGACGGTTGGCGACCTCTCCGAACTGATCAACAAGCTGCGGGTGAAGGCTTAAAGGATGGGGCTGCTCGACAAGCACCTGGGCTATCGGGCCCCGTTGGATGGCATCCGCGCGGCGGGCGCCGATCCGTCCTCCGTTCGGTTCGACGCAGTGCTCTCGCCGACCGAAGGCATGCTGAATGGCCAGAAGGTCATCCTGCTCGGCACCAACAACTATCTGGGCCTGACGTTCGACCCGGCGTGCATCGAGGCCTCGGCGGCCGCCGTGCGCCAGTGGGGCACGGGCACCACCGGCTCGCGTTTCGCCAACGGCACCTTCGCGGGCCACACCGCGCTTGAGACCGCGCTGGCCAAGTTCTACGGCCGCAAGCACGCCATGGTCTTCACGACCGGCTACCAGGCGAACCTGGGCGGTATCTCGGGCCTCGTGGGCCGCGGCGACCATCTGATCCTGGACGCCGACAGCCACGCCTCGATCTATGACGCCGCCAAGCTGTCCGGCGCCGAGGTCATCCGCTTCCGTCACAACGACCCCGAGGACCTCGCCAAGCGCCTGCGCCGCATGGGCGACGCGGCCAAGGGCAGCCTGATCGTGGTCGAGGGCATCTACTCGATGATCGGGGATGTCGCGCCGCTCAAGGAGATGGTCGCGGTCAAGAAGGAGATGGGCGCCTACCTGCTGGTGGACGAAGCCCACTCCATGGGCGTCCTGGGCGAGAAAGGCCGCGGCCTGGCCGAGGCCGCTGGCGTCGAGGACGACGTCGACTTCATCGTCGGCACCTTCTCCAAGAGCCTGGGCGCCGTGGGCGGCTTCCTTGTTTCCGACGAGGACAACTTCGACCTGCTGCGCATCGTCAGCCGGCCGTACATGTTCACCGCCTCGCTGCCGCCGGCCGTGATCGCCTCGACCTTGACGGCCCTGGAGCGTCTCGAGACCGACAAGGACCTGCGCGTCCGCCTGGCCGCCAACGCTGACCGGCTCTACGATGGCCTGCGAGACATGGGCTACGCGGTCGGCCCGCACGCCAGCCCGATCACCGCTGTGGTGATGCCCGACCAGGCCACAGCCGTGATGATGTGGAACGCCCTGCTCGCCAATGGCGTCTACCTGAATCTGGCGATCCCTCCGGCTACGCCCGAGAACAAGTCGCTGCTGCGCTCCAGCGTCAGCGCGGCCCACACGCCGGAACAGATCGACGAGGTCCTCGACATCTTCGAGCGCCTCGGCCTCGAGTACGGCCTGCTCCAGCGGCCCCGCCGCGCCTCGGCCTGATCACTTCTCCGCCGCAGCTAGCTCACGCTGGCGGCGGCGCAGCTCCAGCCATGCGCCGGGCGCCGCCAGGAACGGATGGCGCTCGCGGAAGGGCGTCACCGCGATCTCGACGCCCGTGTGCCGGGCGATCTTGTAGGCCGCGTAGCGCGCCGCTCCGTCGAAGGTGAAGGCGGCCTTCAGGATTCTCAGCACGTTCAAGGGCTTGCCCGCCAGGCTCGGCAGCGTCCAGCCCGGCAGCCCCGCCTTGCGCGGCGACAGGATCTTGCCGTCAACGGTGAACGCGACCCCCGCCGCCGCCCAGGCCAGCGGCAGGATCTCGGCGTACCGATCTTCCCCGTGCGCCACCACCGTGTCGGCCCGGTCCGTGGTCTCGACCCGGAACTCGGCGGCGTAAGTCCGCCGAAACAGCGCGGCCCAGAAAGCCAGGGCGGGTCCGCGAACCGGGCCCAAGGCCGCCGCGAAGCGCGACGCCGTCGCCACCGCCGCCGTCACTGCCTGCGCTGCGGCCTCCGCCGAGGCCGCGTCGGCGCTCCAGACCCGCTGACACGGCTGGACGAAGCGGGCCCAGATGGTGGTGTCCAGGGTCCGCCCCTCGGCCGCCCGCCGGAAGGTCGCGAGCGGCAGCGTCGCCACCTTGGCCTTCAGCCCGCCGATCTCGTGATAGCTGACCTCGGGCCACAGCACCCGCTCGACCCAGCCCCGCAGGCCCCGGCGGTGCGGGCCCTTCGTCAGCCGGTAGAAGTCGAGGATCCCCGAGAGGTCGCCCGTCCGCAGGGTCGAACCGTAGTAGAGCACCGCCGCATCGCCCGGCTGGGCCAGGGCCGCCGCCAAGGTCTGCACGGCCTGTGGCGCCGGGCTGGCCAGTTCGGCCTCGATCCGCGCCTGCAACGCCCCGGTCACGGGACCACGAACTCCAGCTCGGGCCCGCGCCGCACCCGGAGCGCCCCGCCGGGATAGACTTCGCCGTCCAGCACGTAGCGGCCACCCCACTCCAGGTCGAAGCCGTCCACGTCGTGCCGGCGATAGCCGCAGCCCGCCAGCCAGTCGGGAGACTCGCCCTTGAGGATCGTCGGCACGGCCCTCGCCAGCCGGCGGGGCGGCGCCACCACCGACAGCGCCTTCAACCCCTCGCGCGGAGGGCCGAACGGCTTCAGGCCCAGGGGGAACCGCTTCAGCGTCGCGGCCATCACCAGGAACCAGGCCCCCTCGCCCGTGGCCGGCAGCGACACTGTCGCCGCCTCGCCGCGCCGCCAGGAGTCCGTCGGCCCGCCCAGCAGCGTTCGGCCCATCGCCCCCGCCAGGGTGAGCACGATCGCGGCGTTGTCGAACACCCCCAGGCCATGGTGCCGCTGGGCCAGTTCGGTCGCGCGCACGAAAGCGCCCATGCCGAACAGGAAGCCACGATGCTCGGGCTCGGCCGCCCCCTGCCGCACGATCTCCAGGCAGTGCCGCCGCTTGGTCGGCCGCCCGGCCGCCGCCGCGTCCAGGATCTGGTCGAGGGTCGTCCCGAGCGGCGTTTCAATGTCCAGCGCCAGCGCGTTGGTCTTGCCGTTGGGCACGACCGCCAGCCTCGGCAGGCGCCCGCCGTAGGCCTCGGGCAGACGGCTGACGACCTCGCGGATCGTCCCGTCGCCGCCATCGACCACCACTAGGTCCACGCCGGTTTCGGCAAACCGCCGCAGCGTCGTCATCAGCTCGGCCGGCCGTTCGGGCGCCACCTCGACCACCACGCCGGGCAGCGGCGCGACGTCACCGCCCTTGTTGCGGTGGCTCTTCTGGTTCCAGATGACGCCGGCGCGGGTCAACGCGACAGCCAGGAGACCACCCGCTCGCGCGGCGTGGCCAGGGCCTGGACCAGCTGCACCGCATGCACCACCAGGCTCAGCGCGGTCCAGAGCGCCACGAGGTGGAACCCGACCTGCGCCGCGCCCACGCCCCAGGACGGGACCAGCACGCCGGCCAGCCAGGCGGGGGTGAGGATCAGCAGGTTTGGGTTCCGCCGGGCGGTGATCAAGCGGAAGAAGCTGTCGAACGGCCGCCACGAGTGCACGTGGAAGCCGTAGCGACGCATGAAGATCCCCTCGAAGATCCGCTGCACCACATAGCCGACCAGGATGACCGCCAGGCCATAGCCGGCGAGGTCGGGCGTGATCGCCACCGCGCCGAAGCAGCCTACGTACCAGGCCCACCACCAGAACGGCGGGTGGATCAGGTCGATGCCGTGGTCGAAGACGTTGCCGATCGCCGACGAGGTCAGGGTCACCCGCGCCAGCTTGCCGTCCACGGTGTCGAGGAAGGTCATGATCCAGGCGCAGACCAGGCCCCAGCCGAACTCGCCCTTCCAGAACAGCCAGAAGGCCGCCAGCACCAGCAGGAAGCCGGCGAAGGTCACGTGGTTCGGCTTCAGGCCCGCCACGGCGCACCAGCGGGTGACGATCCGCGCCGGAACCGGCCACCAGTACTTGGTGACGATGTCGGTGACGCCCTTATAGGAGCCGGCGAAGGTTCGCGCCTCGACCGCCCGCACGTTCTCCGCCGTCAGCCGCACCAGCACCGGCGCCTCACGCTTGCGAAGGGCCTCGTTGTACGACAGCTCGGCCAACGACAGCGGCGTCAGCCCGGCGGGCGCCTCGCCCCGCTCCAGCGCCGCCGCCGCCGCGCCCGCCTCCGCAGCCGGCACGTGCGCGGCCACGGCGAGCCCGTCGTCCGTGAGCAGCACCGACCCCGGCCGCCCGGCCAGGGTCTTGATCAGGCTCTCGTCGTAGACCCAGCCGCCCAGGGCCAGCACCACACCGCCCGCGGACGGCGCCGTCTCGGCCACCGTCAGGCCGGCGCGTACGAAGGTGCGGCGCAGACGCTCGCGCGCCGTCATCCCCCAGATGCGGACTTCGCCTGCGCCCAGGATCATGCCCGCCGGGGCGGCCGTGTCAGTCATCGGAATCGCGCAGCGCCTCTCACGCAAATCGGTGGAACCTGATACCGAGCGCCGTCCCCTTAGGAAAGCTCGTGACCGCCTTCCGCCTCGCCCATCTGTCGGACCTGCAGCTTCCGCCGCCGCCCCTGCCCTTCCGCTGGCGCGACCTGGCCTCGAAGCGGTCGCTGAGCCGTTTCGCCTGGCGGCGCAAGCGGCGCCGGCACGTGCAGGCCGTCCTCGACGCCATCGCCGCCGACATTCGCGCCCGTGCGCCCGATCATGTGGCGATCACCGGCGACGTCATCAACTTCTCGACCCCCGCCGAGTTCGAGGCCGCGCGCGCCTGGCTGAGGGCCTTGGGCGACCCGGCCGACGTGACCATCAGCCCGGGCAACCACGACGCCCTTTCGGCGCGCGGGGCCCCCCGCGACTTTGCCCCCTGGCGGCCGTGGCTGGGCGACAATCTGGCCGACGAGGCGCCCTTCCCCCACCTGCGGGTCCGAGGACCCGTGGCGCTGGTGAACCTCTCCTCCGCGGTCCCGACCGCCCTGCACCTCGCCCAGGGCCGTCTTGGCATGGCCCAGGTCGAGGCGGCCCGGGCGCTGCTGGCCGAGGCGGGCGCGCGCGGCCTCTATCGCGTGGTGCTGATCCACCATCCGGTGGCCGCTCGCGTGGTCGCAGGGCGCAAGGAGCTGGTCGACGCCGACGCCCTGCGCGCGGCGCTCGCCGAAGCCGGCGCCGAGCTCGTCCTCCATGGCCACGCCCACGAGGCCCTGCTGACCAGCGTGCGCGGCCCCGCCGGCCCGATCCCTGTCCTCGCGGTCCCGGCCGCCTCGACCCCCGCCGGGGGCCACGGCCAGCCGGCCCGCTGGAACGAGATCGCGGTCCTGCGCGAAGGCGCCGGCTACGCGGCCCAGGTCACGGCGCGGGGGATCACGCGCGATCTGACGGTCGAGACGCTGGGTCGGTTCACCCTCGCCTGACCCCGCGTTCAGGCTTTCACCCGCCTGCGGCGCTCCCTATGATCCGCCGCCACGCGCTTCATTCCCCAGGACAACCCGTGCCCAACGCGACGGCCCGCAAGTTCGGATATCCGCACACCCAGGTCGCCGAGACCGCGCACTGGCTGGTCCTGGTGCGTCCCCAGCAGCCGACCTTCGGGGCGCTGGTGCTGGTCTGCAAGGAGGCGGCGACGGCCTTCTCCGACCTTTCCCCCGCCGCCTTCGCCGACCTGAAGGTCGCCGTGGACGGGATCGAGGCCCTGCTGCGCGAGGTGGTGGCCTATGAGCGCATCAACTATCTGATGCTCATGATGGTGGACCCCGACGTCCACTTCCACGTCCTCCCGCGCTACGACGGAGAGCGGACGCACGGCGGCCACACCTTCAGGGATGCAGGTTGGCCGGGCCCGCCCGCCCTTGCGTCGCACGTCGCCCTGGGCGAGGAGGAGGCCAAGGCGCTCGCCGCTGATTTCGCAGCCCGCTGGCGGTCCTGACCGCACGGCCCCGGGGAACCTTGTTGAGCCTCATCGACCGCTACCTGCTCCGCCTCGCCTTCTGGCCGATGGTGGGTGCGACCGGGGTGACCCTCATCGCCCTGCTGCTGGAGCGCACCCTGCGGCTGCTCGACATGCTGTCGGCCTCCAGCGACCGGTTCGGGTTCGTCGCCCAGCTCGCGGTGAACCTAGTGCCGCACTACGTGGGCCTGACCCTGCCCGCCGCCTTCTTCCTGGCGCTGATCGTGGTGGTGAACAGGCTGAACCAGGCCTCGGAGGTCGACGCCCTGCTCGCCTCGGGCGTCAGCCTGACCCGCCTCGCCGCGCCCTACCTCGTGCTGGCTGCGGCCCTCAGCATGGTCAGCCTGATGGTCTTCGGCTTCCTGCAGCCCTACAGCCGCTATGCCTACCGCGCCGTGCTGCACACGGCCCAGAACGCCGGCTGGAATGGCCTCGTGCCGGCCGAGACGATCCTGGCGCCCTCCAAGGCCCTGACCATGACCACCGACGAGGCCGACGCCGCGGGTCAGCGCCTCTCGCGCATCTTCATCCGCCGCATCACCGAGACCGGCCGCGAGGAGATCACCACCGCAGGCATGGCCGAGGTCCGGCGCACCGCCGACGGCCGCAACGTGCGCCTGATCCTCAAGGACGGCCAGCAGCTGCGATTCAACAGCCGCGGCGAGCCCGAGCTCCTGAGCTTCAAGGACTTCACGATGCAGCTGCCGATGACGGGCCCAGCCCGGCTGCTGCGGGCGCGCGGCGGCGACGAGCGCGAACTGACGCTGCTCGAACTGGCCGATCAGGCCCGCAGCCCACACACCGTCATCCCCCGCGAGACGCTGAAGGCCGAGCTCTACGGCCGGCTCGCACGCTCGCTGTCGCTGCCGCTGCTGCCGCTTCTGGCGGTGCCCCTGGGCCTGGCCGCCAAGCGCAGCGGCCGTGCGCCCGGCGCCCTCGTCGGCGGCCTGCTGCTGCTGGCCTTCCACCATCTCACCCAGCTCGGCCAGGGCCTCGCCCAGACCGGCCGCGTGGCGCCTGAGCTGGCCGTGGGCGGCCCGTTCATCGGCTTCGCCGCCATCGCCTTCCTCGTCTTCTTCACCAGCCGCGACCGGCCCGGCGAGACGCCCATCGGCCGGCTGACCGAACATCTCGGCAGTCTGGCGGCCCGCTTCCGCGCGCGTAAGTCGGCCGAGGCGGCGGCATGACCCTGTCGACCTATCTCCTGAAGCTGATGGGCGGCCGCATCCTGACGGCGCTGCTCGTGCTCGTCGGCGTCCTGCAGATCCTCGACCTGCTCGACGTCACAACCGAGATCCTCGACCGCCAGCTCGGCGCCCAGGGCGTCGCCTACTATGCAATGCTCCGCCTGCCCCGCCTGATCGAGCAGGCGGCGCCGCTCGCGGTGCTGGCCGGGGCCCTGTTTGCCTTCGGCAAGCTGGCGGGCGAGAGCGCCGTCACCGCCATGCGTTCGACAGGCATCTCCGCCTACCGCATCACCTTCAACGCCATGCCGGCCGCCATCGCCCTGGCCGTGGTCCAGCTCGCCATCGGCATGGTCATCGCCCCGCGCACCGACGCCCGCCTCAGCGAGTGGTGGCAGCTCACCGCGCCCAAGGACCCGGCCAAGGTGGTCGACCCCGTCACCTTCCGCGTCGGCGACGAACTGGTGGTGGCAGTGCCGCGCGACCCCGACGGGCGGAGCCTAGAGAAGGTCACCATCTATCGGCGCGACGCCGGCGGCCGTCTCGTCCAGCGCACCACCGCCGACGCCGCGGTCTACGACAATGGTGGCTGGCGCCTCGTCGAGCCACGCTTCGAGACGCTCGGGACCGCCAGCGTCGCCCAGGGCGCGGCGCGCTCGATGGACTGGACCCACAGCCTTAAGCCCGGCGACATCCGCACCCTGGCCATGGGCCAGACCTCGGTCACGCCGGCCGAGGCCAGCCGGGCGCTCGCCGGCGGTCTGTCGACCCGCCCACGGACCTTCTACGACACCCAGCTCCAGCGAGCCTGGGCGGCGCCCCTGTCGTGCATCGTCATGCTGCTGCTCGCCGCGCCGTCGGCCCTGGCGAATTTCCGCGGCGGCGGCGCGACGATCGTGGTCCAGTGTCTGGCCGCGGGTCTGCTCTATCTCGTCTTCGACGGCGCCTTCACCGCCCTCGGCGAGAACGGGGCGGCGCCGGCGATCCTGGCCGCCTGGTCCGCGCCCGTGATGTTCGCCGCCTTCGGGGCCACCATGCTGCTCTATCGCGAGGGGTGACCGCCTTGGGGGGCGTCCAGATCGTACCGGTCCGCGACAAGGCGGGCCTGAACCGCTTCATCCGGGTGGCGATGCGGCTCGGCGAGACCGAGCCCAACTATATCGCGCCGCTCATCCTGGAGCGGCAGGAGTCGCTGACCGCCAAGAGCAACCCGTTCTTCGAGCACGCCGACGTCCAGTTCTGGCTGGCCGTACGCGACGGGCGCGACGTGGGCCGGATCAGCGCCCAGATCGACCACCTGAACCCGCAGACCCGCGACGGCGTCGGCAACTTCGGCATGATCGCCGCGGAGGACGACCCCGAGGTCTTCGCCGTTCTGTTCGCCGCCGCCGAGGCCTGGCTGAAGGCCCGGGGCTGCAAGACCGCCCTGGGGCCTGTGAACCTCTCCACCAACGAGGAAGTGGGCCTGCTGGTCGAGGGGCACGACACGCCGCCGATGTTCATGATGGGCCACGACGCCCGCCACGTCGGCGACCGCATCGAGGGCCAGGGCTACGCCCGCGCCAAGGACATCCACGCCTACGTCTGCAGCGTGGCCGACGACCTGCCCGCCCCGATCCTGCGCCGCATCCGCAAGGGCCTGCCCGAGGGCGTCACCCTGCGGACCGTCGACATGAAGCGGTTCGACGCCGAGGTTCGGACCCTGACCGAGATCCTCAACGATGCGTGGTCCGGCAACTGGGGCTTCACCCCCACCACCGAGGCCGAGACCCAGGCCCTCGCCACCAACCTCAAGCTCCTGATCGACCCGCGGCTGACCTGGTTCGCCGACGTCGACGGCGAGCCGGCGGGCTTCATGGTGCTGCTGCCGAACCTCAACGAGGCGATCGCCGACCTGAAGGGCAAGTTGCTGCCGTTCGGCTGGGCCAAGCTGCTCTGGCGGCTGAAGGTCCGGGGCGTGAAGACCGGCCGCGTGCCGCTGATGGGCGTGAAACGGAAGTACGCCACCACGATGCGCGGCCAGCTCCTGCCGTTCCTGCTGATCGACGCCACAGCCCAGGCCGCCCGCAAGCTGGGGTACGAACGCTACGAGCTGTCGTGGATTCTCGAGGACAACCTGCCCATGCGCCGGATCTGCGACGCGGGCGGGGCAAGGATCTACAAGACCTATCGCCTCTACGAGAAGGCGTTGGCGTGACGGGCTTCTCCGCCCTGGTGCTGGCCGGATCGCGCGGCGGCGCCGATCCGGTCGCCGACTATGCGGGCGCGCCGCACAAGGCGCTGATCCGGCTCCAGGGACACACCCTGCTCGAGCGGGTGGTTGATGCGCTGCGCGACGCCGGCGCCGGCCGCATCGCCGTCGTGTCGAGCCACCCCGAAGTGCGGGCCGAGGCGACGCGCCTCGACGCCCAACTGGTGGACGAGGCCGCGGGCCCCAGCCTCAGCGTCCTCGCCGGCGCCGATGCGCTCGGCACGCCGCTGCTCGTCACCACCGCCGACCACGCCCTGCTGGAAGGCGAATGGGTCGCCCGCTTCCTCACGGACGTCCCGGCCGGCGTCGACGTGGCCGCCCTGGTGGCCGCCCGGCCGACCGTCGAAGCCGCAGCGCCCGGCACCCAGCGCACTTGGCTCCGCCTCGCCGACGGCGACTGGTCTGGCTGCAATCTGTTCTACCTCCGCAATGGGGCCGCCCTGAAGGTCATCGACCTGTGGCGGCGCGTGGAGGCCGAGCGCAAGCGCCCCTGGCGGATGGCCCGGATCCTGGGGTTCGGGATGCTGCTGCGCTACGCCACCCGGCGGCTCACCCTGCGTGACGCCGCCGTGCGCCTCGGCCGCCTGGCAGGGGTCAGCGCCGCCATCGTCGAAAGCCCCTACGGCCTGGCCTCGGTCGACGTCGACAAGGCCGCCGACCTGGATCTCGTCCGCCGGATCGCCGGCGAGGAGTGAGCCTCAGGCGGGTTCCACCCGATCGCCCTCCACCCGCACCAGGTCGGTGTGACCGAAGCCCTGGCGGTAGTCGAGCACCGAGATCAGCTCGGGCGTGACCTCGAACATGGCCACCTCCCCCTCGCCCGTAACGTACTGGGCGACCTCCGGGAACTTGGCCAGGAAGGCCTGCCCGGCCCGCTCCAGGCCATCCGCCTCCGTCACCCTTCGGGCGCGCCCGAAGACCGACACGCCCCGGATCTGGCTCCAGTCCCGATACGGCAGGTTGATGGTGAGCGACACGCGAGGCTCATGGGCCAGATTCCGGGCCTTCTGCGAGCCCTCGCCGCACCCGAAGAAGATCCGCAGGCCGTTGCTGGCGTAGCTGACGGTCGTCGCCTGCGGAGCGCCGTCCGGCCGCACCGTGGCCACGGTCATGTCCTGACCGGTGGCGATGATCTCAAGGATGTCCGGCTTCAAGGGGCTGGTCATGGCGCGCCTCCGAGGTTGAAACCGTATCCTAGGCCGGCGCGCCCCGCGCGCCTTGGGATAGGTCAATCCGCTCAGGCCGCCTGGCTCGCCGCCGGGGCTTGGGCCCGCCGCTCCCCCTGGACGATGCAGCCGTACCAGCCGAGGCCCTCGTAGGTCTCGTAGCCGGGCGTCAACGCAAAGCCGACCGTGACGCCACGGTCGGCGTAGCTGCCCATGCTGTCTGCGCTGGACGGGAGGCGGAAGGTCTCGCTCAGCACGCCCTGCCGGTCCGAGGCGGCCAGCACCCGGCCGCTCGCGTCCAGCAACAACACCCGGGAGCGGCCCCGCTCCTCGTCCGTCAGGCGGACTCCGTCGACCACGGCGTTGGCCTGAGGCTGCCAGTCGAAATGGATGCCGAGTACGCCGATCACCTCGCCATCGACGGCACCGTCCCGACGGATCGCGGCGGCGTAGGTCGCCACGGCGGCGTCGGCCAGCAGTGGCTGGCGGCCTACGTCGCAGGCCACGAACTCCTGACCCGAAGCGGTGCGGCGCGCTCGGTTGAACCAGTCCGCGCTGGCCACCGAGCTGCCCACGATCCGTGGATAGCGCTCGGGCCGGCCGGTGGCGACCACCCGCCCGTCGATGTCGCAGACCCAGAGGTCGAGGTAGACCGTGTACGCGTCGAGGATCACCTTCAGCCGGCCGCTGGCGTGCTTGGCCGCCGGCTCCGTGCCCAGCGCCACGCAATCCACCACCGCCGAATCGGTCGCCCACCAGCGGACGTCGCAGGTCCGTTCGTAGAGATTCCGGTCGATGATCTCGATGGCGTTGAGCGCCAGGTCCGCCAGGCGCTGGCCGCGCAGGTGGTCCAGGATCGCCGCGCCCACCGCCGACAGCTCGCGCAGGTCGGCCTGCACCTGGCTCTCCAGCGCCAGGGTCACTTCGTCTATGTTGCTGGAGATCCGCTTGAACTCCTCGGCCACCACCGCGAAACCCCTGCCGGCTTCGCCCGCGCGCGCCGCGGTGATGAGGGCGTTGATCGCCAGCATCTTGGCCTCGCGGTTGATGCTTGCGATCTCGCCGATGCTGGCCGCCGCCGCCGAGGACAGCCGCTCGGACAGCTCAAGAATTCGCTCAGGGACCAAGCCCTCGCCGGAACCGGACAACCGCCTCTCCCCTCGCCCTTCGTTAAGGACGACAGCGGGTAAACCTTGATGAGTGGTAACCGGTGCAACTATTGGGCGATCGATTGGCGTCTACAGCCGAATTCGCCGACGCTTTGCCGCATCCGCAGACAGAGCCGCCCGTTTTTCGGTCAGTCCTTGGCCCAGCCGGCCGAGAGGCGGGTGAGATTGTCCACGTCCTGCGGGAAGTCCATCTCGCCCCATTCCAGGCCCTCGATGGAACAGACGCGCACGTCGACGCCCGAGCGGGCCAGTTCGTCGATGACCGACAGATACCAGCGCTTCAGGCCCTCGGGCTTCTGGAGCACCTGCTCCACGCCGGCGACAAACTTGGCCGCGCCCTCGGGCGAGAACCGCAGGAAGCCGATGGATTCGGCGTCATAGGCCTCGATGGTCTTGCCGATCGCCCGCAGGCGGCCACCTTCGGTGAGGACCTTCATGTCGTCGGCGTCGTAGGCCGGCTTGCGGTCGATGGTGACGGTGATGTCGGCCGGCGGGGCGCCCAGCAGCTGCTCAGCCACCCCGGGGCCGAACAGGGTGTCTCCGTTCAGCAGCAGCACCTGGCCTTCGAACGCCTCGCGCACGATCCAGCACGAGGCCGTGTTGTCCGACACCGTGTAGAAGGGATTGAACTGAAGCCGTACGGGCATCGCGAGGCCCAGCCGAGCCACCTCGGCCTCGACCGCGTCGGCGCGGAAACCGGTGACCACCACCGCCTCCTCCACGCCGGCCGCCTGCAGCCGGAGGAGCTGCCACGCCAGCAGGCTGCGGCCGGACAGTTCGATCAGGCACTTGGGCCGCGCCTCGGTCAGCGGCAGCAACCGCTTTCCCTGGCCGGCGGCGAGGATGATGGCTCGGGTCACGGGAGACGTCCGTAGCAGGAGAATGCATGCGCTGCGCGACGCAGCGGAAGGCGCGCCTTATGTCGGGCCAGGGCCCAAATGTGAAGAGACCTCGCAGGGCGAGCGGCCCGCGAGGTCTCCCGTGTCCACGAGCAACGCACCGCGAAGGCGCGTGCGCAGGTCCTACTTCAGGTGGGCCGCCAGGTGCTTGTTCATCTCGAACATGCTGACCTTGTCCTTGCCGCCGAAGATCGGCTTCAGCTTGGCGTCGGCCAGGATCTCGCGCTTGTTGGCGGGATTCTGGAGGTTGTTCTTCTTGATGTAGTCCCAGATCTTCGACACGGTTTCGCCGCGCGAGAGCTGAGCCGAGCCCACGACAGCAGCCAGTTCGGCGGAGGGCGTCAGCGGCTTCTGCAGGGCGTTCGTGTTCTTACCAGTGGCCATGGGCTCCCCCAGCTAAAAAGTTGGCGCGACGTCCCGGCGGGGGTCGCCGGGACCGAGTCGCTTGATGCATCCTAGCGCGGGTTGAGCCGGGCGCCACCGGAGATGCGGAGGGCGCGGTTAACCTGTCCCGGATCGTCTCCGGCCGCAGACGCCCCCTCCGACCCCGGCGCGCCCAGGATGCGGGCGTAGAGGTCCACCAGTCCGGGCCAGTCGGGCTCGCCGCCGAAGATCTCGACGTCGAACAGGACCCCCGCCACGCCCAGCGCCGTCTCCAGCAGGCCGACCCGGGGCCGCACGGCTCCGAGCGGATAGCCGATCCGTACGAACCCATTGATCTTCTGCGCGATTTCCAGCGCCGCGCGGGGACCGAAGCCCCGCCCGCCGTAGGCCGCGGCCACCGCGATCCGCTCGGCGCGGGACGCAGCGAGGTCGACTGCGAGGTCGCCGCCCGAGCCGAAGCCGAGGAGCCCGACCCGCGCGTCGTCCACCCGCGGATCGTCGGCGATGTGGTCGAGACAGGCCCATGCGGCCTCACGCCGCGCCTCCGCGGCCCCTGCCAGAACGGGGACGAGCACGAAATAGTTGTGGGCGCAGAGCCGTCTCGCCATCGCCCTCAGATCGTCGGTAAGCCCGCCGCGATCTCCGAACAGCAGGATCGGCGGGTGGCGTCCCGAGGTGTCGGGACAAGCGACGTAAGCGTCGAGCGCGCCGTCCTCCAGCTCGATCTCGATGTGGGCCTGCAGCATGGCCCCAACTTATTCCTACTTTTCTTGTAGGAATAACGGGCTTGTCTGGAGCCGCGTTCAGTTTTCCTGTCAGTCGTCCCCGAGCGCCACGGTCACCCGCGCCGAGAGGCCCGGGCGCAGACGGGCCACCTCGGGCTGGCCGGGATCGAGGCGCAGGCGCACGGGTACGCGCTGGACGATCTTGGTGAAGTTGCCCACCCCCGGCTCGAAGGGCAGCAGCGCGAACTCCGACCCCGTGCCCGGCGCGAAGCTCTCGACGTGGGCCTTCAGGGTGACGCCCGGCAGGGCGTCGATCTTCACTTTCGCGGCCTGTCCCTGCAGCATGCGGGCGGTCTGGGTCTCCTTGAAGTTCGCGGTGACGTAGAGCCGATGCAGCGGGCTCAGCACCAGCAGGCGCGAGCCCGGCTGAACGAAGTCGCCGACATTGGCCTGGCGGTCGCCGACCACCCCGTCCACCGGCGCGCGAATTTCGGCGTGGTCGCGGTCCTGCCGCGCGAGCTCCAGGGCGGCCGCCGCGCGGTCCCGCTGGGCCCGGGCCTGGGCCAGGGTCGCCAGCCGCTCCTCGCGCCGATCGGCGGTCTCGGCGAGCTGGCTGCGCGAGACCGCCAGGCCGGCCCGGCTCCGGTCGGCCGTGGCGGCGGCGGCCAGCGCCTGGGTCTCGATCCGGTCGGCCTCCCGGCGGGGCGCATAGCCGGTCTTGAGGAGCGCGTCGTAGCGATCCCAGTCGGCCCGGGCGCGGCGCACCTCGGCGTCGGCGGCGCGGACGCTGCTCTCGGCCTCGCGAATCCGCGCCGAGGCGGTGGCTTCCTCCGCGGCCAGCCGGTCGAGCGCCGCCTCCGCCGCCCGAACCGCGGCGTCGGCCATGGCGAGGTCGCCCTCGGCCGCCGCCACCCGCGCCGCGTACTCCTCGGAGTCCAGGCGCACCAGGACCTGGCCGGCCCTGACCGGCTGGTTGTCCGAGACCAGCACCTCGGCCACATGCCCGCGGACCCGCGGCGCGACCACGGTCACGTCGGTCTTCACATAGGCGTTGTCGGTGGTCGCCGAGGCCTTCGCGGCGTTGATCCAGCCATAACCGCCGGCCCCGACCAGCACGGCCGCACCCAGCACCATCACGCCCCGCGGCGGCAGGCGGCGCCGCGCCTTCACGGGCGCGCCGGCGGCGATCGCCTCCATCTTCATCGGTCGAAGACCAGCAAGGTCGACGTCGCCGTCGCGTAGAGTCGACCCTGCTCGTCCGTCAGGCGCCCCTCGGCGAACGCGGCGCGGCGGCCGAGCTGGATCACCTTGCCCTCGGCGCGCACCGGGCCGGTCGCCTCGGTCATGGCGCGGTGATACGCGACCTTCAACTCCAGCGTCGTATAGCCCTTGCCGGCCGGCAGGGCCGAATGCACGGCGCAGCCGACGGCCGAGTCCAACAGCGTGGCCGCATAGCCCCCGTGGACGGTGCCGATCGGGTTGTAGACGTCCCGGTCCGGCGTGCCGCCAAAGACCACCCGCCCCTCTTCGATCTCGATGGCCTCGAACTTGAGGGTGCGGCCGATGCCGCGCCCATAGCCCGGGCGCTCCTTGTCGAACGCCATCCTGAGCTGCTCCAGCCCGGTGAGCTCGGCGGCGGGCGTTACGGCGTTCATTGGACGATCCCCATGCGGTTCTTGATACGGGTGCGGGCGTCGGCGAGCAGGCGCTCGGCCTCCCCGTCGTCGGCGATGGCGCGCGAGAGCGCGACGACGCCTGCCATCTCGGCTGCGAGCGAGGCGGCGAGCCCTTGGCGGTCGGCGTGGCCCTCGGGCAACCACCCGGCGATCCGGCCGATCAGGCCGCGGACGCCGCGTTCGTAGGCCTCCCGCACCTGCACACCCTGACGCGGCAGGTCGCTGGACAGCGTCGCCAGCGGGCAGCCGCGGCCAGGGTGGGCCCGATGCTCGGGCGAGACATAGCTGTCCACGAAGGCCGACAGCGCCTCGGCGGGCGCCATCCCGTGGGTCATCTTCGCGAACCGGCGCGCGCTCTGGCCGAACGCCTCGTCGACGGCGGCCGCCACCAGCGCCTCCTTGCTCGGGAAGTGGGCGTAGAAGCCGCCGTGGGTCAGCCCGGCGTCGGCCATGATCTCGGCGACGCCGACGCCGTCCGGCCCCTTCGCGCGCACGGCGACGGCGGCGGCCTTCACGATCGACTTCCGGGTCTCTTCCTTGTGCGTGTCGGAGTAGCGCATGGCGTGGCCTGCATTTATATGATGTCTATCATATTAAGGCGCGACCCGACGAGCGCAAGGGACACATGACCGCAGACTCCCCCGCAGCGCTCCAGACGCCGAATCCCGCCGCCCTTCCCGAAGCCCGCAAGCTGCTGATCTTCGCGATCATGGCGTTCGGGCAGTTCATGGCGCTGCTGGACATCCAGATCGTCGCGGCGTCGCTCAATTCGATCCAGGCCGGACTCAACGCCGGGCCGGACGAGATCGCCTGGGTCCAGACCGCCTATCTGATGGCCGAGATCGTGATGATCCCGCTGGCCGCGTTCCTCTCCCAGGCGATGTCGACCCGCTGGCTGTTCACGCTCTCGGCCGGCCTCTTCACTCTGTCGAGCCTGCTCTGCGGCGTGGCCTGGGACATCAATTCGATGATCGCCTTCCGGGCGCTGCAGGGTTTCACGGGCGGGGCGATGGTGCCGCTGGTCTTCGCCACCGGGTTCGCCCTGTTCGAGGGGCCAAAGCGCGCGGCGGTGCCGGCGATCCTCGGCATGGTCTCCACCCTCGCGCCGACACTCGGCCCCAGCGTGGGGGGCCTGATCACCGAGTACGCGGACTGGCGGTGGCTGTTCTTCATGAACGTGCTGCCGGGCGTCGCCGTCACCCTGCTCTTCCCCCTGCTGGGCCGCGTCGACCAGGCCAATCCGAGCATGCTGCGCCGGATCGACTGGCTTCATGTGGCCTCCCTGGCGCTGTTCCTGGGCGCCCTCCAGTACGTGCTGGAGGAAGGCCCCCGTCACGAATGGTTCAACGACACCGCGGTGCTCAGCGCGGCCTGGCTGTCGCTGGTGGGCGCCGTGGTGTTCTTCGAGCGCACCTTCTTCTCCACCATGCCGGTCCTGAAGCTGACGCCGTTCCGGCGGCCGACCTTCGCCATGGCCTGCGTGCTGAACCTGGTGATCGGCTTCGGCCTCTACGCCGCGACGTTCCTGACGCCTGTCTACCTGGGCCAGGTGCGCGGCTACTCCAGCCTGCAGATCGGCGCGACGGTGTTCGTCACCGGCATCGCCATGACCATCACCGCCCCGATCGCCGCCCGCCTTTCGACGCGCGTGGACGGCCGCTATGTCATCGCCGTGGGGTTCGCGATGTTCGCGACTTCGCTGTTCATGTTCTCGGGCGTGACGTCCGACTGGGGCTTCCACGAGCTGTTCTGGCCCCAGGTGATGCGGGGCCTCGCCATGCTGCTGTGCATCGTCCCGGCGGTGGGGATGGCCCTGAATGGCGTGCCGCCCGAGGACCTGCGCTACGCCTCGGGCCTTTTCAACCTGATGCGGAACCTGGGCGGGGCGATCGGCATCGCCGTGGTGAACACCTGGCTCATCGACTTCACGCGCGAGCAGGCCGCGCGCCTGTCGGCGGCGATGGGCGAACAGCCCGACCGCGCCCTGGCCGCCATGCAGGGCCTGGCGCAACTCAGCCAGGGCTGGACCACCGACGGCGCCCGCGCCCTGCAGATGGCCGAGGCCGTGATGGGGCGCATCGTCGGGCGCGAGGCCGCCACCCTCGCCTTTTCCGACACCTACCGGCTGATGGCGCTCCTGTTCCTGGCCGCCCTGCTCATCGTGCCGTTCGCCAAGCCCGCCCCGATGGGCGCCGCCCCGCCGCCTGTGGAGTGACACGCGCCCCCGCGCAGGCTGTTATGCCGGCAGGGAGAGACGCCATGACCGACGCCGTACTGTACGAGACCCCCGCCCCGCACATCGCGCGGCTGGTGCTGAACCGGCCCGAGAGCCGCAACGCCCAGGACACCGGCCTGCTCTACGCGCTGAACGACGCGTTCGACCGCGCGGCCCGCGACGATTCGATCAAGGTGATCATCCTGGCGGCCGCCGGCCCCCACTTCTCGTCCGGGCACGACCTGCGTGAGGGCGGCTCGATCGCCGACCAGATGGCCCCGTTCGATCCGGTGGGGACCTGGTGCGGATTCGGCTGCGCCGGCGCCGAGGGCCGCATGGCCCGGGAAAAGGAGATCTACCTCGGCCTCTCCGAACGCTGGCGCAACATCCCCAAGCCGACGATCGCCGAGGTGCAGGGCAAATGCATCGCCGGCGGCCTGATGCTGGCCTGGCCCTGCGACCTGATCGTCGCGGCGGACGATGCGGCGTTCTGCGACAACACGGTCGGCATGGGCGTCGGCGGCGTCGAGTATTTCGCGCACCCGTGGGAGCTGGGGCCCCGCAAGGCCAAGGAGCTGCTGTTCACCGCCGACTGGCTCACCGCCGCCGAGGCCAAGGCGCTGGGGATGGTCAACCACGTGGTCCCCACAGCCGAGCTCCCCGCCTTCACCCTCGCCCTCGCGCAACGGATCGCCAGCAAGCCCCTGTTCGCCCTCAAGCTCGCCAAGGAGGCCGTCAACGCGGCCGAGGACGCCCAGGGCCGCGCCGGCGCCATGAACACCGCCTTCGCGCTGCACCAGCTCGCCCACAGCCACAACATGCAGGTGCACGGCATGGCCGTGGATCCCACCGGCCTGCAGGTCCGGGCCAGGGCGAAGACCTAGTCACGGCGACGCCCGTTCGTAGAATGGGAATCTCCGCAACCGGGCAGATCCCATGGATATCGTTCTCGACGGCATCGACCGCCGCATCCTGCGCGAGCTGCAGCGGGACTCCACGATCGCCATCGCCGAGCTCGCCCAGTTGGTCGGCCTCTCGCAGACGCCCTGCTGGAAGCGGATCAAACGGCTGACTGACGCAGGGGTGATCACCCGGCGCGTCGCGCTGCTCGACCGGGAGAAGCTGGACCTCGGGCTGGTGGTGTTCGTCTCGGTTCGCACCAGCCGCCACGACCAGGAATGGCTCGACGCCTTCGCCAGCGCCGCCGCCTCCATGCCCGAGGTGGTGGAATTCTACCGGCTCTCCGGCGACACCGACTATCTGCTGAAGGTGCTGGTGAAGGACATCGCCGCCTACGACGCATTTTACCGGCGCCTGATCGCCGCCGTGCCCCTGTCCGACGTCTCCTCGGCCTTCGCCATGGAACAGATCAAGTCGACCACCGCGCTGCCCGTTTGACATAACCCCACGGCAGGCGGCCAAATTCCCCCACAAGAACAAGATACGAGTGGGAGGTGTTTAGATGGCCTGGACGTTCGCGGACGTGTGGGAGGCGATCGCCGCATCGCAGCCGGAGACGGCGGCGCTGGTGCAGGGGCCCCGTGTGGTCACCTGGCGCGGCTTCGATGAACGGGCGGACGCACTGGCCGCGCACCTGCTGGCCAAGGGCCTGGGCCATCAGGCCAAGGTCGCCGGCTATCTCTTCAACGGGCCGGAATACCTCGAGACCTACTTCGCGGCCTTCAAGGCCGGCCTCGCCCCGGTCAACACCAACTACCGCTACGGTCCCGAGGAGATCGTCTACCTCTTCGACAACGCCGACGCCGAGGCCGTGGTCTTCCATGCCGGCTTCACCGAGCTGCTCGAGAAGGTCCGCGCGCGCCTGCCCAAGGTGAAGGCGTGGATCGCCGTGGCCGAGCCCGGCCACCCGGCCCCGGCCTGGGCCGACGACTACGAGACCGTGGTCGCCAAGGTCCCCGCCCAGCGGCCGGTGAAGGCGCCCTGGGGCCGGTCGGGCGACGACCTGCTGCTGCTCTACACCGGCGGCACCACCGGCATGCCGAAGGGCGTGATGTGGCGTCAGGACGATCTGTTCCAGGTGATCGGCGCCGGCGGCAACGCGGCCATGGGCATCCCGCCGGCGGAATCGATCCCCGAACTGGTGGCCCGCATCCACGGCCCCGAGCATCTGCGTCCGATCATGATCGTCGCCGCGCCGCTGATGCACGGCACCGGCCAGTTCTCGGCGTTCATCGCCTTCAACGGCGGCGGAACGATCTGCTCCCTCCCCTCGCGCAAGTTCGACGCGGTCGAGCTGTGGAACGAGGTCGAGCGCCTCGGCGCCACCAACATCGTGCTCGTGGGGCTGGCCTTCTCGACCCCGATGCTGGAGGCGCTGGAGGCCAATCCGGGTCGCTGGAACCTGTCGACCGTGCGCTCGATGAGCTCGTCCGGTTCGATGTGGAGCCAGGAGAACAAGCGCGGCCTGCTCAGTCACATCCCGCAGGCGATGATCGCCGACAGCTTCGGCTCGTCCGAGGCCGTGGGCCTGGGGGCGTCCGCGTCCGCTGCGGGCATGGAAGCCCAGACGGCGGCCTTCATGCTGGGGCCGAACACCGCGGTCTTTACCGAGGATGGTCGCCGGGTCGAGCCGGGCTCGGGCGAGCGCGGCCTCGTGGCGGTCAGCGGCTTCCTGCCCATGGGCTACTACAAGGACGAGGAGAAGTCGGCGAAGACCTTCCGGATCATGGAGGGCGTGCGCTGGAGCGTGCCGGGCGACTGGGCCGAGGTGAACCTCGACGGCTCGCTGAAGCTCCTGGGCCGGGGTTCGGTCTGCATCAACACGGGCGGCGAGAAGGTCTTCCCCGAGGAGGTGGAGGAGGCCCTCAAGCGGCACCCGACCGTGCGCGACGCGGTGGTGGTCGGCGTGCCCGACCCGCGCTTCGGTGAGCGGATCTGCGCCGTGGTCGAGCCCGAGGCCGGCGCCCAGCCGACGCTGGCCGAGCTGTCGGCCCACGTCCACGAGCAGCTCGCCGGCTACAAGGCGCCGCGCGAGCTGGTGGTCGTAGACACCATCGGTCGGGCCCCCAACGGCAAGGTCGACTACAAGGCGATCAAGGACCTGGCGCTGAAGCGGCTGGGCGTTCCCGCCTGAGGCTCAGCGCTTCGGCCGCGGCTCCCGGGACAGGCGCGTCATCAGGACGGCGGCGCGCTTGGCCTGGACGTCGAGGCTCTTCAGGTCGGCGGTCTCTCCGGGCGCGTGACTGCCCTCGCCCGCCATGCCCAGGCCGACCAACCCGTCGATGAAGGCGACGAACGAGATGTCGCCCGCGCCCCGGTTGGCCGGGTCGCCCTGGGGCATCTGCGGCAGGCCGAGGTCGGCGTTCACCGCGTTCAGCTTCGCCAGCAGCGCCTTGTTGCCCTCGGTGGGCGCCATCGGCGGATAGCCGTCGTCCGAGAACACGATCTCGGCGGTCGCCTTGTCGAGGTGGCGCGCGACGATGGCCTTCATCTTGTCGCGGACCCGCGCCTCCTGTTCCGGAGACAGGGTGCGGATGTCGCCGCGGGCGATCGCCTCGGCCGAGATGATGTTGGGCTTGCCGCTCGCGGCGCCGCCGGTGTCGCCGTCGTTGAGCTTCGCCTGCGAGCCGCCCACGACCAGGCCGACGTTGTAGGTGAGGTTGGGCTCGGGCAGCTCCTGGCGGAACGCCTCAATGATCCGGGACAGTTCGTAGATCGCCCCGCAGCCCGCGTTCGGCTTGCAGACCCCCGAGGAATGCCCCGACGGCGCCTTGGCCGTGATCGTCCAGGAGGTCGAGGAGCGGCGCGCGATCGACCCGATGTCTCGCCCGGCGGAGTCGCGGGAAAGCCCTTCAAAATCAAGCGCGACGTCGCTGTTCCTGCCGGCCGCGATGAGATCGGCGCGGGCGTCTGCGAGCGGCTCGCCGGGCTTTTCCTCGTCGCCGGTCAGCACGACGGTGATGTCGGCGTTCTTCAGCGTGCCGGCCGCGTGCATCGCCCGCAGCGCAGCCACGATGACCACGTCTCCGCCCTTCATATCGCCCACGCCGGGGCCCTCGGCGACATCGCCGCGAACCGCCCAGCCCTGGAACGGACTGTCGGGCTCGAACACCGTGTCGAGGTGGCCGATGAGCAGCAGCCGCTTGCCGCGGCCGTCGCCCTTGTGCGTCGCGATGAGATGTCCTGCCCGCCCGACCTTGGCCATCGGGACCCAGCGCACCTCGAACCCGAGCTGTTCGAACTCAGGGCGCAGGATCCGGCCGACCTGTTCGACGCCGGGCAGGTTCATGGTGCCGGAATTGACCCGCACCAGAGCCTCGAGAAGCTTCAGGTTCCGGTCGTGCTCGGCCTCCACGACGGAAACCATCCTGGCTTCGGCCCGATCGCGGGGCGCCGCCTGGCCGGGCGACGCATACGCAAAGGTGGCCGCCGCCAGGATGGCGGCTGTCAGGGCGGACCGCACGTCAGCCGGGCTGGCGCAGGCTGCGGACGAACTCCACGAGCGCCGAGCGGGAGACCCCGCGCGGCAGGCTGGCGTAGGCCTTGAGCAGTTCCAAGGCGCCCGGCTCGGCGAGCAGGGCGGCCACTTCGTCCACCGCGCCGCTGTTGACCGAGGCTTCGCCGAACATCTCGGCGACGGGAACGCCGAGGGTCTTGGCGATGCGGGTGAGCATCGATGCGCTCACACGGTTGGCGCCGCGCTCGTACTTCTGGATTTGCTGGAAGGTGACGCCCGCCGCTTCGGCCAGAGCCTGTTGCGACAGTCCTCGCACCTTCCGCAGCAACCGAATTCGGGCGCCGACAGCCACGTCAACGGGGTCGGCCGCTGCTTCGGGTTTATTGGCCATCAGTCGTCAGAGTCTCCTTGATGATCGCCGCCGAGCTATTGCGCCCGGTTCGCCTCGTCATTGGGGGGAACGAGATCTTGTTGCGGCGAAGGTTGGTCGGAAATGAAGTAGCAGGCTTCTGCGATGGAGATGCCCACGGCGCGCCGCAACGGCGCGAATGCTGGCGTATCCCGCTCGAGCTGGATCAATTCTTCCTCGTAGGACATCAGGAGTTCCACGAGGTTCTGGGCCAGTTTTTTCCCGTATTCCGAATCCATGTGGCCCTCTTTTGTCGAAAACTCTGCCATCACCCTGTCGATTGCAAGCAACCCACGCGAGTGCTGGGGACTACAGCGCTCATCTGTCGCAGCGGCGAGGAACCGTAGGGGATGCAGAGGGTTAGTCGCGTCCCATGGCGCGCGCAAAGACACAATCGAACTCCTCCGACGGCTGCGAGGTCATCGACTTCGATGAAGCGCTGCTGGACGCCTGCCCTGCCGCTCTGCTGGTCGAGCTGATGGCCGAGGCCGAGCTTCTGGCCAGCGCGTTTGCGCCTCGCCGCCGGAGGGATGACCTGGAAGCCATGGCGGCCGAGCTGTCGGCCGGCCGGCGCGACGGCGAGATGAACCGCGCCCGCGCTCGTCGCCTGGCCGCGGCGCTTCGCAGGCTGGCGCGCCAGGGCTGACCGCGCCCTGGCGCGGACCTATTGCGCGGCTGCGGCGGTCCGCCGTCGGCGGCCTTCCCGACGGTCCAGCAACTTCCGGAGCATCCCGGCCAGGGCAGTGACCTCGTAAGGCTTGTCCAGCAGCGGGAACTCGCAGGTATCGACCACGCGGTCCTCGCCCACGAAACCCGAGGTCAGCAGGACACGGAGGCTAGGTCGCAGGTCTCGCGCCGCCCGCGCGAGGCTGAGCCCGCTCACGCCCCCGGGCATGACCACGTCCGTGAACAGGAGGTCCAGGTCCGGATCGGCCTTGAGCAGCTCCAGGGCCTCCGCCGCGTTGCCGGCCGTCTGCACGCGGTAGCCAAGCCCGACGAGGACGTCGTGAGTCAGCGAGAGGACGGTGGGATCGTCTTCCACCAGCAGGATGCTCTCGGAGCCGCCGACCGCATCGCGCGGAACCGACTCCCGGCGCGGAATCTCCGCCTTGCCCTCGCTGGCCGGCAGCAGCAGGCGGAACGTCGTGCCCTCGCCAGGCGCGCTGTCGAGTCTGACTTCGCCTTCGGACTGGCGCACGAAGCCATAGACCTGGGACAGGCCCAGCCCGGACCCCTTGCCCACTTCCTTGGTCGTGAAGAAGGGCTCGAACACCCGGCTCCGGATCTCCTCGCTCATCCCGACGCCGGTGTCGCGGACCTCGATGCAGACGCGGCCCGGCGCGGCGGCCTCCTCTTCCATCCGCGTGGCGATCAGCAGCCGGCCGCCCTCCGGCATCGCGTCGCGCGCGTTGACCGCCAGGTTGAGCAACGCGTTCTCCAGCTGGGCGGGATCGACATGGGCCTTGAGCGGCCGGTCGTCGAGTTCGAGGTCAAGCGTGACCGCTTCGCCTACGGCCTGCCGCAGCAGGGGCGAGAACTCTCGGATCAGCAGGTTCACATCCAGGGTGACGGGCGTCAGGTGCTGGCGGCGCGAGAATGCGAGGAGCTGGCCCGTGAGGTCGCGCCCCCGCTCGGCGGCCTGCCGGACGGCCTCGATCCGACGCATTCGCCGCTCCTCCTCCTCCTTGCGCGTCGCGAGCATGTCGATGTTGCCGAGGACCACGGTGAGCAGGTTATTGAAGTCGTGCGCCACGCCGCCGGTCAGCTGGCCGACCGCTTCCATCTTCCGGGCCTGGGCAAGCTGTTCCTCGAGGCTGCGCCGGTCCGTGGCGTCGAGGATGACGCCGAAGATCTCGCGCGCCTCGCCGTCGCCACTGGGCGCGAGCACGCCCTGATCCTGAAGCACGCGATACTCGCCGTCGGCGCACAGCCAGCGGAATTCCACCGAGTAATGACCGACCCGCGTCGCCGCCGACACCCGTTCGATCACCATGGTCCGGTCGTCGGGGTGGATCCGGCTGGCGCCGAACTCGGGCTCCGCCGTGAACCGCTCGGACGGGAAGCCCGTGATCGCCTCCACCGAATCCGAGACGAACAGGGGCGCGAACGGCGGCTCGACGCTTCGCGAATGGAAGACGATCGGCAACGACCTGAGGATCGCCTCCTGCCGCGCCTCCGTCTTCCGCAGAGCCTTCTCGGTGCGCGCTTTTTCGGCCTTCACCCGGGCGTGCTCGTCCAGGAGCCATTGCTGGTAGGCGGACTGTCGCTCCACCTCCTTGGTCTTCAGGTAGAGATCCACGAAGACCTGGACCTTGGCCTTCAGGACGAACGGGTCGATCGGCTTGAACACCACGTCCACGGCGCCGGCCGAATAGGCCTGGAAGATGTGCGCCTCGTCCCGGAAGATCGCGGTCAGGAAGACGATCGGGGTGGTCAGGGTGCGCTTGCGCGACCGCACCAGCGCCGCGGTTTCGTAGCCGTCCATCCCCGGCATGTGCAGGTCGAGGAGGATCAGCGCGAACTCCTCGCCGAGCAGCCGCTTCAGCGCCTCCTCGCCCGAGCGCGCGACGACCAGCTCGTGGCCGAGGTCGCTCAGGGCTTCGACGGCCGCGAAGGCGTTCCGCTCATCGTCGTCGACGATGAGGATCCTGGCCTTGAGAGGCGCCTCCAGGTTGGGCGGAGCCGGGGGCTGCTCCGCCCGCCAGGGCCGGGAGGCGGTCCTGGCGGAAGTGGGAACTGTCACGTCAACTGGCCTGCGGGATCAGGGGCGCCACATTGTCGCTGGCCAGACGCAAGGCGTCGGCCCGTTGGATCGACACCCGCAACACCGACACAAGATGGTCGATGTCCACGGGCTTCGACACATAGTCGGAGGCGCCGGCCTGGATGCACTTCTGCCGGTCGCCCTTCATCGCCTTCGCCGTCACCGCGACGATCGGCAGGTCGGCGGATTCCGGCCGCGCACGGATCTCGCGGATGGTCTCGTAGCCGTCCATGTCGGGCATCATGATGTCGACCAGGACGACATCGACGTCCGGCTGGTCCTCCAGGATGTCGAGACCGGCCCGGCCGCTCTCGGCGTAGCTGAGCTCGATGCCGTACTCCTCCAGCGCCGAGGCCAGCGAGAAGATGTTGCGGATGTCGTCGTCGATCACCAGCACCCGGCGCCCGGCCAGCACGACGTCGTCGTGCTTGATCTGGCTGAGCTTGGCCTTGGCCGGCGCCGACAGCGCCTCCAGCGGCGCATGGAGCAGCAGGCTCGCCTGGTCGACGAGCTGGTCCGGGGTGCGCGCCATGCGGACGAGGCCACCGAACACCGCCAGCCGCAGGCGTCGATCGTCCTCCGCCTCCAGCTCGAGCGGCGCGTAGACGACCACCGGCGTGCAGCGTCCCTCGGCCTGCTTGAGCTGTTCGAGGAGCTGCTGGACCGTGGTCGAGGCGATCTCGACCACGACGGCGTCGGGCAGGTCGGCGGCCGGCCGACCGGCCACCGCGGCGAAGTCGTCCGCCACCTCGACGTCGGCGAAGCACTGGCGCAGCGTCTCGGCCGCCTCGCCCTCGCCGCCCACCAGGGCGATGCGGCGGTTCGACTTGTCGGCGAAAGTCTTCACCCCCTGGAGGGTGGAGACCACCACCTCCCGCTCCACCGGCTTGTGGGTGAAGCCCACCGCCCCCATCGACAGGCCCAGCCCCTTCTGATCGTCGGCCGAGATCAGGTGCACCGGAATGTGGCGCGTCTCGGGCGTCCGCTTCAGCAGATCCAGCAGGGCCAGGCCGTCCATGTCGGGCAGGCCGATGTCGAGCATGATCGCGTCGGGGCCGAACCGGCGGGCCAGGGACGGCGCCGCGCCGCCCTCACCCGTCACCACGCCCTTGAACCCGGCGTCGTGCACGAGGTTGAGCAGGATCGAGGCGAACCGCGCGTCGTCCTCCACGATCAGAACCACCGCGTCTTCCGAGGTGATCAGGTCCCGGTCGTCGGCGACCGCTTCCGCCGGCTCGTCCGAGAACGAAGACGGCATCAGCATCGGCCGCGGCATCGGCGCGGCCAGGCTGGGCCGGCTGGCCGGCGCCTGGGCCGGGCTGAAGTTCAGCGGCAGGTAGAGCGTGAAGGCCGAGCCCTTGCCGGGCGTCGAGACCACCCGGAGTTCCCCGCCCAGGAGGCGCGTAATCTCGCGGCTGATGGAAAGCCCCAGGCCCGTGCCGCCGTACTTGCGGCTCGTGGTGCCGTCGGCCTGCTGGAACGCCTCGAAGATGATCCGCTGCTTGTCCTCGGGAATGCCGATGCCCGAGTCCTCCACCGAGAACGCCAACACCTGACCAGCGGTGTTGAGGTGATCGTTGGTGGGGCTCCATCCCGAATGGGCCCGCGCCACCTTCAGCTTCACGAAGCCCTTCTCGGTGAACTTGAAGGCGTTCGACAGCAGGTTCTTGATGATCTGCTGCAGCCGCTTGTCGTCGGTGTACATCGACCGCGGCAGCGACGGGTCGAGGTCGACGATGAAGTCCAGCTTCTTGTCGGCCGCCAGCTGGCTGAAGGTCCGGTCGGTGTGGTCGCGCAGGCTGGCGAACGACATCTCGCTGATATCGAGGGTCACCGTGCCGGACTCGATCTTGGACAGGTCCAGGATGTCGTTGATCAGGCCCAGCAGGTCGGCGCCCGCCGCGTGGATGTTCTGGGCGAACTCCACCTGCTTGTCCGACAGGTTGCCCTGGGCGTTGTCGGCCAGGAGCTTCGACAGGATCAGCAGGCTGTTCAGCGGCGTCCGCAGCTCGTGGCTCATGTTGGCCAGGAACTCCGACTTGTACTTCGAGGTCAGGGCGAGCTGCTCGGCCTTGTCCTCGAGCGCCAGCTTGGCCTGTTCGACCTCGCGGTTCTTCGCCTCCACCTGCTGGTTCTGGATCGACAGCAGGTGCGCCTTCTCCTGCAGCTCGGCGTTGGTTTGCTGCAGCTCCTCCTGCTTGGCGCGCAGCAGCTCCTCGGACTGACGGAGCGACGCGGCCTGCAGTTCCAGCCGGTCGTTGGTCTTCTTCAGCTCCTCCTGCTGCGCCTGCAGCTCGGACGTCAGGAGCTGTGACTGCTTCAGAAGGCCCTCGGTCCGCATGTTGGCGGCGATGGTGTTCAGCACGATGCCGATGGACTCCATCAGCTGGTCGAGGAACGCCTGCTGCGTCTCGTTGAACTCACCGAAGGTGGCGAGCTCGATCACCGCCTTCACCTCGCCCTCGAACAGGGCCGGCAGGACGATGATGTTTGCCGGCGCGGCCTCGCCCAGGCCCGACGAGATCTGGACGTAGTTCGGCGGGACGTTGCTGAGCAGGATCCGCGACTTCTCGTATGCGCACTGGCCGATCAGGCCTTCCCTCAGCCGGAACGAGTTGGCGAGGTGCTTGCGGTTGTTAAAGGCGTACGAGGCGGCCAGGTTCAGCACCGTCGCGCCCTCCTCGTCCCGGTCGCTGACGTAGAACACCGCGTGCTGGGCGTTGATCAGCGGCGCGAGCTCGGACAGCACCAGGTTCGACACGGTCGAGAGGTCCCGCTCGCCCTGCAGCATGCGGGTGAACCGCGCCAGGTTGGTCTTCAGCCAGTCCTGTTCGGTGTTCTTCAGCGTCTGATCGCGGAGGTTCCGGATCATCTCGTTGATGTTGTTCTTGAGCTCCTCGACCTCGCCCGACGCCTCGACGGTGATCGATCGCGTCAGGTCGCCCTTGGTCACGGCGGTCGACACCTCGGCGATGGCGCGGACCTGGGTCGTCAGGTTGGCGGCCAGCTCGTTCACGTTGTCGGTCAGGTCGCGCCACAGGCCGGCCGCACCGGGCACCCGCGCCTGGCCGCCCAGCTTGCCCTCGATCCCCACCTCGCGGGCCACGTTCGTCACCTGGTCGGCGAACGTGGCGAGGGTCTCGATCATGCCGTTGATGGTGTCGGCCAGCGCCGCGATCTCGCCCTTGGCGTCCAGGGTGAGCTTGCGCTTCAGGTCGCCGTTCGCCACCGCGGTCACCACGTCGGCGATGCTTCGCACCTGGCCGGTCAGGTTGCCGGCCATCATGTTCACGTTGTCGGTCAGATCCTTCCAGGTGCCGGCCACGCCGGGCGCCTGCGCCTGGCCGCCCAGCTTGCCCTCGGTGCCCACCTCACGGGCCACGCGGGTCACCTCGCTGGCGAAGGCGTTCAGCTGGTCCACCATGATGTTGATGGTGTTCTTCAGCTCCAGGATCTCGCCGCGCACGTCCACGGTGATCTTCTTGGAGAGGTCGCCGCGCGCCACGGCCGTGGTCACGTCGGCGATGTTCCGCACCTGGCCGGTCAGGTTGCCGGCCATCAGGTTCACGTTGTCGGTCAGTTCCTTCCAGGTGCCGGCGACGCCCTTCACCTGGGCCTGGCCGCCCAGCTTGCCCT